>Ga0074195_1000887_pt1 | contig 49663 bp, 37 predicted proteins | sample EPASupsiteHSE623_FD_64525 | JGI IMG/M metagenome (GOLD analysis project Ga0074195, IMG submission 64525) | Bioremediated contaminated groundwater from EPA Superfund site, New Mexico - Sample HSE6-23 | ecosystem: Environmental > Aquatic > Deep subsurface > Groundwater > Contaminated ...
GGGTCGGTTGTCTCTTCTCATGCGAGTTCCGCAGCGGCTGCCTCAGCCGCGAGGACTGCCTGAGCAAGAGAAGAGACAACCGACCCGCTCCTCCGGCCTCAACAGGCACTTGGATCAACATATTGCGCCATCCACGAGACATGCACCCCCTCTCGACACGTGAATTGACACCCGGGGGGCTCCCTCTCTAAGATGCTCGGTACATGGACGAGACACTGACAGCGATGGGCTCGATGACAACGGGCCCCGTGATGGCCGCGCGAGACATCCTGAAGGTGGTCGGTTTCACACTGGCCTCCCAGGAGTATGTCGTCGACATTCTCAAGGTCAAAGAGATCAAACTCATGATGGCGATCACCCGCGTTCCCAAGGCTCCCATCCATCTGCAGGGGGTAGCCAATCTACGCGGGGACATCATTCCGGTCATCGACCTGCGCAAGAAGCTTAAGTTGCCTGCGGCCCAACCGACCGACGACACTCGAATCATCGTCATCGAAATGGACTCCCGGCTCGTCGGCGTGATCGTGGATTCCGTGACCGAGAACTACGACCTGCGGACGAACGACATCTCGTTGCCACCGACGGCCATGTCGACCATCGATGCTGCGTTTGTGCGGGGAGTGGCGAAGATCGGCGATCGGTTGCTGATCTTCCTTGATATAGAAAAACTGATGACACCCACGGAAACACCGTCTGGCATCGGCCGGACTCGTGTCGCATGAGAAGCGCCGTGGAACGGCAAGGAGGCCCCTTCCCTTTGGGTGGGGGCTCGTAATTTCGGAAGCCGCAAAGCATGGATCTCGATCTCAGGGAATACCTCGAAGACTACCTCATCGAGTTTGAGGATCACCTCACTCAACTCAACAGCGGGCTCCTCGAACTCGAGAAGCTGCCGGACGACTCCGCTCTCATAGACCTGCTCTTTCGGGTCGTCCACACGATCAAGGGCAACGCCGGGACAATGGGCTTCTCCGAGATCAACCGTCTGGGCCACGTGATGGAAGACCTCATGGGAGAGGTCCGCGGCAAGAGGTTGTCGATCACGCCTCCGATCATCGAGAGTCTCCTCAAGGGATACGATGCGATCGCGGCCCTGAGGGACTGCATCGTCAACAACAAGCCGCCTCCACCCAACGTCGAGGAGATCATCGCTACGATTCGCTCGTGCGCTTCTCTGCCGGCAGAGGGAGCCCAGAAGACGGAACCGAAGGGTCCACCCAAGGTGGAAAGGCCGCCAGCCGCGGCCCACGCCGGCACAGAGGCCGCAGTCGATGTCCATTACTACATCTTGTTGGAGTTTTTGCCCGAGATGGTGATGAAGGCCGTTCGGGCCTTTCTGGTACTCAACAAACTCAAGGATATCGGGACGGTCAGCGAATCGATACCGTCCACCCGCGAGATCGAGGAAGACAAGCCGTTCGACATCCTTCTCATCAAGCTTTCCTCGAAAACGCCGTTGTCCCGCATCGAGACGATCCTCTCGTTCGGTGAGGCCAAGGACGTCCGGCTGCAGCCCCTTTCTCCCGAGCAAGCCCGACTCCCTCTGTCCTCCATCGCAGCCGAAATCCACGGCGAGGAACCGTCGGCCGCTGCAGGGCCGGCATCGGTCACGGGTCCGGGGATCGCCCCTGCGGGGGGTGCTGGGACGAGCGCGCCCACGCCCACGGTTGCCCCCCAGATCCCTTCCCCAACGAGGGTTGGTTATGAGACAGCTTCTCAGCGGAGCCAACCAGCTCCGGAGTCAGCGACTCCTCGCGTCGACTCTTCGAGCACCGGGCAGCCTCCGGTGGGGCGAACGGTTCAGGAGTACGTCGATGCGCTGACGGACGACCAGAAGGCCTCCATTGCAGAGGCGCACCAAAACGATCTGAATGTCTTCGGGATCGAGATGCAATTCCGAGACCGCGGCGAGGGCTGTCGCATCCGCGCCATGGCGCTGATCAATCAGATCGCGGATCTGGGGCAAGTCCTGACGATGTGTCCCACCCGAGAAGGGTTGTTCGAGGGACATTTCGACGGGCAACTCGAGCTGAGCATCTCCTCTGAGCGGGAGGCGGGTCAGATCCGACGCCTTTTGACCTGTCCCGATGTCGCTCAGCTGAGGGTCGAGACCCTGACCCTCGAGGGCGCCCGAATCGTGTCGCTGGAAGGCCGCGAGTCCAAGCGCGGCCCGGCGGTCGTCGGTCCGATGCCGGCGATCGTCCAAGGCAAGGGCGAGGACAACAAGAGGAGTCCCGCCACGCAGACGGTACGCGTGGGTGTCGATCGGCTCGACCATCTGATGAACCTCGTCGGAGAGTTGGTGATCACGAAGACCCAGCTCGTACAGCTTCTCTCTCACTACCACGATGCTGGAAACTCGGAAGACTTCAACACAATCCTCGCCGGGTTGAACCAGAAGTTGACGATGATCACCACGGCGCTTCAGGCCGGGATCATGAAGGTGCGAATGGTCCAGATCGGGCAGGTCTTCTTTCGCTTCTCCAGGCTCGTGCGGGACCTCTCCAAGGCTCTTGGAAAACAGGTCGATTTCATCATGGAGGGGACAGAAACCGAGCTGGACAAGACGGTCATCGACGAGATCGGGGACCCTCTCATGCACCTGATCCGCAACGCCTTGGATCACGGGATCGAACCGCCCGCGATCCGCAAATCGCTCGGGAAAAGCGAACGGGGGATCCTGCTGCTCCGTGCTCAACAGGCGGGTGACCACATCATCGTAGAAGTCGTGGACGACGGAGCCGGTCTCGACCTCGACAAGATCAGACAGCGTGCTCTGGAACGGAACCTGGTCGATCCCGGAGTACTCAAGACGATGAGTCCGGCCGAGGTCTACAACTTCATCTTTCTTCCGGGGTTTTCGACCGCCGACAAGGTCTCCACCGTCTCCGGCCGGGGAGTCGGTATGGACGTCGTCAAGTCCGCCATCGAGAATCTGGCCGGAGACGTCCAGATGAAATCCGAGCCGAACACCGGCACCACGTTCCAGATCAAGCTACCCCTCACTCTCGCCATCATTCAGGGACTCCTGGTTCGAGTCGGACATGAATCGTTCGCGATCCCCCTCTCGACCGTCAAGGAGACCGTTCTCCTCGACGAATCGGCGCTCCACATCATCAACAACCACAACGCCATCATGTTCCGGGAGGAGATCATCCCCCTCATCTACCTGGACCGATGGTTCGATCTCCCTGGGGCTGACTCCAAGAAAAGCTTCATCGTGTTCGCTGGCGATGACGATAACAAAATCGGGTTGGTCGTCAATTCTTTGATTGGAAGACGAGAGATTGTCATCAAGTCCCTGGACAAGCGTTACGTGGACGTCAAGGGCTTCGCGGGTGCCACGATCCTGGGTGACGGCACGGTCTCGCTGATTCTCGACGTGCCCGCCCTCATCGAAGACGCTCGCGGATTGTTCATCTCGTAGATCAAGGCGCAACACCAGCCCGAACGGTCGAGCGGCAATGGACGCAGCCAACTAGACACAGCATTCAGCCGAGGTGGTGGCCCCATGGACCAGGTCCAGCCCAAGCCCCCCCAAGAGGACGTGCCTTCGAAAAGCGGTCGAAAGAGAGGGAGCCGTCGTTCGGGCACCCTCGACCCATCAGGGTTCCATGCCGACCTTGAGCGCGAGAGGATGACGAGACCGACCGGGCTTCCACCTTCGAAGCCCCGCTCGCCATCCGGAGTCGCGGAGGAACCGCTGACTCCCGAGAGCCTCGTCGCCATCCGTCCGGAATCGTCCGGGACCGCGAGCTCGATTCCGACGACTGGAAAGAACCCGTTGTCGACTCCCTCCGTGGAATCGATCCTCAAGGATCTGACCGATCCCCGCCCCCGAGTTCGACTTCAGGCGCTCACGGCACTCTCCGTCTGTCCCGATTCCGGGCTGGACAAGTTCGTGGTTGGGCTGCTTGGCGACCCCAGCGCAAAGGTAAGGCTGGAGGCCATTCGTCAAATCGGCGATCGACGGGTCAAAGAGGGACGCGGTCCTCTGTTGACGTTTCTTGGCGATGTCTCGGACCTGGATCAGGCAGCCTCCGCGGTCGGGGCTCTGTCGAAGATCGGCGGGAAAAAGGTCATCGCACGATTCGCGGAGATCCTGAAGGACCGCTCGTCGGTGCTCCACAGGATGGTCATGGAGAACCTTCCTGCCCCTCTGCCCGGGGAGCTCGTGGAGCCGCTCCTGGCACTCGTCGCGGTTCAGAGCTATCCCTGGCGCGAGCAGGCGCTGCTTGGTCTCCTCCACGCCGGCGATCCGCGGATCGCGTCCGATCTCGCCGCGCTGATCGACGACCCCGACGAGAAGGTCGCCGTGTTGGCCATCCGCTGTCTTGCCAAGTACCCAAGCCCGGCTTCGTACGATCGGCTGCACGCGATGCTCACGGCCGGGGAGCAGACCTCTCTCCCCGTTCGCAAGGCCGCTCTGGAGCTGGTGGCGATCCAGGGTGGAGCCGGTGCCATGCGGTTGTTGCCCGAGCTTCTGGACGGCCCCGTCGAGATCGCGCTCACCTATCTTGCCAGGTTGACCGCGCTGGATGTTCGAGGGTTGGAGGATCGGGTGGCTCGACTGGTCCTCACCACCAATCCCGACCTGGTCTTGGCGGCCCTCGATTACCTGAAGGCGACGGGGTCGGCCGCCTGCCTTCCGACCCTCGAGAAAGCCCTCGAGTCGCCCAACTGGACCGTGCGGGCCAAGGTCATGGACGTGTCGGGCCGGATTGTCGTTCCCGGAGCGTTCGAACTGATCGCCCGCGGACTGTCCGACGCGAACAGGCACGTTCGGGGTCGTGCTCTCGAGGCGCTCCGTACCCATCAGGACGATCGCTCGGAGACTCTTTTGATCGCCCATTTGAGCGACGACTTCTTCGAGAACAGGGTTCTGTCCATCCGCGGCCTGGCGCTTTCAGGATCGAAGGACGTGCGGGATCACCTCTTGCCGTGTTTGAAGGATCCGCACTCCGCCGTCCGTCTGGCGGCCTGTGAGGTTCTGGAGAACTACGATCTGACCGGATGTCTCGAGCCTTTCACCCGCCTCTGTACCGATTCGGATCCCAAGGTCCGCGAGGTCGTTGGAAGGATCCTCAAGGGGAGCATGGATCCGTCCCATCGAGCCTCCATGGCGCAGGTCTACTACTACCTGGAATGTCGAGAGTACGAACGGGCGGAAAGCATTCTGCTCTCCCTTCTCGCGAGCGACAGTTGTGACCCGCGTGTTCACTACGAGCTTGGCCGCCTCTATCTGAGAACGCGTCGCATCGAGCCCGGGAGGAGCCATCTCGAGCAGGCTCTGGAGCTCAAATCCGACCACCTGGGATGCCTGAAGGCGCTCTCACGCTTGCTCCTCAAACAGCGAGACTACCCCGCGGCCGAGAGAGTCACCAAGAGGCTCCTCGGGCTGATGCCAGGGAACTCGCGCGCGCTCAAGGGACTCGGCGTCGTCCATTTCCATCAGGGCCGGTTCGAATCGGCGCGCGATCTCTTCCAGCAGGTATTGGATTCGACTCCGGAGGATCTGGAGGTCCACGAGCTCCTGGGGCGGGCGTGTCTATCCTTGAAGCTCCTCGATCAGGCGCGAACAGAGCTGGGTCACGTCCTTCAGGAGGACCCGTTTGCCGTCCGCGTTCTCTCGGTCCTCGGAGACGTCGAGATGGAGGCCGGTCGACACGACGTCGCGATCAGGCATTACGAAGCCGCTGTTCGACAGGCCCCAGGAGAGATCCCGCTCCTGGAGCGTCTTGCACAGGCTGAGGAAGCCTGTGGTAACATCATCAGGGCTCTGGAGATCAGCCGAGATCTCGCCACGCGCGATCCGGGAGGACGTTCTCGGCTCCTGACGCTGGCCAGACTCAATCTGGCGCTCGGGGACGCTCAAAAGTCGCTCAAGCTGGTCGATGACATTCTGTCCAAAGAGCCGGATCGCATCGAGGCGCTGGCGCTCAAAGGCGAAATCCACGAGGCTTTGACCCAATACCACCAGGCTCTCGACACGTACTTCAAGGTCCACGCGCTCGACTGCAAGACCCCGGCCCTGCTCCTCAAGATCGGTCGGGTCTACCAGAAGAACGGACAGACCGAACAGGCGCTCAAGTGCTTCCGCGAGTACCTCAAGGAGAATCCCAAGGACTACGAGACCCGACTCCTCCTGGCTCGCGCGGACCGCGAGTGCGGAAACCTGGCCGAGGCTGTGAGAAAGCTGTCGGTGTGCGTGACCCAGAAACCGCAGGACCATCGCGGATTCTTGGAGCTGGCTCTCGTCTTCACGGCCAACCGGAACCTGCCCCGTGCGCTCGCCCATGCGCGGACCGCCCTCGACCTGGCCCCTCGCGACATGGCGGTGTTGAACCTCGTCGGAAAGCTGGAGCTCGAGAGCGCGGAGTTGGATTCCGCCAGGGAGCACCTCGATCGTTCACTTGCGATCAACGATCAGCAGGCGGACGTACACCGCCTTCTCGTCACCCTTCATGCGGCCCGGCGGGACCACCCTCGGGTCATCTTCCACCACCATCGCTGCGGTTCCTTCCCCGACAGCTTCGAGCAATACTGTCTGGAGGTAGCCCAGGCGTACGTCGCTCTGGGACATCTTCAGAAGGGCCGGGAATGGCTGGAGAAGGGGCTGGCTCTCCAGGCCGAGTCTCCGTTACTGCTCAAGCAGCTACTGGAGCTCGAAGTGGTGGCCAAGGATCACGCCAAGGCTCTGGCCGTTGCGACGAAGCTTCTCGCTCTGACCCCAGCGGATACGGACGTGGCACGGCACGTGGGTCTGATTCTGCTCCGCCAAGGGAAACACGAGGAGTCTTTATCGTACCTTCGAACGGCTCTGGAGGCGAACCCGTCGGAGATCGAGGTTCGTGAGGCGCTCGCCGTCGCGCTCTATGGAACCGGTCAGTTTCGACAGGTGGTCGATCTCCACGCGCAAGGAGGCGGCTTCGTACCATCGGTGTCGGCCCGTCTCCTCTTGGCCTCAGCCCATTTCCGGCTCGATCAGCGGTCGTCGGCCAAGCAGATCCTTCTCGACGTCGTGGAGGAGAACCCTTCGGTGGTCGATGCCCACCACCTCTTGGCGAGGATCTATCACGCCGAGGATGATTTGGTCGAGGCCGAGGTCTGCCTGAACCGAGCCATCCAGCTCGACCCCGGGGCAACGCATCTGCACGTCGAGCGGGGGATCTTGTTCATGAAGCGCTTGGACTACGAGAGAGCCCGGCACGACCTGATTCGCGCCAACCGGGACTGCCCTGAGAACACGCACGTCCTGAGGCTTCTGGCGCGACTCGAGAACGAGGTCGGACATCTCCATCAGGCTCGGGCCTATCTGGACACCCTTCTGTCCTTGAACTCCCGCGACGCGGACGGCCAATACCTCAAGGGTCTCATCTTCCGGAAGCTGGGGAATTTCGACTCAGCGCTGGAGTGCTTGGAAAACGCCATCGAGTTGGCTCCGGTCATGCCCGAGCCTCACCTGGAAGCCGGAGAGATCTATCTGTCCAAGGGACAAGTGGCTCCCGCGCGCAAACACTTCGAGACCTACCTGTCACTGAAGCCGGGAGCCGTCCCGGCGCTGAAGGCGCTTGCGAACCTGTCCCAACAGGAAGGGAACACGTACGCGGCCCGTTACTATCTCGAAGAGCTTTTAAAGGCCGAGGCAAACCCCAAAGAAACGTACGCGGCTTTCCTCGAGATACTCTTTGCCTCCGGCGATACCCACGAGGCCTGGAACCTCATCGATCGCATCGCGGCCCAGATGCCGGACGTCATCGGCGGGCTGGGCGACCGGTTCCTGGAAAAGGGTCAGCCGGCGCTGGCACGCGAACTGTTGCGACGAGCCTGTTCGATCGCCCCCAGCGCCGATCTTTTGGTGTCTCTGGCCGCGAGCAACCAGTTGCTCGACCGGCCCAACATCGCGAGAGACACATTGAGAAAGGCTCTGGAGCTCGATCCATCGCACATCGGGGCGAATCTCAAGCTAGGGCGGTTGGCCCGACAGTATGGCGATCTGCCAGAGGCGAAACTGGCGCTCACGCGCGTTGTCCGACTCGATCCCGACAACACCGAGGCCACGGCCGAGCTTGCTATGGTGCTCCATTCCGAAGGAGAGGATCAGGAGGCGGCTCGTATCATCGAGAAGGCCCTCTCCTCATCAAGGCGTCGTCCGTCCGCGGAGACTTACGCGTTGGCGGGCGAGATCTTCGAGCGGCTTGTCGACACCCCCAGGGCGCTCGACTGCTACATGCAGGCGGTCGCCTTGGGCGAGCCAAGCGGCAAGGCGCACCATCGGGCCGCACGGCTGCACCGGGCTGCCGGTTCGATCGACACGAGCCGGGCGATCTTCCGGGAGCTGCTCACACTCCAGCCCGGAAACCAGGAGGTTCGGAGCGAACTCGCCCAGACGTTGATGGATCTGGGAGATCCTCTGGCCGCAGCCAAGGAATGGGAGATCGTGGGAAGCGCTCTGGGGTTCACGGCCACGCTCCTGGAGAAGCTCGTTTACGCCTATGTCTCGGCCGAGCGCTGGGACGATGCGACCCACACCAACCAGAAGCTCTTGACCCTTGCGCCGCACGATCTGGCCGGACTCCTCTACGCCGGCGACTTGGCGACACGGGCAAAGAGGTTCGTCGATGCGACGGCTCACTATCAGGTCGCGTGCGAGAAGCACGCAAGCCAGCCCAGCGCCTGGGCCAAGCTGGCCGAATCGCTCGTTCATCAGGGTCGGTTCCAGGAGGCCTTGAGCCCGGCACGCAAGGCCGCCGAACTCGACCCCACCTCGCCGAATCCCCAACTCGTCTTGGGAACCGTCTATGCTCGGCTCTGCATGCCGGAGAAGGCCAAGGAGACGCTCGAGAAGTGTCTCTTGTCAGGCGAAAAGCCGCCGGCTCAGGCCTACGTTGAACTGGCGAGGATCTACCGCAAGCTCAAGTCCAACAAAGAGGCCGCGGATCTTCTCGAGACGCTGGCCGCCCGGGAAGGGGACCATCGGGATTGCCAGCTCGAGCTCGCGTTGCTGCACTTCGAGTCCAAGGACTACACTCGGGCTCTGGAGGCTCTGCGCCGTCTGTCGGCCAAGAATCCGAGAGACTCGGAGATCCTGGAGATGATGGGGTTGGCTTACTCCCGAGTCGGGATGTCCCAGAAGGCGATCGAATGCCAGGCCGCCCTTCTGGCGGTCTCGCAGGTGTCCGAGAAGCTGACGTGCGAGCTGTCGCGTCAGGCGATAAACTCGGGCCGACAGACCGAGGCACTGCACGTCCTCGAAGAAGGGTTGGCCCGGGCGCCCCACAGTATCGGGCTCTCCTTGGAGCTTGCGTCGACCCATCTCAAGATGAGGAACTACAAGGAGGCAGAGGCGCTTCTCAAGAGGATTCTTCTGCACTCGGCCACGAACCACGACGCCCTCGTCATGATGGGCGAGCTCTACGAAAAGACGAGGGAGTTCGACCTGATGCGCGAAACGTTCTTGAAACTGGTCCGCACGAGTCCGTTCGATGCCATCGCCCATCTCTTCCTGGGGCGGGCCTCTCTCGCGCTCTCTCTGTGCAGAGAGGCCCAAGAGGCCTTCCGCAAGGCGATTCACCTCGACTGCAACCTGACATCCGCGCACCTTGGGCTGGCTCGGAGCCTCAAGGAGGCGGGTGATCCGGGAGCCGCGGCCGAGGAGTACAACCAAGTCTTGAAGCTGGATCCCAAAAGTCCGGAGGCGCTCTTCGAGCTGGCGACGATTCTCGAGACCATGGACCAGCGAGAGCTGGCCCAGTTCCATCTCAGGGAGCTGACGCGAGTCGTTCCTCACGAATCGAGATGGGCCGTGGTCGCGCGCGAAAGACTCGAGCACGCTCAATAGTCGAGCTTGTCCAGGAGTTCGATCGCGGTCTTCCAGAACCGTTCTGCGTCTCGGCTCGACCCATGACCTTCTTCGATTCGGGCGAGGACCTTGTACGCTTCGGCGACGATCGGGGAACGCCCCTTGCCGCAGAGCCGAATGGCTTGTCTTGCTGAATCCCGGGAATCCTTGTATCGATTCTGGACGAAATGGACCTCGGCGAGAAGCAGAAACGCTCCAGCCAAGAGGTGCTGCCCTTCTCGATCCGGAGGGAAGCGCAACCGGGTGATTTGGATCAGGAGATCCTGAGCCTCACGGTAGCGACGGTTCCATTTGGCCCTCTTGGCCAGAGAGAGGAGGCTCTCTGCCTTGAGAACGTTCCGCTCCTCCATCGTCAATCGATAGGTCGGGGGAGGTGCCGCCGCAAGAGGCGCCAATGCGACGGATCCCAACCAAACGGCTATGACGATTGTCAGAGTGAACCAGCGGGGCACGAGACAGACCATCCTCTCGAAGACTCTAGAGACCATCCGCTTTCCGGGTAGCCAGACGGCCGGTGTACGCCTTGAACTCGTTCTCCACGTACTCCCACCGGATGGCCTCGGACCGGGCGTGGATGACTCTCTCCAGACCACCTCCGGCGAGCGTAACGGATTGGGCCGGCTCGTCTTCGGCCACAGTGAGATCTCTGGGAAGACCGACGATCAAGAGTAAGAGCACGACACCCAGAGCGAGGACCGGAGCGACCGTTCGGAAATAGTACCGGAAGAACGGACTCAGGTCGAGGCGCCAAGCAGCCCAGAAGGGTGGTCGATCCGCCTCGATGCGGACCTTGAGCCGTTGCCAGAGGTGGACGGATGGGGTCACATCAGGAAGTCGGGCAAGCCCCTTCTCGATCCGCTGGGCGTTCGACCATCGACTCGCGCATTCGGTGCAATACGCGGCATGATCTGTCAGTTCGCGACGATACTCCCGGTCGAGTCGATCCAAAAGGAGATCGTCGAGACTCTGCCGAAAATCAGCGCAACAGGGAGAGAGGTCAGCCGGGCCCGTGGGATCGAACGACTCCGGGAAGCCAAGCCTCGACCCCTGAAAGAGCGACACCCCGGACATGAACCCGGGGGTGAGCTCCGGGACGTTCTTGAGCGACGATTCGATCCACCGGGTCTGTTTTTCTGCCTCACGACAGGATGGGCAATCAGGAGAATGGCCTGCGATCTCAATCGCCGCACCTTCGGAAGAGCCAGGATCTGCCACGCCAAGCGCCAATCGATACCGACGGCACAGATCGTTCGCTCTCTCGGAATGCGTCGAGAGATCAACGGGTCTCTCCTGCGCGAGCCATGGCGATGACGAGTGGCCTTTTGCCTGCCTGGTGGATGAACTCATCTTGGTCGGACCCATCATCTCTAGTCCCCCTCTTCTTCCTTGGTGGGAGATGGGAATGAAATGTTGCGCGATTATCTCTCTTCCTTCAGAAATTCCCGGATGTTCTCCCGTGCCCTGTGAAGGCGTCCCTTGATCACCTCTTCGGTCGTTCCCAAGATCTGGGCGATCTCCTCGTAGGAATGCCCCTGAAGCGGCCCCAGCACCATCACCGCTCTCTGGTTCGGCGGAAGTCGAAGCACGGCCTTCTCGAGAGCTTCATAGAAAGCCTTTGTCTCGACTTCGCTGTCAGGAGACGGCATCGTTCCACGAAGGGTAGACGAGTCGGGGGCCGGGTCCGGAACATCTTCGACGAGGGTCTCACGCTTCTGACGCACATGTCGCTTCAAGTACTGCAGACAGACGTTCGTCGCGATCCGGAAGATCCACGTATAGAACTTCGACCGTCCCTCGAATCGGGGCAGATTCTTGTAAGCCTGGTAGAAGACTTCCTGGGTCACGTCCTCGGCTTCCTGAAGCGTCCCCACCATCCGAAAGACCAGATTGTAGATCTTCTTCACGTGGCGACGATAGAGCTCTTCGAACGCGCCCTGGTCCGCTGCGGCCGCACGCCGAACCAGATCGGATTCCGGGTCGGCCGGAGCGTCCTCCGCGGACAGCGCGAAGCCTAGTAGCCGCACCCAACAGGGCGCACCCGGACTCAAACCCTCCGGCAGCGCCAACGAGGACGATGCGGATCCCATGAAGAACGGACTCTCCTGGTCGAGAGTTCGACCCATCAAGTGGCCTTCTGCCGCGACCCATCTAGTGGCAATGCCCATGTGTCATCTCAGTGGCTGTTTGAGAACGCGACCGTGGTGTCTTTCGAGCAGTCTTCAGGGAGAGCCCCTGGCGCGCGACACCTTGATCCTGACACTGGCTTTCTTCAAGGCCAAACGTGCGCGCGGCCGATCAATGCCCGCAAGGAGGGAGGCAAGCCGGGCTTGAGCCCGCTGATAAGCATTCTCGGCTCTGGGAAGATCGATCTCCTCGCTCCACTCCCCTCCCTCGGTCAAGACCACGGCGACGTTGTTCGACACTTCGAAGAAACCGCCTGGGATGGCCAGAGAACGGACGGTTCCCGAGGGCTCCACGATCTTGAGCTCACCGACTCCGAGCGCCGCGATCATCGAGGCGTGGTTGGCCAGGACGCCGAACGAGCCCTCCACTCCGGGAGCCACCAGACTGACGCACTCTCCGGAGAAAAGGGGGCGATCCAGCGCCATGACGTCCAATCGAAACGTTCGAGATGACATGCGGCTCTATTCCTTGAGCTTCTTCGCCTTGTCGACCGCTTCATCGATCGTCCCGACCAAGTGAAAGGCCGACTCCGGCAGTTCGTCGTGTTTTCCCTCGAGGATCTCTTTGAACCCACGAATCGTCTCCGTGAGGGGAACGTACCGTCCCGGAACGCCGGTGAAAACCTCCGCCACGAAGAAAGGCTGCGACAGGAAGTTCTGGATCCTCCGGGCGCGAGCCACCACCAGCTTGTCCTCCTCGGCGAGCTCATCGATGCCGAGGATGGCGATGATGTCTCGCAGATCCTTGTAACGCTGGAGAATGCTCTGGACCTCGCGAGCGACCCGGTAGTGCTCCTCTCCGACATCGAGCGGTGAGAGGATCCTCGAGGTCGAATCCAGAGGATCGACAGCCGGGTAGATGGCCTTCTGGAACAGCTCTCGGGACAGAACCGTGGTCGCGTCCAGGTGGGTGAACGTGGTGGCTGGCGCCGGATCGGTCAAATCGTCGGCCGGGACGTAGATCGCCTGGACCGAAGTGATCGAGCCCTTGTTCGTGGAGGTGATGCGTTCCTGCAATGCACCCATCTCCGTCGAGAGCGTGGGCTGGTATCCGACTGCGCTTGGCATGCGGCCCAAGAGCGCCGACACCTCGCTTCCCGCCTGGGTGAACCGGTAGATGTTGTCGATGAAGATGAGGACGTCCTGACCCTTTTCATCCCGGAAGTATTCCGCCATGCTCAGGGCGGACAGGGCGATTCTGAGGCGGGCTCCGGGAGGCTCGTTCATCTGACCGAAGACCAGAACGGTCTTGTCGAGCACGCCCGACGATTTCATCTCGAGCCACAGGTCGTTGCCTTCGCGGGTCCTTTCACCGACGCCCGCGAAAACCGACACGCCCCCGTGCTTCGTCGCAACGTTGTGGATCAACTCGGTGATGATGACCGTCTTGCCCACGCCTGCCCCACCGAAAAGGCCGACCTTTCCTCCGCGGGGATACGGTTCCAGGAGATCGATCACCTTGATGCCGGTCTCGAACGGTTCCGAGACCACCCCTTGTTTGTCGAACGTGGGGGGACGGCGGTGGATGGGATAGCGCTTCTCGGCATTCACAGGCCCCAGGTTGTCGATGGGGTTTCCCAGAAGGTCGAACAGACGCCCCTGCGTTGCCTCCCCCACCGGGACCGTGATCGGACCGCCGGTATCCTTGGCCTTATAGCCGCGTACGAGCCCATCGGTCGAGTCCATGGCCACGCACCGGACCACGTTGTCGCCCATGTGTTGGGCCACTTCCAGGATCAACGGCTGCGGCCGCTTGGGATCCTCGACCTCGATGGCGTTGTACAGATGGGGCAGCTCTTCCGGCTGGAACTCGAGGTCGACAACCGGGCCGATGACCTGCTTGACTCGTCCGATGCCCATCATGACTCCTTGCCCGCCCGGCGGGCACTTACCCAAAGACGGCCGACGGACCCTTTGGCCCGTCCGGCATGGTCTCTCCTATTGGATCTGTTTGAGCGCCTCGGCTCCTCCGACGATGTCCAGAAGCTCCCTCGTGATGGCCCACTGACGGGCCTTGTTGTACGACAGCGTGAGGGAGTCCAGAAGCTCCGAGGCGTTATCGGTCGCCGCCGTCATGGCGGTCATCCGCGCCCCCTGTTCGCTGGCCATGGACTCCAGAAGGAACTGGAAAACCTGGTGACGCACGTATCTGGGAATGAGGACGCCCAGAAGCTGGTCCGGCGGGGGCTCGAAGAGAGTGTCCGGCCTTGCCGTTCGACCGTCCGACTCCTCGGTCTCCTCGGCAGGGCCCGCTGGCAGGAGTCTCACGACCCGTGGCTCCTGATGGAGGGCACTCTTGAACTTACAGTAGATCACTTGGACCTCGTCGACCTCCCCCGATTCGAACCAGGTCCAGACAGAGTCCGCGATCTTCAGAAACTCCTGGGACGGGGCGTTGACCCCAGGAAAGGAGTACGAGCGGTCGATGGGGTAACCCCGCCTCTGGAAGAACTCGTTCCCCTTTCGGCCGACCCCCAGAATCTTGAAGCGCCCCTTGCCACAGTCCTCCATGGTCCTGACGGCCAGACGGATGACGTTGTTGTTGAAGCTCCCGCAGAGCCCCTTCTCACCCGTGAAGATGACGAACCCCTTGACGGCCGTGGGACGAGCCACAAGGAAAGGAAGGGTCGAATCGTTCACCCGCGAGAAGACGAACTCCACGAGTTCCTGCAGCTTGTCCGAGTACGGCCGGCTCTGGCCGACTCGCTCCTGGACCCGCTTGAGCTTGGCCGCCGCGACCATCTTCATGGCGCGGGTGATCTTCTGGATGTTCCGAACCGCCTTGATCTTCCGGCGGATCGCTTTCAGAGTGAGCACGACCGGTCTCTCCTATGCCTTCTGACTTTTGAACTCGGTGATCGCTTTCTTGAGAATCTCGGTGGAAGCTTCGTCGAGGTCACGGCTTGCCGCGATCCGGGAAGAGATCTCGGGATACCGGTGATCCAAAAACTCCAAGAGCGACTTCTCGAATCCGGCGACATCGGAAGGCGAAAGATCGTCGAGGAAACCGTTGATCCCTGCGAAGATGATGATCACCTGATGGGCCATACTTCGGGGCTGGAACTGGTCTTGTTTGAGGATTTCCACCATCCGCTCGCCCCGGGCCAGCTCGGCCTTGGTCGACTTGTCCAGGTCACCGGCGAACTGCGCGAAGGCCGCCAGCTCGAAGTAACGGGCCAGATCGAGCTTGAGCCGGCCCGCCACCTTCTTCATGGCCTTGGTCTGCGCTGAGCTGCCCACACGCGACACGGAGAGTCCGACATTGACCGCGGGCCGCACTCCGGCGTAGAAGAGGTCGGGTTCCAGATAGATCTGCCCGTCGGTGATCGAGATGACATTGGTCGGGATGTACGCCGAGAAGTCACCCGCCTGGGTCTCGATGATGGGAAGAGCCGTGAGAGAGCCTCCCCCCAACTCGGCGGACATCTTCGCCGCTCGTTCCAAAAGGCGGGAGTGCAGGTTGAAGATGTCTCCGGGATACGCGTCACGGGCCGGGGGACGCCGGAGCAGGAGCGAGAGCTGGCGATAGGCCACCGCGTGCTTGGAGAGATCGTCGTAGATGATCAATGCGTGGCGCCCGGAATCACGGTAATACTCGCCCATCGAGCAGCCCGAGTACGGAGCGAGATACTGCAACGGAGCCGCGTCCACGGCGGTCGTGCAGACGACGATCGTCCGGGAGAGGGCGTGGTACTTCCTGAGCGTCTCGACCACGGAGACGACCGTCGATTGCTTCTGTCCGATGGCCACGTAAATGCAGACCATATCTTGATCGACCTGGTTGATGATCGTGTCCACGGCGATCGCGGTCTTGCCGGTCTGCCGATCTCCAATGATGAGCTCTCTCTGTCCCCGACCAATGGGGATCATGGAGTCGATGGCCTTGATTCCGGTCTGCAGAGGTTCCTTCACCGGCTGTCGGGCCACCACCCCCGGAGCTTTCACCTCGACGAGCCGGGTCTCCTTGGTCAGGATCGGCCCCTTCCCATCCAGAGGTTCCCCCAGAGCATTGACCACGCGACCGAGAAGCGCGTCACCCACCGGTACCTCGATGATCCGGCCGGTGGTCCGCACCATCGCGCCTTCGGCGATCAGCTTGTCGTCACCCAAGAGTACGGCCCCGACCGTCGATTCCTCCAGGTTCAGCACGAGAGCGTAGACCTTCTTCTCGCCTCCATCGGTCGTGTCGATCGTCAGCAGCTCACCCGCCATCGCCCCTTCCAGGCCGTAGATGCGGGCGATGCCATCACCCACCTCGATGACGGAGCCCACATCGACCAGCGAAAGGTCCTTCTTGTAGCCGTCCAGTTCCTTCTTGAGAATCGTCGTTATCTCTTCGTGCCGCAAGGCCATGATCTCTCGCTCCCGTTCCTTAAGTACCGCTTGCGAATCTCGGTTCGCCGGACACTCGAGTCCTGCCGAATTCCCGATCCGCCCTCGAACCAGACATTGCTCAGGCGATGCGAATCGACTTGAGCATCGTCTTCATCTTCTCCAAATGCCACCGAACGCTGCCATCGATCAGGTGATCTCCCAGAGAAATGACAATCCCGCCGATCAGCGAATGATCCACCCCAAACTCCGCCAGAATCTTCTTGCCCGTCAGCTTCTCGAGGCGAGAGACGATCATCCGCCGCTCATCCTCGGTGAGCGGGATGGCGGTCGAGATCCGCGCCCGCTGCACCCCTTCATGGACAAGGACGAGTTCTTCCAGTGCAGACACGATCTCCGGGAAAGCCCGGAAACGATTTCTCCGGGTCAGCAGCAGAAGCACTAAGAGCGTTGTCTCCTCGACCCGGCCGGCAAACGCTTTGTTCACCGCGGCTGTCTTGACGTCGCCCCCCACACGGGGATGCACCAGCAGCCCCTGAAGATCCGGTCGGCTCGCGAGGAGTCGAGACGTGGCCGCCAACTCATCGCACACGGATCGTGGGTTTCCGGATGCCAGGCTCGCCGAAAAGATCGCCCTGGCGTACCGTCTGAAGGCTCGAGAGACTTTCACGATGGGATCTCTACGCTCCCGAAGAGGGTCGGATGTCGTTGAGCACGTCGTCGATCAAACCCTTGTGCGCCGCGGCGTCCAGATTCTTCTCCACGATTCGGCCCGCAGCCAAGATCGCCAGGTCGACGATCCGATCGCGCAGGACCACCTCGGCCTTCTCGAGCTCAATCTGCACGTCTTTGTGCCCCTTCTCGAGGATCCGGTCATACTGTTTGCGTGCCTCCGCGAGCATCTCGTCTCGAGTACGGTGCGCCTCGAGGCTGGCCTTCTGGATGCGATCCCGAGATTCGGCTTCGATGTCAGCAATCCGCCGCTCATAGTCCTCGCGGGCGGTGACCATCTTCTGGCGATGCTCCTCCGCATCGACGAGTCGATCGCGAACAATTCTTTCGCGATCCTCGAGGACCCGGCCGACCGGGCCAAAGAAGTAGGTCCTCAAAAGCCAGAACAGCACGGCAAACCCAAGCATCTGGAGTAAGATGGCTGGGTAGTTGGGAAACCCTTCCATATCTGACAAAACTCCTAATCCGACAGAACTCCTAGCGGCGAGTCTGAACCTGGGCTTCTGCCGTCTTTTGGTAGAGCTCCATCATCTTGTCCGTCGAGGGCATCTTGAAATACAGCATGAAGAAGATCAGTAGGGCGTAGATGACGAGCGACTCCACGAACGCGAGCGCGATGATCATGGCTGTCTGCAGTTTCGGAGCCAACTCCGGCTGTCTCGCCATGCCTTCGAAGGCGGCAGCCGCGGCGCGTCCCTGACTCAGGGCAGCCCCTAACGCGGCCAACGGCAGACCGAAGCCAACGACCAATGCCAGCCAGTTGAAGTAGGTCACTAGACTCCCTTTCCTTCCTTGCTCTCCAGGTCACCCCTGGAGGCGAACGAGTCGCACAAGAGGTACCACACAAAACGTCGATTTGAACGCACAACACGCGGGATGGGCCTTGGGGCTCACCCCCAAAACCGCGATGATCAGTGGGTTCCGGAATGACCGGTCGAGGTCACCTCCCCGACTTGATCCAAGTTCGCGGTCTCGTGTTCGCCGTGTCCTTCGAGGAAAAGCCCGATGTAGACGGTCGTGAGCATGGCGAACACAAGGGCCTGCACGAAACTCGTGAATAGGCCGAACGCCAGCAGAGGGAACTGGAGGGGAATGGGGATGTAACACTGCTGGAAGATCATGATCCCGAGGGCCGTCAGATTGACGACGACTTGATCCTCTCCGTAGATGTTGCCAAAAAGTCGAACGGCAAGGGAAAGCGGCTTTGCCAGAAACTCGCTGAAGAGGTGGATGGGGAGCATCAGGGGGGCCAACCACAGAGGTTCACCGCAGAGGTGCAGGAAGTAGTTCCGAAAGCCGAGATTGGCGACCGCGATGCAGTGGACGCTGACCGTGACGAGGACGGCCAGCGCCGCGGTGCAGTTGACGTTGGACGTCGGTGAGACGAACCCGGGGATGACCCCGATGACGTTCATGCTGAGAATGTAGAGGAAAACCGTACCCACGAGGGGTACGTACGTTTTTCCCCTCGGACCGATCATGCCCACGACGAGCTGTTCCAGCCACTCGTAGACGAATTCCAGCACGTTCTGAAACCCTGTGGGGTACAGAGTGAGCTTCGACGTCACGCGCCAGCACACGAGGCCGATCAGGACGATGAGGAGCCACGAGACTGCCAGCCATTCGTATCCGTGGATATGGAGTCGATTCGTGAAGATCTGAACAACCCACGACCACTGCTCGTGGAGAGAATGGAGGACGTCCTGGCTCTGTTCGGCAGCCTGCGCGGCAGCCGCCTCAGCTCCGCCCATCCGGTGCCTCCCGAACAGTAGTGTGACTGGCCCCCCACGCAACGCCTCGGTGCGAGCGAACCCTGACTCTCGCCAGGAGAGATTCGAAATCCTGGGCTGCGGATGGAGACTGCAAAAGAATGCCGGCAGCCTTCAATCCGAACACAACTACCGGTAGGCTCGCCCCGAAAGCCAGGGCGCCAGGCGAAAAGCAGAACGTCGCAAGACACGTCTTGATCGCGACGAAAAGCCCTCCGAGCTTGATCCACAACAACCCGAAGGCCAGCCACGGTCGATGGAGACGCGGCTCGACTCCCGCATCGAAGAGGCTACGAACGCCCCACGCAGATAGACGCATGGAAAGCACCGACAGAACAACCCCTGCCGCGGTCCCGCCAACCACGGAGAGATCGAGCGTTTGAGACAACCATAACACAAGGACGACACCCAGCCCGAGAGTCACCCGCGTGGTGCGATCCACGAGATCGGGCCCAGGGGAGTCGGAAAACGCGGCGGAGGATCTCACATTCTTGAGTGTCGCCAAGAGTGGACAATTGGCTCGTAAAGCCGCATCTGGACTGTAGAAACGGAGGTGATTCTACAACGACCTTTTGGGACAAGTCAAGCCGAACCGCCGTCGACCGGGTGTCCCTTCAAAACGCTTTCGAACCGATCGAAAAGGTCATCGATCGCCTCCCGCAGAAGCGAAGCTTCTGTTCGCTCCAAAGCCTTCGCCAGAACAGAGAGCCGCTCAAGCTGGCTCTTTAAATAATAGTTGGATTTGAGGACCGACTTTTCCGCCGCGGCCAAACAGACCCTATTCCTGCCGGAGGTCTTGGCGCGATAAAGGGCAATATCGGCCTTTCGTTGAATCTCCTCCCGAGTGGTCCCGTCTTTAGGGAAGCTGGACACCCCGGCCGAGAAACTGACGTGGACCGAGAGCTGCGCGCCGGCAGAATCGAGCTTGATCGTGGAATTGGACAGAAGACGTCTCAAGTCCTCGACAAACAGGAGACCCTGATCCGGTCCGGTCTTGCAGAGAAGGAGAAAGAATTTGTCGGACCGACCTTTGGCCAGCACATCCCCTTCTCTTGTGTGGGTCCTCAGGATTTCCGCAAGCCGCCGCAACAAATCTTCGCTCGCCTCGACTCCGAGCTGCTCGCAAATCTTTCCGTATCCATCCAAGTCAAGAGCCACCAGAGAAAACAGGGTCTCGTCCTTTTTCGATTTCTCGAGCTCCCACTCGACCAGCCGATCGAAATCAGACTTCGCAACCATATTTGTCACAACATCTCTCTGAAGATCCATATCGGCCTTTCATTCATTATTACATCATTACTATAAATAGTAAGCTGTATTAAATAGTAGCAATACTATCTGAATATATATATACATATACTATAACAATAATGCCAAGAAAAATTTGCACGCAGATGGTCCGCTGCCTTTGTGGGAACATCAAGCTCCCCTTCCAGTCTCCATATGAAGGGCGCTCACACCCGTTGCGGCAAAGACCGGCCCGCGGAGATTCCGCGTCGAATCCGCGTCAAAACAGGCAAAAGCGCTTGAGCGATGCCGGAAGCGATGCTACCATCTCCCCTTCTGGTCCCAGGCGAACCAGGTCTTCGCGTGGACTCTGGACACTCGATTGCGTCACGCCGGCTTCAAGACGTGACCGCCGGGTAGGCGAGCCGATGAACACCACCGATGTCTCCAAGGAGATCCTCGAGAAGTACGAACTTCTGGAGAAAATCGGCGAAGGGGGAATGGGCCGGGTCTTCAAGGTCCGTCATCGGGTGCTCCAACGATTCGACGTCTGCAAGGTCATCCACTCCAAGATCTTCCTCAACGATGAACAGAAGAAGAAGTTCATCCGTGAGGCTCGAGTCTCCTCCAACCTCAAGAAGCACAAGAATATCGTCTCCGTGTTCGGCGCCGGCGGCGAAGAGGACTTCCCCTACATTCTGTTCGAATACGTCAAAGGCGTCACTCTCGAAGTCCGAATCAAAGAGGCCAAACAGCTCCCCATCAAGGAGGCGATCTTCTACGCCAAGGAGATCTGCGAGGGGTTGAGCTATGCCCACTCGATGGGAATCATCCACAGAGACATCAAGTCGGAGAACGTGATTCTCTCTGATCAGATCGTCGATGGCTTTCCGGTTCCCAAGATCGCCGACTTCGGCATCGCCACCATTAAGGGAGAAGCTCCCAAGGTCCAAAAGTCCGAATGGGCGCTCCACGGCACCCCCTCCTATATGTCACCGGAGCAGGCAGCGGGCGAAGAGGCCACCGAACAATCCGACATATACTCCCTGGGGATCATCTTCTACGAAATGCTGACCGGGAGCGTGCCGTTCAAGGGACAGACGCTTCACCAGGTCATCATGCAGCACATCAGTGAGCCTCCCAAGCCTGTCCATGAGATCAACCCAGAGGTTCCGATCCAGGTGTCCGAGCTCGTTCACCGCGCCATCGAAAAGAAGCCTCAAGACCGATACCCTTCGGCAGACGATTTTGCAGCCAAGCTCGAAAAAGCCCTGTCGTTCGCCGATCGATGGCAGCGGGGGATGATCACGGGGGGCAACCCGTCCTTACGAGGCAAAGCCCCATCTTCCTGCTCTTTTCCAAAGCCTGCCGTGGGGATGTCGTCCAGCATGGCCCGCACCGGCAGAAGGAGGTCGATCACCCCCTCGTCGACGAGTGTGTCAGGCCGATCACACGCCGCTGGAGCAAGCGTTGCCACAACGATTCCACCCTCGGGTGAACATGCCACGGGCTGGCTCGGAGGACTTTTCACCCAGAACAAGCTCCAGATCACGGTCGCGATGGCCGTTCTTTCCGTGGTGTCGATCTTTCTCCTCTACCGGACGCTGGGACCCGGAAGTCATCACATCAGATCTTCGCTGGCATACACTCCCCGAGACTTGCGTGTGGTCCAGGGGCAAAAGGATGCCCTGGTGAACTGGAAGAGCGACGCTCCCTACATCTCGATCGTGGAGTTTGGCATCGACGAGCAGAAGATGACCCAGGAAAGGGGCGCGGGCCTGGAGGAAGTGGAACACACCGTCAAACTGTCCAATCTCGCGACGTCAAAGAAGTACCAGTACCGCATCATCTACCCAACCGGTGAGAAGTCCCTCCCCTACTCGTTTTCCCTGATGGACGTCGACCTCTCGTTCTGGATGTCGGTTCTCGACGACAAGGGTGTGCGGGTCGAGGGAGAGGCGAGCGTTCCCGCCAAAGCTGTTCTCACCTATGAGAAGAACGGCCAGGAGCTCGTCGCCCATCCCCAGGAAGGCGAGGGATTCGAGACTAGTTTCACGTTCAAGCTGGACGGAATGAATTCCGAGACGGACAAGATCCGGAAGATCAGCATCCAGTTCTCCACGGGCGAGGAGGCGGAGTATCCGGGCGCAAAGGTGAAGATGCGTTGAGATCGGCGCGGCCCTCGATCGGGCGTCGACTCCGGTTCACCCTCATCGCGACGCTTCTCGTCCTTGTGGGGACCGAGCTTTTTTGTCGAGCTCTGGAGTCGTGCCTGGAGCGCATACCCTCCGTTTCCGTGAACTGCGGAGCGAGCGATCCAGGATTCTACACTCCGGATCCGTACCTTGGAGTTCGGCTGCGCCCTGGACAGAGAGGCGTCTATCGATCGAGAACCGGCGAACAGCTGCCGTATGCGATCGACTCAAGGGGGCTCCGATCTCCGGAACTCGGCGGCTTCACATCTCCCGACATCCTGTTCCTGGGCGACTCCTGCACGTTCGGCGAGGGCTTGTCTCGGATGGAGGACAGCTATCCGGATCGCCTTCAGCGAGCGCTCACCCGTCGTCTGGGACGCCCCGTGGTGATGGCGGTTGCGGCCGTGCCCGGCTACTCGAGCACCAATGTGCGACGCTGGATGGAAAGAGAGCTCTCGGTCCTTCGACCAAAGATCACCACGCTCTGGATCGGCTGGAACGACGGATGGTGGCAGTGGGAAGATCCGCTGCGCAGAAACACTCAGGTGGGGCCCACGCGTCTGGGAGAGGTTGAGACGCGGTTGTCGGCGTTTGCCGCATTCCGACTTCTTCGCCGAGCTCTGGCTCCTCTCGTTCGGAGATACAGGGTTTCCCGGCGGGCCTCCTACCTGACTCGATGGAAAAGCTCGGTTCCCGTCCCGCAATTCAAGGAGAACCTGGCAGCCATCGCGCGACTGGCAAGGGATCGTGACTCCACGCCGCTCTTTATGACACTGCCGTGCGGGGCATTCACCGAAGAGGACGTTCCTCACTGGCTCGTTCGGGACACGATCATTCCCGATCCTGTGACCTTGCTGGATATCCACCGGGACTACAACGAAGGGATTCGCGAGGTGGCACGTTCCGAAAAGGTGGCGCTGATCGACCTGGATCGGTCGCTGCGAGAGGTTCCTCGGCCGGAGCTGTTTTGCGATCTTCGAATCGACGTCGTGCATCCGTCCGCGGCCGGGCAGGCACGCATCGCCGATCTCCTTTTTCCTCCCCTTCTCGAGATTCTCAAATCGACATCCAAGGACATCCGGCCCGGCAATCGTCCGTGAGACGTCCAGAAAAGTCATTAAAAAAAAGCTTTGAGTCTTGACAACCATCCTTTAGAATATTTTGCAGTATTCGAGCACAGGCTCGTCGAGCAGACCCGGACGTCAACAACAGAGATGTGCCAGTAGTGGAGAGTGATCCGGGCGGCTCCTGAAGCCAAAGAAGGGAGTACCTCAGTATGTGTCGTGGAGTTTTTTCGGTTCTGTTTCTTGTCTCGATCCTACTCTCGACGGTTCATCCTCTCCTCGCAGTCATTCCTGCCTCGGATCGGTCGTCCCTTCAGCCAATACCAGACAGTGTTGCTGGCATCGAATTGCCCGCTCACGTGGCTGGAGTCCAATCGCTCGCGGCGGTGTCGACCAAAAATCCACGGACCTACGTTCGCCTCGACAAGTCGACCGGCGCCGTGACGACGCTGATCGGCGATCTCGCTCCCGAGCAGTCCGGATCGGCTGAAGAGATTGCCGTGGCCTTCGTCGCGGACAAGCTCGGTTTGCCGGTCTGTGACGGCTCCATCGCGGAGAAGACCTCTGGTGCGGCGGATCGACTCGTCCTCACGAAGGTGCTTTCCTCCGGCGAGGTCAAGCACGTGACCTTCACGCACACGATGGCTGGAGTTCCAGTTCGTGGAGAAGAGATTGCGGTCCACGTGACCGAAAGTGGCCGGGTCACCACCGTAACCGGGTCGTACCATCCCGCGCCAGCCTCGGAATTCTCGGCACGGATCACTGCGGAGCAGGCGATCCAAAACGCTTTGACTCACATCGGTTCGACGGCACTCCGTATGCCGGCTCAGGCGAGTTCCATCTGGGTTCCCGTGGCCGGACAACTTCGGGCGGCCTATCAGGTGAGTCTTGCCAGCGAAGCACCGCTTGGTGACTTCGAGGTCGCGGTGGCGGCCGACACCGGAAAGATCATCGGCACGACCGATCATCTGACCCACGCCACCGGCGAGGGCAAGGTATACAACCGCAGCCCGTTGAACGGTGATCCCATCAGCGTTTCAATCGAGAATCTCAACGGCTCAGGGAAACTCGTGGGCGCCTATGTGAGCATCACGAACGCCAAGGGAGCCGGAGCCCAGTCGTCCGACCTCAAGTTCAACTACGAACCGACAGACACCCACTTCGACGAAGTGCTGGCGTACTACAATGTCAATCGGATGCACGACTACTTCAAGGCGCTGGGGTTCAACGACCGCGACAAGCCGATCAAGGTGACCGTCCACTACGGGAACAAGTACGACAACGCGTTCTTCAGCCCCATGACGGACTCCATCGCCCTGGGCGACGGGAACAAGCTCAACGACTTGTCTCAGGAAGACAACGTGGTCATGCACGAATACACCCACGCCGTGAACCAGAAGATCCTGAGTCTGAGTGGCGATGAGGGCGGGGCCATGGGCGAGGGGTATTCGGACTACTTTGCCGGAAGCATCAATGACAGCCCGCTCATCGGTGAGTGGACCATGAAGAAGATGGGAAAACCCTGGCTCAGGAACATGACCAACACCAAGCACTACCCCGAGGACATCCAGGGCGAAGTGCACGCGGATGGAGACATCTGGGGCGGCGTCTGCTGGGATCTCCGCAAGGCTCTCGGCCAGAAGGTCTCCGACATGCTCCTCCACAAGGGCCGCTACTACATCGGCTCGAGCCCCAATTTCGTTCGCGGTCTCGAGGGGACTCTGGCCGCCGACAAAAACGTTTACAGCGGACAGTATGCCGACCAGATCAAGGCCATCTTTGCGGCTCGCGGCATCAAGCCCAGCACCGAGGTGACCGGAGCGAGCTCGCTCAAGCTCCTCTCCAGACAGACCACATTCGGCGCGCTTCTCGGAAGTGACTGACCTTTGAGGAGTCCAGGGGAGGAGGGCCCGACGTACCCCTCCCCGACTCCTGGAGCTCGATCCTGACGAACGGGCAGGCAACACGAGCCTGGCCCGTTTTGCTTGAACGATCGATCGGGCCGTGTTACGCTTCCGTTCGTCAGTTATGGCCATCCGGAGCGGTCTTGGCTTTCGTCCAGGAACCTGTCGGAGTGACATGCCGAGCACGGTGCACCAGCGAAGAGGCCAGCCTCCGCGACTTGCCTCCAGCCAGGCCGATGCCGGGGGATCACCACGCTCGTGACCTGGAGGCTATCCGTGTGTCGTCCCGGGCGGTCCCTTCCCTCCTGTAACCACATGAAGGCTCGTTGTTACCCACTTTTCTCTGCCCTGTTGTTCCTGACCATGGCCAACTTGCTGCTCGCTGCCGCTCCCGCATTGATGCCCCTCTCGGAGATCCGACCGGGTATGAAAGGGTTCGGCCTGACCGTATGGGAGGGAACCAAAGTCGAGAGGTTCGACGCATCGATCGTCAGCGTGGTTCGTAACCACGAACCAGGACGAAATCTCATCCTTGCCCGCGTTTCCGGTGGGCCCATCGAGAAGGCCGGCGTCGTGGCCGGAATGTCGGGCAGTCCGGTGTACATCAATGACAAAGTCATCGGCGCGGTCTCTCTAGCCTGGCCCTTCCAAAAGGAGGCGTTGGCCGGCATCACTCCGATCGAGGAGATGGTGGCCATGTTCTCGCTCCCAACGTCGAAAGCGTTGGACCGAGGAAAGCATGGAAATCAGCCACTTTTCCCCGGGGAGAAAGGAGGCTCGTCGCGCACGACTTCGTTGCCGGCGGGGCTTGCCCCCATACGGACTCCCATCATCTTTTCCGGAATCTCCCAGGCGACGTTGACACGGCTGCAGGGCCGTTACGAAGAGATGGGGTTCGTACCGCTCCAGAGCGGCGGGAAGACGTCGACGATCGACGAGTCGGGCGCAGACGTGGTCCCGGGCTCGGCAATCGGCGTGGTCCTGGCATCAGGCGAAGCTTCGGTCAGCGCGGTCGGTACCGTTACCTACAGAGATGGCGACCGTATCCTGGCGTTCGGACATCCTTTCTTGAACCTCGGAGCATCCTCGCTGCCGCTCGCCCCGGCGGTCGTCCACACGGTCATGCCGAGTCTCCTGGTCTCGTTCAAGATCGCGTCGTGCGGGCCCTCGGTTGGGGAGATGGTCTACGACATGCCCCCTGGTATTTATGGCCGACTTGGACCCATAGGAGGCCAGATTCCCTTCACCGTGGAAATCGGTCAAAAGAACGGAGGTCGATCGAAGATCCACAATTTCGGGATCTCCCGCGTCGGCGCACTCAGCCCACTCCTGTTCGTCACGATCGTCGATTCGCTGGTCAACCAGGTAGGGCGACTCATGGGCGAGCAGTCGTTCGTCACAAAGCTCACGATCACCGCCACGGGCCAGCAACCACTCTGCATCGACAATGTCTTCTCCACCAAGGACGACCACCTGGGGATCATCCTGGAGGCCTTCAATCCTTTGATCCAGCTTCTGAACAACCGGTTCGAACGGGTCGAGGTCTCCGATGTCAAACTTAGGATCGACGTTGAAGACCGACAGCGCGAGGCCCGCGTCGAGTCTTTGCAGGTCGAGAAACTCGAGTTCGAACGGGGTGAAGAGGTCGAGGTCGCAGCGGTCCTCAAGCCGTTTGCCGGCCCCAGGGAGGTCGTACGGCTCCGGTTCACGGTGCCAAACGACGCGGCCATCGGATCGGCTCAACTCCACGTTTCCGATGGGGCTGCCGCACGAAACCGTTCGCAACAGCGTAATCCCGCGCGTTACAACCCGACATCTCTGGAAAGCCAACTCACGCTTTGGCGAGAGGAGCGGCGCAACAACGAGATCGTCCTCCAGCTTCTTCTCCCCCGCGACGGAGTCACAGTGTCCGGAACCGATCTGCCTCGGCTTCCCGGTTCGGCCATGGCTGCGATCGCCGCGTCCGGGCTTTCGGGATTCAAGAAGTTGCAGTCCGAGGTGGAGGTTCGCACGTCCACGAGTTTCGTCATCCAAGGGGGCGAGATGCTCGAGATCCGGATCAAGGAGCGGAAAGAGCCATGAGGCCGTCCACATCGAGAAGGACCAAGACACGAGAACGAATCGACCATCCCTCGAGAGGAACCTGGCAAACGGCGTGCGCGGCATCGTGGCTTGCGCTGTGTTTGGGATTCTTCACCCCCGCGATCGGCAACGCCGCTCTACCGAGCAGAACAACGGTCTCCGCGGCGGACGAGTTGGACAAGGGAGAGTTGCGTAACGTCAGCCTTTCCGCCGACGGGGCGCTGTCTCTGGCCCCTCACGTTCGCTACCTCGATCTCCCGCGTCGGAACGAGACAGGAACGCCACTCAAGGAGGCGCTGATCTGGAGTCTCGTCGCCACCAAGGACGGTCGACTGTACGCGGGGACCGGGAACTCCGGTTCGATTCTGGTCGGAGCAAAGGACCGCCCGTTTCGACTTCTTTGCCGCACCGGCGAGCTGATGGTTACGAGCTTCGTAGAACTATCGGACGGGGCTGTTCTCGCCGGCACCTGTCCCAACGGTCGGATCTACCGGATCGTCGGGGACAAAGCCAACCTGTTCGCTCAGGTCCCGGCTCCGTACGTCTGGGCCCTGCAAACCGGTCAGAACGGTGATGTCCTGGCTGCCAGCGGTCCCGAAGGCACTCTGTTCAAAATCGACGCGAATCGCAAGGTCACCGTGGCCGCGAAGACCACCGAGCGCAATTTGACGTCAATGGCCCTCGCTCCCGATGGTTCGCTCTTTGTCGGCACAGAACCCTCAGGGCTCGTCATGAAGCTCGATCGGCTAGGCAAGATGACGGTCCTGTTCGACGCGCCCCAGGCTGAGATCCGGGCGTTGGCATTCGATCGAAAAGGAAACCTCTACGCGGCGGCCACGACGCCGACCAAAACGACCCCGCCGTCACCTCCCACAGTGGACAGACTGGTACTGGGGCCTATGCCAGCTGCGATCACGGCGAGCGGGAAGGGGCCCGGGATGGACGCCCCGACAGGACCGACGGCATCCCCGGATCCGACGCCGTCTCCCGTGCCTTCGGCCGCATCCTCGCCCTTGTCCGACCGCGTTGGCCCGAGGCCCTTGGATGGACCTACCTCAGCCCCCACCTCGGCTCCGGAAGGGGCCAGTACGACGCCTCAGGGAAACGAGGGTGGAGCGCCGGATGTTCGTCGAAGCACCCGCGCGGCCGCTCCCTCGAAGTTCGGCCGCAAAGGCGTCGATCCGAACCAGGCCGTGTACCGACTCTCGCCGACGGGTTGCGTCACGCAGGTCTTCTCGGCCGGTCAAGCGGTCCTCCTCTGCCTCGCGGTCGGAGCTGAGGACAGAGTCTTGATCGGGACTGGGAACGAAGGGCTCGTCTTCGAGCTCGATGGCGAGACCGTCTCGAAACAGGTCAAGTTCGACGCCACGCAGATCCTCTCCTTGATTCCCCTTCCGGATGGCGGATTCGCCGCCGGGACTTCGGGTCCCGCTCGGATCGGACTCCTTGGACCCTCGATCTCGACCCAGGGGACGTGGCAGTCCGAGGCCAAGGACTTCGGGTCGGTTTCGTCCTGGGGCGCCATCGGGGCAACCATCGAGAACGCACGAGTCGGCACGGTTCGGTTGCTCACCCGCTCCGGGAATTCGGGCAAACCAGACGACACCTGGAATCCCTGGGAACCCGTGCTGAGCCGACCCATGGGGTACGCGATCGTGTCGCCGGGCGCCCGTTACCTTCAGCTGCAGGTCGAACTCTCCTCGGCCGATCGGCAATCCTCGCCGATCGTGAGAGAGGTCTGGATGATGAGCCGCCAGATCAACCTCCCGCCCGAGATCGACAAGCTCGAGGTCGGCCTGCCCACTGTGGATCCCGTGTCCGACCCAAGAGACGTGGAACTCCGGGAAAGCCAAAAGGACAAGCGCAAGAAAAAACGAGAGTCTCCATCTCTGCGACACGTGAAGTGGGACGTGTCTGATCCCAATGACGACCGACTTCTCTTCACGCTGTCCCTGAAGGGTGAGGGCGAGACCTCTTTTAGGGAACTCAACTCCCGCGAGTTGACGGCCTCGTCGCTCGACTGGGACACCTGCGACCTTCCGGATGGTTGGTATCGACTCAGGCTGGTTGCGAGCGATCGCGGGTCGAATCCGGACGAGACCGCGCTCAGAAAAGAACGGATCTCTGAGGTCTTCCTGGTGGACAACACTCCACCCAAGTTGGAATCGATCGTCGTCAAGAATCTCGAAGGTGGTGAGGTCTCAGTGTCCGGCGTGGCGGTCGACGGACCGGCCATGGTCGTGAACGTCGAGTTCGCCTTGGACGACAAGGAGTTCCAGCAGGCCTCCTTCAACGACGGGTTGGGGGACTCGCCGCGCGAGGAGTTCAAGTTCTCCATCCGGAGGCTCGGATCAGGGGTTCACTCCATCGCGATCCGGGCCTACGACGAGCTTGGGAACGGCGTCACTGAGTCTCGGACCGTACAGGTGCCATAGAGCTCGGCCAGAATGTCAGTTCTAAGACAGTGCCGCGATGACGTCATCGCCGTGCACTCGCTTGCGGACTTCGGCATCAGAAACCGTTCGCAAGCGACACCTCTCGATACCAGTACGCGCTCTTCTTCTTGAATCGTGCGAGAGTCGTGCGGTCGATGAAAAGAAAGCCATACCGTTTTTTGAACCCGTTCAACCAAGAAAAATTGTCCATCAGAGACCACATGTAGTACCCCTTGACGTTGGCTCCATCCGCGATGGCCCTGTGCACGGCCTTGAGATGAGATTGGAGGTACTCGATCCTCTCGCTGTCATCGACCGTCTCCCCGATTAAGGACTCTTGCCGTCCGATTCCGTTCTCCGTGACGTAGAGGGGAATCCCGTGCCGGTATCGATCGGCTCGAATAAGAGACTGATGGAGCCCTTCCGGATCGATCTCCCACCCCCAGTCCGTGAACCTCCCTTCGGGATTCGGCACGAACCGAAAAAGCCCCGCGAGAGAGAACTGACATGCCTCTTCCCTGCGACCCGAGGTGTTCAGGAAGAACGCGGTCTCGTCCGCGGCGGCGCTCGCGTGGTGCGGGTAGTAATAATTGACTCCGAGGAAGTCGACGGTTCCCTTTCGGATGAGGTCGCGATCGAGACGTCTGTCCAGGATCCCCCGTGACTCGTACAGATACATGATGTCTTCGGGGAACTCTCCGCGTATGGCCGGTTCGAGAAACCATCGGTTGAGCATCCCGTCAGCCATTCGGGCCGCATCGAGATCCTTCTCCGAAGGTGTGGCCGGGTGGATCGGTGAGAGATTGAGCACGATTCCGATCTTGGCGTTCGGTGAGCTCTCGTGACCCACGGCCACAGCACGAGCATGGGCCTCCATGAGACCCGTCGCCGCTCGCACGAACGCCCCCTGATCCTGTTTGCATGGAGGGTGGAGCCCGGTGATGTAACCGTTGAGAGCTGACCAACCAGGCTCGTTGATCGTCGACCAGAGCGTCACTCTGTCCCCATAGCGTGCAAAGCACGAACGGGCGTAATCGGTGAAACGGTCGACCGTCTCCTGGCACTCCCACCCACCGGTTTCGCCCAACGAGTGAGGGAGATCCCAGTGGTAGAGAGTGACGTTGGGCTCGATCCCGTTTTCGAGCAGGCAGTCGATGAGACGATCGTAGAAATCCGCTCCAGACTGGTTCACGGGCCCTCTTGGGTCAGGAAAGAGTCTAGGCCATGAGATCGAGAAACGATACCCGTTGTGTCCGATCTCCCGCATCTCACGAACGTCTTCCCGGAATCGATGGTAGTGATCGCAGGCCATGTCCGGCGTCGCGCCTTCGAAGATCTTCTCCGGATGATCCCTGCAGAAGACATCCCACACCGAGGGTCCGCGTCCGTCCGAGTTTGTCGCTCCCTCCACTTGTAGGGCCGCAGTGGCCGACCCCCACACGAAACCGACCGGAAACCGGTAGCGAACCGACATCTCGTCACCTCCAGAACCAATCTCGGCACCGTTTTGAGATCCTCCGGACGTGCCAATCTCGATCCATCAGTTCAAGGAGCCGCCCGGGCTCGGGCATGGAGTCTCGCCGAGTCAGTCGGCGTCGTTCGTCGAACAAGGAGGGAAGACGCGTGAGAAAGCCCGAAAGGCCTTTGACGTAGACACTGAGTTGACCTCGCCTTGCCTTCACGAACGCTCCCCAGATCTGATGGAGTGTCAATGGGATCAACATCCGCGCCAGAACAGAGGCCGGGACCAGGCGAGCCAGGACGATGAGAGTGTTCCGTTCCTCCAGAAGGACCGAAAGGTCCGATCCACGGCCGCGGATGGCCGACCCTCGATGAAAGACGGTCGCATCGGGCACGTAAAGGCATCGATGGCCCAGCGACTGGGCGCGCAGATCCCACTCCAGATCCTCCATCACCATGAACAAGGTTTCATTGAACGCGCCCACGTCACGAAGCGTTGTTCGACAATAGAGGCTCGCCGCAGCCGGGGCCCCGAGAACCTCACGCGCTTCGCGGCCCGCGGTCCTGGAATCCTCCCCCTCGTGTCTCTTCAGACCCCGTCCCGCCATGGTGAGCGTGTGTCCGGCAGAGTCGATCTTCATGGAACCGTCATCGAGGAGGACTCTGGAAGCAAACCAAGAGAACGACGAAGACTCGCATGCGGCACGGACCAGCGAGTCGAGCCACCCTCGATCCGCCCAGGCGTCGGGATTGAGCAAGGCCACGAACTCCCCTGAGGTCGCTTCGATTCCGCGATTCACGGCCGCGGCAAAGCCGACGTTCTGTTCCAGGGCCAACAGAGTCACTCGAGGGCGTGCAGCAAGCCATGCAGGTGGCCCTCCGGGAGTGCCCGAGTCGACGACCACGACCTCGGCTGGAGCCAGAACCTGGTCGTCCAGCGAATCGAGGCAACGAGTCAGAAGCTCACCGTGGCCGTGACTAACCACGATGACCGATACGCGCGGAGGCGCGTCATGGGGCAATTCGGGGTCATTCACGGGTTCGAGGCGTAAACGCGTGGGACTTCACGGGCTGGGACAGCCCCACCAGTCGAGCACAGAACCCCCAACGCTTCTTGTAATTCGTGCACCGAAGCACAAGCGTGTTCGCGCCCTTCTTCAGGATGATGCCGATCTTTCGGCCGTCCAGCGACACCTCCGACGGCCCTGGATCGCTGAAGACCTGCCGTCCGTGGAGCCACACCGTCAGAGCGTCATCGAGGCCCATCCGGAGTTCCGCGGACTGATCCACCGGAGAGTCGATCGTGCAGACTGCGTAGGCGAAGCAATCCTCAGGACCGTCGAAGAGGCGCTCGAGGTCGATGAAGCTGCCCCATTTCTGGTGCGGCCAGCGGACGAACGGCTTGAGTCCCAACCTGGAGTCGAGAGCAATCGAGGTCGCGGCCAGGATCTTCCCATCCATGTTTAGGGTATCGCGCGGATAGTAGCCGCTGATCGACCAGTCCGTCAGGAAATCGAGATCCTCGCCCAGTTCGTAGATCGTGACACCCGCCTGTTCAAAGCGCTTTTGGAATCGAGGGTCGTCGTTCGCTTTCTTGAGGATGTTGGTGAATTGGCTGGTCGCGAGAAGAAAGCGCGCTCCGAAATCGTAACGGATCGAGGAATAGCTGTCCGGGGCATAGCCGTTGGATACGTTGAACCAGCGCAGCCAGAGTTGCGGATCGAACTCGTAGAAGAAGGCAGGATCAAGACAGACGAGGTAGCGGTTCTTGTCGTTGTAGTAGAAGAGCTCGGGCATGTCGTCCCAATCGCACGTGTACACGATATCGCCGGGCCGACTGTTGGCCTTGAGCCAGAGAGCAGGCTCCATCATGTTCGGTTTCGACTCGTTGCGGAGGTCCCTTCGAACGTCGACGTAGCTGTGGCACAGCAAAGCCGTCTGGAGAACGAGAGCTCCGACAATCGAGAAAGTGAGAGCCACTGGCTGTCGCGACCTCCAGACTTGGATCGTGTCGTCGGTGATTACGTCCCGGACCAGAAAGGCCGCGTACGCGACCCAGAGAGGCGCTGAATACTCGATGAACCTCTTGGACAGGAGCGTCAGAATACCGAAGCCAAGGGCCAACAGGAAAAGTGAAACAGTGTTCGTCGAACGAGGAGTCTCATTGAGAAGCGTGATCAGGGAGCAGACCACGACCGTGAGGAAAACGGCGGTCGTCGAAAACAGCAAGACGTGTGTGTCCGGTGGATAGAGCTCCCCTCCGAAGAACAGATTGACGGAGCCTCCCCACTTGAGAGCGAGCACTCGCACGTTCTGAACCCACCAGAGGTAGAACGTGTTCGGAAAGTTCGGGTGGATGCAGAGCCCGACCAGGACACCGGCAACAGTGGCCGGCACGAGTCGACGTTCGACCCTCTCGCCCGTCAGGAACTGGGCGATATTGTGGAGCAGTGCCAATACCACGATGGTGTGACAGGCCGTGTAGGACAAGGAATACAGAACGGACACGAAAAAGAGGAGTCTAAGACGCCGATTCAGACACGCATCGACAGCGATCAGCGTCAAGAGCATCGAGAGAAGGTAACCCCGACACTGGCAGAGCCGATAGAGCAGAAGCGATCCGGAGCTTGCCAGGATCAGAGTGAAGAACAGCGGCGCCCGACAGCGGTTGCTCCGAAGAAAGAGGTAGAACCCGGCGAAGAAGAGACTCGAAAAGAAGACGGCACCGAGTTTGATCGCGGTGACGTCGTCCGTGATCCACGTGAACGGGATCAAGAGGACGTGAAAGAGAAACGATGAATCTGAGAAGTGGTCTCGGAAGATCGATGTCTGGGTCCACGGGAATTCGTGGACAGCCCCGTGGTCGCGGATCAGCATGGCCATCTTCTGATGGAAATAGCCATCAGCACCGATGACCCATGGACACAACCACTGAAGGTGAGCCAATATCCCGAGGCTTCCAAAGAAGACCTGGAGAACCTCGAGAGGGATCGTCGAGGAGCTGTGAGAAACGTGAGACGGAGGACTCTCCTCCGGAGAGCTGGCTCTCTTCTTGGGGTTGGCCATGGAGTCCTAGTCGACGAAACGGTATTTCAGCAAGGTCCAGAACGCCTCGACCCCGTCCCGGAATCGAATCTTCTTGCCCTGGGCTTCGGTCCGGGGATGGTACGAGATCGGCACCTCGACGATCTCGATCCCTCGCTTGAGCACCTTGGCCGTGACTTCCGGACAGAACTCGAAGCGCTCGCATCGAAGTGGAATCGAGCGGATGAGATCGGTCGTAAACACTTTGTAGCACGTTGCCTCATCGGTGATGGAACCGCCGTAGAGAAGATTCGCAAGCCACGTGAGGAGACGTGCGGCGATCTTGAAACGAGAGTAGTCCATCCGATTGCCGGGATGAAACCGGGTTCCGAAGACGACCTGTGCACGTCCTTCGACGATCGGGCGAATGAGATCGGGATAGTTGACCGGATCGTACTCCAGATCCGCGTCCTGGACCACGACGATGTCGCCGGTGACGTGGTCCAGGCCTGTTCGGATCGATGCTCCCTTTCCACGGTTGACCGGGTGGTGAATCACACGTACGGTCGGTCCGGCGAGCACGTCGAGAGCCTCTCGGGTCCCATCGGTGGAACCGTCGTCCACGACGACGATCTCCTTTTCCACGGGACTCGAACTCACTTTGGCGATGAGTTCGTTGACCGTTCGAACCTCGTTGAATACGGGGATCACAACGGAGAGCTTCATTTCGCGGGATCAGCCGATCTGGCACCAGCGCCCACGGACCCGCGCTGGAGGTTGGAGTGACAGACTCGAGTCCATGCGACCCTCACACCGAGGACCCGGAGTCTCGACAGTGGCGAACGCCTGTTCATAAGGATCGGTCCTGCGGCGCGGACATCGAAATCCGATTATAGCGTCAAGGGAGAGGGGGATCAACTGGGACTTGTCGGATCCAAGTTCCTACCATTCGGATGGAGTCGACGTCAGTCTCCAGAAAGGGATTTCTTTGGGGTAGACCATGTTGAATCCATGATCGAGGACCACGGCCTTCGCCTTCTCGATACGGAGCATCTTGTAGTTGTCCTCGCCGTGGGTCGACTTCGGAAAGCCCATCTGGCTCGCGAGATCCTGCTTGGCGATCCGGATGTACTTGTCCACGTATCGCTGACTGTTCTCCCGGAAACTCTTCGACTCTTCCGGCGTCAGTGCCGATTGGTAGACGAAGTCCTCGGTTCGGTCGACGACCCGGATGTTGACTCTGATCTTGTGGAGCAGGTCACCCGTCACTCGGAGTAACTGCTCGTCTCCCAGGAGGGCAAGGATCTTCTTGGGGCCGCCCAGCTTCTCCAGGATCACGGGACCCACCTTGGCGGGATCCGCTTCGAACAGATTGTCGACGCTCGCCAGCGCCTTGATCGAGCCACAACAGGGGATCGGGAACGACCGGGCGCCGAAGCGAACGATGAACCGATCGCAATCGGTAAGCACGACATCGTCCCTCGTGATCTTCAAGGTTCCATTGGAGAGGGTCGCAGGAAGACCCTTCAGCCACGGGTGCTTGACCTCCGAAGAGTGAACCAGGACAGAAGCCCCCGCATCGATCAGTTCCGGATGAGAGACAGGACCTCGAGCGTGGGCCACGACTCCGATATTTCCTTCGACCCGGATGTCCGGATCGAGCTGTCCGAAGGTCCGGACGAGCCGGCCCAGGTCGAGCGAGGGGAACCGGGCCTCGGCTGCGATCCGACGCTCCTTGGTCGCGTCCTTGCTCAGGTCGAGATCGACCTGGCCGGACTGGTCCTGCAACTTGAGTCGAAGCTGTCTGGCACTCAACAGCCCGGGAGCGAACGAGAGACTCGAGGGGCCGATCTCGACGGGGATCTCCTTTCCGTCAACCCGGATCGTACCGATCGCACGGATCTCGATCTGGCCGCTGAACGGAGCCGGGCCACCGGACACCAGGCTCAGTTCCGACTTGAGCGCGGTCCTGGGGAGATCGAGCGTCACAGCGTGCGCAAGTCCCCGTGGAGAGGCCTTGAGTCGAGTGAAGAGCGCGCCCACCCGGACCTGGGCGCGAGGTCCCCGAAACTCCGCGTGGATGGGGCCGCTCACGCTCGCCTGCGCGCCGTTCTCCTCGACTTTGGCCCGCCAATTGGCAGGGAGAAGCTCCACGGTCCTCTCGAGCGAGCCCAGGCGGTAACCACCATCAAGCGTCATCTCAGCCGGACGCGGAAGGTCGTCCAACGTCCCCGAAAGCCAGGTTTGGATCTCGAGGCCCTGGACGTCGACGCGTCCCCTGTAGCCTCCCTTTTTACCCTCCAGCCCCAGGCCAACCACGACCTTGGCAGCCGGTGGTAGGTCGGCAACGATTCCAGCCTTCACGGTCGGAGCGATCTGCTTGAGCGTTTGCGCGATCCTCTCCAGTCGCACCGCGGCCTTGACGTTCAGGTTCCGGCTGTCCGCGAGGTCTGTCCCCTGTCCTGTCAGGTCCATGTGAAAACCCCCGGCGTCCAGCGTCGCGCTGACGTTGCCCGAGGGCGCTGTGAGCGGACCTGAAGCCGCAAGCGAGAGAGAGAGCTTCCCCATGGGATGGATCTTCGGTATCGGCAGACGGTCGAGAGGAATGAAGGGCGCCAGCAAGGCCAGGTCGATCCCGGAGGAACGGTTTGTGTCGATCTTGATGCTGAAGGGAAGCTCGTCCGGTTTCAAAGTGGCACGGATTCTGTCCAGATCCAGAGGCGCGGATGCGTCACAGGTCAGAGGGCCGGCGCTCGCCGAAACGGAGAGAGTGGCAAACGGAGCGCGGAGGGTGGGACAAGAGACCGTGACGCCCCTTCGAACCAGCTCGGCGCGGACCGCCGGAGTCTCGATGGGAACGAGCCGAGAACCAACGGGAACGGTCGCTTTCAGTCCGGACGCTTCGATCCGGACCGTCGGCTCCGGAAGCGGGAGTGACGAGAAGGCCGATACCCATCCGACTCCTTCGGCGTTGACTCTCGTCAGGAGCCGATCGATCGCGTCCCAGAGGGCCAGCTGACCTGACAAGTCGACCTCGACACGCACGAGGCTCTCCGGAAAAGGGACCGGTGCCGTGTTCGGTAGGGACCCCGGTGGAACCAGGGCGATGATCCGAGACAGGGCCACCTTGGGACGCGACCGACCCGAGGATGTCGGCACCGTGATCGAGGCGTCGAGCTGCGATCGCCCCAGAGGGTCCTGCCAGCGAGCCTGGATTCCGGCCTTGAGGCCTGGGATCCCGATCTCGAGATTGGAGATCTTCAGATCGTTGGCCTTGGATTCCGCCACCAAGTCGAACTCCAAGACTCCTCCTGGCACAGAAGCCCATCGGACAGCCCCTCCTCTGAGAAGAAGGGACAGATCAAGCGAGGCCCCGAGCCGATCGAGGAGCTCCGTCCATTTCGTCCTGATCTGAAGGGCGGTGCCTTTCCTCAGACTCAGCATCTCCGTCTCCAGTCGACTCCGGATCTCGTTCCAGTCGACCGGTCCTTTCCGTTGGAGCTCCTCCAGGAACTTGTCCGGGGCGAGCTTCAGGCGCGACGAGAGCAAGAGGCTTCCCTTGCAAGCCTCGGGGTTCAAATCCGGAAAACCCTTCCGAAGAGACGAGAGCAGCTCCGCGATCTCGATCTTGGCGTTCTCCAGATCGAGACGGAGTCTTGGATGTGTCTTCCAGTCGTCGACAATGGCACGGATCGTGGCCTCCACCCCCGGAGCGGCCAACCGTTCCACTGTCAGCCCGAGTCGGGACGGGTCGATCGACACCGTGGCTCGGCCAAAACCGAACGGCCGATCCAGGAACTCGCCGATCGACGCATTGACCTCGTGGAGTTTCAGCGTTGCGGTGACGTCCAAAGACCCGGCCCGTCCACGGATCTGCGCGTTCAAGGAGCCCATTCCACCGGTCAAACGGTCCAGGTGACTTGGAAGGAGATTCCTCGGAAGGAGTGAGATGACCTTGGGCAAGGACATCGTACCCAATGAAACGTTGGCATCGAGCACCAACGATTTTCTCGCGATAGGATCGAGCAGGTCGCCGGGCCGATTCCATCCGGTCACATCAGCCTTGATCATGAACGGCTCGAGATCCCCGAGATGGACCTCCATGGGATCGAGTCTGAGAGAACCCGGTTTGACGAGAGCTCCTATTTTGGCCCGAACCGTGGTCGAGACCGGTGAAGTCAGGGCCCCTTCGAACGGATCGACCATCGTCTTGACCTTGTACCAGACTCCTTCGGGGCCAACCGTGACCTCACCTTCGACGGCCAGACCAAGCTTCAACGGGATGATCTCTGGGGTGAATCCGGAAAGGCGAGCCAACGCGAACGACAGATCGGGCAAGACCACCTTGAACGCGGATGTGGCCGATCCGGTAGACGGGGAGTACTCACCGCGGATCTCGGCTCGACCTGTCGCGGGCTGTGATGTGAGGTGGAACGTCAACGGTCTGGCAGCCCGCGGCAGCTCGACGCCAAGGTCGACGCTTTGGATGTCCACGACCATGGGAGGCTGGGTTGTCCGATCCTCGATGTGGATGTCTCCATCCTGGATGGAGACGTTCTCGAGGAGAACCCTCTCGGTATCCAAAGATGGGAAGCGAGGCGCCGATCGAAGAGGCGTTGTTCCCGGTTCCAGGGTCAGAATGATCCGAGGGTGAACGAACCGGAGAGTCTTGAATTTGAGCCTCAACCGAAGGAGATCGGACGGCGAGTAGTCGAGCACGATCCGATCGACGCTGACCTCGGCCTCCGTGGGGCTCCTGGGTGTCTTGATGTTCAGGACCTCGATCGACACGCTGCCCAACGGAGCGAGCCGGATCGCTCCCAGAGTGGCCTCGATCCCGCAGGTCTCTTTCAGAAGGCGAACGACCTCGCGCTCGATCCGTCCGGACGAGACCTCGCGCTTGATCCACAGGCACAGCGTGGCCAATAGCACGACCGACAGCGTGAGTCCGACGATCAGGAGTCGGAGCAGTTTCGATCGGATGGCCATGAGGTCGACTCTCGAGATAGCGGCTTCACCGTTCTATTACCGTATTCATACCTCAACGACCACTCAACGTGTCAATCCCCTCGTCGGGGAAACCCGCTGTCTGACCACCGACCTGAAAGCCCGCTCTGGGAGCCACTCTTTGGCCCAGCTTGCGCCGAACCCCCGTCGAGGGGGGCTCTGTAACGCCGGAATGCGCAGAGTCGGCGCAAACGACCCATTTCTCGACACTCGACCGTTTCCCGGAAGCACGCCTCTCGATCCATTCGCAATCCCCCCTCTTTTGGTTATACGATATCCACTCCTTCGGTTCCGGGATTTCGCCCGGGCCTACACCGAAGAACTCCACGTGCCCGACGCACGCCGCACACAACGAGTAGTACCGAAGGCTGTCGGCCTTCCGGTAGAACACCGCGTGACTCCCTTTCTGGCGATCGAGGACGAAGCCGAGACGCTGCGCCACTCGAACGAGGTCTCTGGGTTTGACCACAGGCCGACGAGGACTCATGCCGCAATGTCCAGGCTCTTGATCAGGAGATCTTCGACCGGAACCGGCTCCCCACGCTCCTTCAGCGCTTCCAGATAGGCCTCGATCGCCTCCCGGATGTTCGCAACAGCTTCATCCAAAGAGTCTCCCTGCGTGTGACACCCCTTCAGTGCGGGACAGAAAGCGTGATAGCCTCCGTCCGGCTCCCGCTCGAAGAGGACGGTATAGTGGTGGCTCTTGGCGGACTTGGCTCGCGATCTCATCTCAGGTCGGTCCATCGATCTTCACCATCCGTTCACGCGGACTCGTTGATCATCCGCTCGATCTCGTTCTTGACCCAGTCCCACTCGGGCTGGATCCGGGCCGTGGTCTGGACCCTCAGAGCCGGACTCTGATCGCCCTGCCGGTACACGACCCGAAACTCCCCCTGCTCCGGATCGGTCAACACCAGAGGTTCCGAGGCGTTCTCTCCCGGACATGCGCGAACCCTGGAGACCCAGTCGCATGAGCACAACCCCTCGATGAGGCCGTCGAGACCTCTGGGTCGGTGGTGCTCGACCTCAGGATCAACAGCGCCTGGTCTTCGTTCCCTTGCTCGACGTACCACCGGGCCAGACCCAACTGCCGCTTCAGTTCGGCCTTGTCCAGGGTCACGTCCTTCAAGGCGACGAGGTACCGCAGCGAGCAGAACGCAAGAAGTGGAAGGTGTCGCAGGGCAAAGGTGATGTCGAAAGACACCCGCGCTTTCTCGGGAACGGAGCTCAGGATTTGCTCGAAGATCTCGTAGATCTGGCCCTCGTCCGTGCCGGCCGGAATGTCGACCGCCTCGACCGAAAGACCTGCCGCCTCGAGAGCCGTGGCGAAGGAGGGCAATGACTCGCTCTTCGCCTCCCGGGTCGCCAGTACCAGCGCAGTGGCGCCCGCCAGCTCCGGGCAGAGCCGGGCCAGCGCCACCGACGGATACGGGGTCAACGCCACGGCCGCCGGATCGTCGCCGAGCTTCCAGGTCACCTCCTCGTAGCGTCCCAACCCGATCGAGGTGACCAGCACCGCGCGACCGGTCGATACTGCCATGCGTCACAAACCGCCTCTCGTGACAGGCGCCCGGGATTTCTTCCGAACGCCTCGCTCACGAGTCAGCATACGGGATGGCCACCGGGTTTACCAGGTGAGTAACGTTACGCTCGACGAGAGGGCTCGATCGACTTCAGCCGGACTGCTCCGGCAACACGATACAACCTGGGGGGACTCCCCCACGACCGCGATCAAAATACAACCTGGGGGGACTCCCCAACGACCGCGATCAAGATGTCACTCGCCACGATCCACCTCTCGTACGAGCACCCGTCAGACCCTCCGGGATGACAACAGCCGCCCGGAAGCCGAACTTACCAGATCAGCCCGACTCTGTACAGAAACGAGCCTTTTGGTCGGTGGGGCCGTTCTCGTGAGCGTCCAAGAAGCCCGGACGGTGGTGTAAGAGTCGGCGGCAGCGATCTCCTATCGTATGGCGGCTGCTTCCAGGTTCCAACCCCCTCCTGCTGTCGGGCCCCGTGCCGACGCCCACCGCTCCGCCGGTCACGATCTCACCGGAACCGCAGATTCCGCGTCGTTCCGAGATGCCTGTCGTCCCGACGAATACCGAAGGTTCCTCAGACGCGCGTTTTCAGCGAGTGGGAGATCAGGACGGTGAAAGGGAAAGACCGGTGGTCGTGAACGGGATGGGGTCCCGCGACGCACCGGATCCGAAGCTCTGGAGTTGCCCCCGGCCGTCACGTACCCCAGACAGAACCGCTCCAGCCGTGCTCCCCCGCATTCCGCAGCTGCACCCGTTCTTTCGGGCTGGGTGGCGATAGATGGTAAAATGGGCATGCAAGCGGGTGCGCGTGTTCGGGTAGTCAAGGAGAGAACTCTTGTGTGTTACTTCATCCACCTGGAGGTTCTTGAAAAGGCCGAGAAGGCTCTCTGCGCCGCGATGATCAGCTACTGCCTCACTCCGGACCAGTCACTTCTCGTGCCTTCGCGGAGCGCCTTCACTCTGATTCAGAACATGTGTGCTTGTGATCTCTATGGGACTATCAAGGAGCAGTTGACCAATGAGCAGGTCGAGGAGCGCATCCGGGCACGGTTCTCACTCCCGCGTTATCGCAAGAAGGGCTATACGGAGAAGAAGATCCGGGATGCTATCGACGCCGAAATCCGACGACTGCGGGATCCGTCGAGGTTGTCAGGAATGGACGTGTCCTTGGCCGAAGAGCTGGCTCACTTTGCGCAGGTTCATCCCGTGTCTGTTCTGGTCTACTGGTCTAACGTACCGCGACGATTCGAAGAGGAGAGCTTGCCCTCGAGCACGTTCGTCGCCCGTGCCACTTCGATTCGGGAGAATACCTTCTACCACATCATCAAGAGTCCTCGATCACCCATCGGTCCTGGGTTCGGTAAATGAGAATTGAGTCGTGACAGTTCGAGTGCCCCATAGAGTGAATTTATGGACGCCAGGCAGGGTGCACGACGCCCAGCTGACGCGAGTCGAGGGTCCCCCATGCCAGCGGCCGTGCCCTCCGCCCCCCGAAAAGCATTTTTCCTTTCGCTCCCTGGGGCCAACGTTCACCCACATGTGCACCGGTCAAACGCCACGCACAACCTGGAAGCGGGTCCCATTTTGTCCCAGGCACCTTTCTGGCGAGGGTCGTACGAGAGGGGAAGTATACGTGGTAGACTGGATCGCCACCGAGAGACCGGTACGCCTTGATGGGTTGGCCTTCCGCAATCTGTCTTCGCAAGGCGCGGGGAGATTCCGGACAGAAAGAGGCGCCTCCGGACGACATCCAGAAAGGTTTTGAGAGTATGAAGTGCCTGAGACAATCAGAGCCGTTTTCGACCCTTCTCGTTCTCAGCCTGGCATCCATGGCCGTCTGGTCGAGTGCGGCCTTGGCCTCTGCGCCGGTGATTCGCCGGGTGGTCAGGGCTCAGTCGGAACCGTCCAGAAGCGGAGGGACCGAGACGGACGCCGCGGATTTGAAAGGCTCCACCAACGTGAGAGCCGTGAACTTGGGACCGTGGATCATCGGTCACAGAGGATCGAGCATCAAGGCTCCGGAAAACACATTGGCGAGCTTCAAGCTGGCTGCCGAGGAAGGCGCGGATCTGATCGAACTCGATGTACACGCTTGCAAAGATGGCCAGATCGTCGTGATCCATGACGACACGGTCGACCGAACAAGCGACGGAAGAGGTCCGATCGCAGGGATGACACTGGCGCAGGCTCTCAAACTCGATTTTTCCAAGGGCGCTGATCCGAAGTATCGTGGAGAGAGAATCCCCACTCTGGTTCAGGTCTGCCGCTGGGCCAAGTCGGTCCGCAAGGGGCTCTTGGTGGAGATCAAGGTCTCCTCGAAGAAGAACTCTTCGTTCGCCGCCAACGTAGTGCAGACGCTCGAGGCTGAAGGGATGCTGGGGCAGTCGATCGTCCAATCGTTCGACAAGGGCTCGCTCGCGCAAGCCCGATCGTCGAACCCGGATGTCCGGCTCGGGCTTTTGTCCAGCAAGCCGGTTCAGGATACGTTCAATCTGCAGGTGTGGCAGTTTGGCCTGGGCTACAGCTCTCTGAAGGCCGCGGACGTGGACCTGCTCCACAACCTGGGACGACGGGTCTTCGTCTGGACCGTCGACAAGACGGTCGACATGCAGGCGATGATCCGGATGTCGACCGATGGAATCATCACCGACCGGCCGGACCGGCTGCGAGACCTCATCGCAAAGCTCGGCTACTCCCGGCGGCCGTGGCCACCATCCGGGCAATAGAACTTCTCCGGCTTCCTGGTAGAGCCGATCAAGTTTTTCCCGAAAGCGACCGTGTGATGGCGAGTCCACAGCAGCAAAGAGGGTGGTTCACGGTCGGGCTCTTTCTTGTCGGCGTCGTGGCCCTTCTGCTTCGATTGGTTTATGCCGTCGAGATCGAGTCGTCGGTGGCGTGGTGGCTCAACTCCACACTCGGCCTCGACATGCTCACCCATCACGAACTCGCCCGGAAGATCGTGTCAGACCCGATGCTTCGGGGAATCGGCGCCCCGTTCTACCAGTCGCCTCTGTATCCGTACCTTCTCGCGGCGTGCCTTGTGATCAAGGACGACCCTTCATTTCTTGCGGTGGTCCAGTCGGTCCTTTCCGCCTCGACCGCGGTTCTGACGGCGATCATTGCCGCGAGGTTCGTCTCCCCCCTCTCGAGCCTCGCCGCCGGATTCCTGTTCGCTTTTCTCTCCACATCCATTTTCTATGTCCCCTTCTTCTTGCCCGCGACCGTCGAGACCTTCCTCGCCGCGGTCCAGGTCTGGTCCTTGTTCGCAGCGTGGGGTCGTCGGAGCAGGTTTCTATGGACCGCGGCCGGTACCGCGGTCGGACTGTCCTTCATGGCCAGGCCCAATCTGGTTGCCGGGGCCTTGGGAGCCGCAGCGTGGTTCCTGTTTCAAAACGGACCGGCCCCCGTGCAAACAACCACGGACTCTCAAGCCCTTGAGGTCCACACGCCAACGTCGGTCCGGACAGTAACGTTGTTTTTCTGTTTTCTCGTTGGGCTCTCGCTTGCGCTGTCCCCGCTGGTCTTCAGAAACCTTGTGGTCAGCGGCCACGTCGCCCTTCTACCGGATGCGGGTCGGACCAACTTCCTCATCGGAAACTCGGAGGACTCTCCAGTGGTCGGGTTCTCGTACCCGACCGGGAAGCCCCTTCCCTTGTTCTCCATTCGCATGCTCACACATCTCGTCTCGAAACTCGGCGTGTTCTTCTGGGGCTACGAGATCCCCCAGAATCTCAACTTCTACCTCGTTTGCGATCTCTCACTCATTCTGAGCCTTCCGCTGGCCGGGTTTTCGTTGCTGGTCGGACTCTCTCTGGTGGTCTTGGTCATCCGCTCGAGACGAGCCGAAGCAGGCCCCCTCCTGGGTTGGGTGCTGGCCTATGCGCTTTCGATCAGCCTCTTCTTCGTTGTGGGACGATTCCGTCTCCCCGCCACAGTGCCTCTCTGCATCCTCGCTGCGTCCGGCATCGAGGCCATCGTACTGACCCTCTTCGAGCGACCGAGGAGAGGACTCGCTCTGGTTGCTGTAGCCTTGACGGGATGGTGGATATCGGGATCATTGCCCCTCCGGACGGTGAGGTTCAACGACTACTCGATCCTTTTGGGAGCCGCCATTCCCCACAAATCACCGGCCACCCTCCTGCCTCTTGCGGACAGGGCGGTCGCGGCGTATCCCGAGGCCGCCGATCTGAAGGCGATACATGGTTGCATTCTCGTGGATCTGGGGCGGCCCGAAGGAGGAACCGAGCTGGAACTGGCCTGGCGGATGGATCCCGGGGACGAACGGATCGGTCGGCAGCTGCTCCGGTACTACCGGGACGTGAAGAAGGATCCAGAGAAGGCACAAATCATGGAAGCTCGGGTCAAAGAGCTGGATCAGGGGAACAGGTCGGTCGATAGAATACACGGAGTCGATTTGCCAAACGCCGTTTCTCGCGCGCGATGAACCGTGTTCGGTTCGTCAGACGCGAGGGTGCGAATGGCCCATCACGAGGAGGCCTTGAGGGATGTCAGCTATCGCCAAGATCAAGCCGGTGAAAACCGAGGGGAAACTGGAATCGCACCTCCGATCCAAAAGGCGTCACCTCAAGGAGGAGCTCGATCGCATCTACTACACTCTTCCCTACGATGAGGTTCAGCCGATCGTAGCAGAGCTGAAGGACACGATCGATTGCCTCACGGAGATGGGCGAGACCCATCAGAGGTTTGCCGGGGATCAGTCCCGGATCTTGCGGCGGAAAGCCGTGGCCGAGTAGAGGGTCACGCCGCTCTAGAGGACACTCATGCGGCCGTTGATCTCGAGGGTCAAGTAGGGAGCGCCAAGCTCGACTCTGAGCGAGCCAAGGAAACCCACGAGCGATTCCATCCCTTCGAACAGAGTCTTCTGTCTCGTCCAAGCCTTGGCCACGAGCTGCGCATTGGGTGCATCCACGGGCCGATCGATGGCCACCGTGCTCTTGCCGAACCCCGTGCTCAGAAACTGTTTCAAGCGCTCGATGACGACCTCCGATTCCGTCTCCCAGCGAGGGGAACGCGGTTGCACCGTGATCCTCACGAGACAATCGAAAACCAGACGGTGGGCCAACTCTATGACCGCCCGTCCGTAGGGGCTGTCCGGGTCCACAAGGTACGGGATCGAGTGTTCGTCGTTTGACCGTGAATGAAGGGCTTCGTCCCAAGGAAGCTCGATTCCTCTCACACGGTCACGCCGCGTTGGCTCCTCGTGCGGCCTTGGTCGGGAACTCTCATCTTGTGAAAGCTCTTCGCTCGGCACCACGAGATCGGTGTGCAGACCGTTCCCCCCTGTGTGGGGTCGACCGCCGTGAACCAGGATGAGCTTGTCGGCGGAAATCTGGTTTGGCACGAGCACAGAGCTCTCGAACTGCTGACGGTCGTTTTGCATCGATCCCATGGGAGAGTGACTGAGGAAGACGATCCGGTCGGCCTCCCTGAGGACGGCGCGATTGACGGACGCCAACACGGACGACGAGTCGACGATGACGTAGTCGAAATGGCTGATCAGTGTGTGCAATGCAGCCGTCAAGGGGGCCTCTCGGAGATTCCTACCTTTGCGACACGGAGGCAAGACGGTCGTGAAGCCGCCCTTTGTCTTCCAGGTGATCCGGCCGACGTCGATCGGTTGACCTTGAACGAGTCGATCGACATAGTCGGCCTCTGAGGTGATCCCAAGGGCTCGAGAGACGCCGGTGTTCGTAAGGTTGGGGTCGATGAAAAGCACGCGACTGTTCGTGATCTGTGCCAGGACCGTGGCAAGGCTCAACCCCAGAGAGGTACGTCCCGCCTTCGCCTCCAGAGCCACGATCGGGTAGACGCGGGCCGTCTGTGGTCGGACCTCGGTGTTGTGTCCAACGGACAGAGAACGCTCCAGCCGCTCGTTGAGAACCTGGACGAGTCGGAACACGAGCCGGGGACATTCGAAGAGAGAGCTCTGGACGTCTTCGCGACGGAGCGAGAGCACCTCGACGTTCGTCAATGCACACACGGATCGGGTCTCCGGGCCGTCAACCTTGAGACCTCGATCGCCGAAGATTTCTCCCCCGGTCAAATAAGTAACAGCATCGGTTTCGCTCTCGAGTCCGCCCGATCTCGGGCGGCGCCGTCCCGCCGCGATCCGTGAAACCGACACGTTCGGCTCATCGCGGGTCGAAGGTCCAAAGGAAGGATGCGTTCGTCCGACCAGGATCTGGGCGATCCCCTCCCGCAGACAGTAGATCTCATCGGAAATCCTGCCCGCTGAGGTCAGCCGTGTTCCCTTTTCGAACTGTTTGACACGGACGAGCCGGGACAGAGGCTCCAGCGACGCGACGTCGCGATCCTCCACGGTGATCAATTGGCGAAGGAAGGCGACGCTCTCTTCCAACGTGGCAGGGAGAAGAGAAGGATGGGTCTCCATTGATGAAGGGTCCAGATTGAGAATCCCTTTAGACATGGAGTCTAGTCCATCCCCGCCTCGACGCGCAAGACCGTTCGCTCGGGTGGGGTTCCAAGGTCAAATCAAAGACCCAGGGACTCGCCTCTGAAGCGAGGGGGGCCGGGGCGGGGCGCACTGGTTTCCAGGCAGGGCCGGGTGCTTTCGGTGGGGCCGTTCTCCTGAGCGTCCAAGAGACCCGGACGGTGGTGTAAGATTGCGTGGAGGCTTGAAGGGACGACCGAGCGCTCCTTCCCGACATATGGAGACAAGACCTTCCGTCGGCCGGCGGTGGATGATCGCGGGTCTCATGTCGGCGGCAGCGATCTCCTGGATCGTCTGGCGGCTGCTTCCAGGTTCCACCACCCTCCCGCCGTCGAGCCCCGTGCCGACGCCCACCGCAACGCCGGTCACGATCTCACCGGAACCGCAGATTCCGCGTCGTTCCGAGATGCCTGTCGTCGCGACGACCGGGGTCACCTTTGTCCTGGAGCCGGCGCCCGTCGCGTCCTCCGTCGGGACTCCGGTCGCGGGATCCCCGGCGATCGTCCCCGCGTCGCCACCGGGCGACCGCTCGATCGTCCGGCTCATCCCGACGCCTCCCGGGTTCACCAGGGTGACCTGTCCTCCCGGCAGCTTCGGAGACTGGCTCCGCCACCGCAAGCTCAAGCGGGACCGGACGATTCGGGATTTCCGGGGCGACGCGGTCTCGAACTCCTGCTACCACGTCCTCGGAGTGATCGACTGCCCGCTGCTCTTCCGGTCGGATCTGGAGCAGTGCGCCGACTTCTGCATGCGGTTCTGGGCCGACTATCACAAGTCCGCTTCACGCCTTGCCCAGCTTCATCTTTTCAACTACGACGGGCGTCCGGTGCCTTTCCGTGGTCGTCCCGACGAATACCGCGGGTTCCTCAGACGCGCGTTTTCTGACACCAACTCGTGGTCGCTCAAGCTCGGTTGCCGTCCGGTGGCTCCGTCCGATCTGAGGCCCGGTGACATGTTCGTCCAGAACCGGAGCGGAGGAATCGGGCACGTCTCGATGGTCATCGACGCTTGCCGGAACGACCGGGGCGAGCGTCTGTTCCTGATCGGGTTCAGCTTCATGCCCGCCCAGGAGTTCCACGTCGAGCGCGCCGACGCCCGGAACGGACGTGGCGGGTGGTTCACGGTGAGAGGGTACCGGGCCTACCTCGAGGAGTGCCTGCCGTTCGACTCCTTCGGCGAGCCGGTCCTCAGGAGGTTCTGACTCCGACGGTCAGACAACCCTCGTGGACAGGCAATCGTCCGTGTGCTATGAGACTTGTCGCGCTGGCGTGGTTTAATCGAAAGTTTCCCGAAAAACTTGCCCCAAATTCCCCCTGCAGCTTGATCACGTCACAATCGAGAGGGTTTTCCACATTTCGAAAATGTAGCCAGTAATGGAGTAGCTTCCGGCTTGTCATTGCGATGCAAGATATTGTATAATCAATGTATGCCATCGCGGAGCGGTGCCGTACACGTGGCCACTATCGACCATACGAGCAAGGGCAAACACTACCAAACCCACCTTCTTCGTCGGTCCTATCGCGAGAACGGCAAGGTGCTTCACGAGACACTGGGCAACATCTCCCACCTCCCACCTCACGTCATCGAAATGATCCGGGAGTCCCTCCGGGGCAAGATGTACGTCGCGGTGGGCGAGAGCTTGAAGGCGACTCAAAGCCGACCTGTCGGCGATGTTGCAGCCGTGCTGGGCACGCTGCGGAAGTTGGGACTGGACAGCGTCATCAGCTCGACGGGAGATCGCCGGCGGGACCTTGTGGTCGCAATGGTCGTGGCACGCATCCTCGCGCCAGGATCCAAACTGGCAACCGCGAGGGAGCTCAACGCTGAGGCCGCGCTGACGAGTCTCGGCGAGGCCCTTTCTCTTGGCACAGTGAACGAGAAGGAGCTCTATGCAACGCTCGACTGGCTTCTCGCGCGACAACAGCGCATCGAGAACAAGTTGGCCCGGCGCCACTTGTCCGAAGGATCGCTTCTTCTCTACGACGTCACATCCACTTACTACACTGGCCGTGAGTGCCCTCTCGCAAAACGTGGACACGATCGAGACAAGAAGAAGGGCTTTCCCCAGATCGTCTGCGGACTGTTGTGTAACCAAGAGGGTATCCCTGTGTCCGTGCAGGTATTCGAGGGCAACACCGGGGACCCGACGACGTTTGACGCCCAGGTCCAGAAGGTGCGTCGGCGCTTCGGCCTGAAGAACATCGTCTGGGTCGGCGATCGGGGGATGATCACGGAAGCTCGCATTCAGGACAACCTCAAGGGCGTCGAGGGCCTGGATTGGATCACCGCTCTTCGAGGACCTTCGATCAAGGCCTTGGTGGAGCAAGGCGCCATTCAAGCGTCCCTTTTCGACGAGCGAGACCTCGCAGA
>Ga0074195_1000888_pt1 | contig 49567 bp, 38 predicted proteins | sample EPASupsiteHSE623_FD_64525 | JGI IMG/M metagenome (GOLD analysis project Ga0074195, IMG submission 64525) | Bioremediated contaminated groundwater from EPA Superfund site, New Mexico - Sample HSE6-23 | ecosystem: Environmental > Aquatic > Deep subsurface > Groundwater > Contaminated ...
GTCACAAAGAGGCTGAGCTGGATATTGCTGCCGCATAGGGAGCCGCCGTCTTCCCCAGGCAACGCATCGGAAATCGTTGAGCCGGAAAAGAAGGTGGCGGGTGTCCGGTCAAGGGCCAACAGGCTCGGGCGGGCAATCACGTCCGCGATCGTATCCCCGGCATTGAAGATATTGAGCGAATAGGTGATCCCCAACGAAGGGAGGCCCAGGCTACGGGTGATGGTCGTGCTGCGGGTATCATCGCCCGGATCGCTGTTGGACGTGCTCTTTCTCTCCCAACTGCCGCCAAGGACCATTTTCAGCCCGTCGAGCAGATTGACGCCATTGGTGTATCCGGTGGTTTCCTGCGTGCGGACAATGGTAACATCCACCACGGCCATGCGCGGCAAAGCTATGCCCTTGCAAGGCGAAGGCAGGGCAGTCAACTTTTCGGTCGCATCGCTGCTGGTGCTGCTCCCCCAGCTACTGCTGCTTCCTCCCCCCCAACTGCTGCTGCTGGAGGATTGGCTGGTCGACGACTGCACACAGTCGCTCCAAGAAGGCGCCAGCACCCCCTGCCCCGGCTCGCCGATGATTTCGCCCGCGTTGCCAGAGGGGGGAGGCACTTGCGTGGTTGGCGGAAGATTCCCAGGGGCGGATTCCGTGGGCCGGAGAGGCTCCGCAGCAGTGTCAGGGGCAGGATCTCCAAGGTTCGCATCCTTGGCTGGCACAGGGGACTTGTCAGAAATGTCGGCTTGCGCATGAACCCGATTCCATGCCCGGATCCTGTCGTTAAGAATGTGCGCGTCCTCCGAGGGTTTCACTTGCTGGAAACGGTCCCGGAACTCAAGGGCGCTGGACTCCATTCCGAGCGCAGCGCTCGAAAGGGACGCTATCCGCAGCGCCTCCGGATCGTCCGGGCGCAAGGTCAGGGTGTTATTGGCGGCCCACAGGGCCACCGGAGCATCGCTTGCCTGATACGCAGATCCGGCAAGGGCCAGTTGGATGTCGGGGTTGCGAGGCCGCAGACGCGCTGCAATGGCAAACGATTTTCTGGCCGCATCGTATTGGCGTTGCTCGACCTGAAGCAAGCCGAGATGCCAGGCAGCAAGCCAGTGATTCGAATCGAATTCCAGGGCCAGCCGGTATCCTGTTTCCGCAAGCTCCGCAACGGCTTGGCCATTTGTCCGGGCCATCTCGCGGTACGCCAAGCCATTGAGAAAATGCAGATTCGCGTCGGAGGGGGCAAGGGCCAAGGCCCGGTTGAACTCTGTATTTGCCTTCTTCGCGTTGCCGGCGGAGAGCAACGCCATGCCCTTTTCCGTGCCGGCCTGAATCGGCGATTCCGCCTCACTCCGCATTGAAGGCTGCATCCCCGCGCAACCCGCCAGTGCACACAAAACGGCCGCCAATAGACCAAAAGATGCCATACGCATTGCTGTCAATACTCCACGGTAGAGAAAATTTTCATCCTGTCTTGCAACGTTACCATGACAATCTAGCATATCGCCTTTTCAAACGAGAAGATAATAATACGCATCCGGAGAACTCTTTCAGATACGCAAACGCGACATGGGAAAAACAAGCAGGATGCCGCAGGCAGGCTGTTATCTGCGCACCAGGGCGTCGGGCAGAGTTGCCTTGTGGACGAGCCAGTTCTTTTCCTGCTGTTGCAAGGAAAACATCACCCGGTGGGTTTCCTCAAAAAAACCTGGATGGTTGTAGTTTGCGGTGACATGGACCAGACCGCTGACCTCCCCCCTCCCCTTGCTCGGGATCTCGACCAGGATTTCCTCCAGGGCCACATGCAGGTTGGCCTGGCGGGAGCGGTACGCGATGAGGTAGCGGGTGACCAGGCCGGGCTCCAACATCTCGTGGTAGTTGCGCTCAGGCACTGTAACTTCGCAGGCCGGGGCAATGAAATCCTTCACCGGCTTCATCTTGAGGGCGATCATCACCGGGGTTTCCTCCCCATCCTTGGAAAGCGAGACCGCAAGGGCGGTGAATGTGCGCTTGATCACCTGCTGATCGCTCAAGTAATAGAGAAGCCAACCGCCAACCCCCACCAGCAGGACAAGCACGGCGATGAAACCTTTTCGCTTCATGGGGTACCTCCTTGTCTTGGTTTTTTCCAACGGGACGTTCAGCGCTTCTTGCCGGGGGCCTTGGGTTTGCCTGCCCCGAGGGCAAACTCCGGCTCGTACCCCACCGTGAACTGGCTGACGGTGGGGTTGCGCAGGCTCAGGAAATGAGCGTTGTTCGTATCAAAGGGACAGATCGGCATCACGCAGGGTTCAAAGCCGAATTTCCGATACAAGCGGGGGGCGCCCAAAACAAAGATGGTGTCCGTCTTGACCACCTCCTGCCGCAGGGCAAAACGCAGCAGCTCCGAGCCGATTCCCTGCTTTTGAAACTCGGGCTTCACCGCCAGGGGCGCCAGATGCAGGCCGCACAACGCCTTGCCGTTGTAAGCCCTGGTAAAGGCGATATAGGCGACAACCGCATTGACATGGATACACACCCATTCATGCATCGGCTTGCCATTTTGGTGAAGGTTTTCCACCAACTGCACCTCATGGGCGCTGCCAGGGAATGCCTGCCGCAACAGGGCGGAAACCTTGGGATAATTATCCGGAGTGAGTTGGCGTATCTTCACAATTTTTTGCACTCGCAATGCATATTTCTCATGGAGTTACTGGTTTCTATGCCGGGAAGCGGGCTCGGCCGATGGCACCGAAGTCATCCGGCTCCAGGCCGGCAGTGCCGACCATCAAGCCAATGATCCCAGCCAAGGCACGGTACTCGCCGGTGATTTTCGTCTTGAGCGAACCGCCGTTGAGAATCGGGGCATCAGGGGCCATGGCCCGGATGGCGGCAATGGCATATTGGGCAAAAGATAGCTGCGCATGCATCGCTCTCGTTCATGGACCTTGGCGTGTGCAATCCTCTGGCGCGGCAATCACTCTTTGTGCACTGCGGGCCAGAGTTTTTCCTGAAAGATAAAGCCTGCCCCGGCCAAGAGGAGAAAAATAAGGATATGCATGGTCTGGCTTACCTGTAATTCTCCGACAATTGCCCCTGCCCCGACCAGACAAACGAGAATGGTTATGGCGGTATCCATGATCAGGGTGGCGATTATCGCGCCGATTATGCCCCCGCCAAGAGCAATGAAAAGCATGGTATTGGCCTCGGTCAGGGAAAAAAAATGACCCACCCCGAGGGCCAGGTACATCCCGGCGAAAAAACCGCCAAGGGCAAAGGCAAGGCGCTGGGCAAGAATTGCCACAATCGCCCCGAGGCAGCCCATGCCCACGGCAATGGAGAGTTGTATCCACCGGGGTGCATCGCCGAAAAACATCGGCGCTAATTTCATGCCGATCAGAAATCCGGCAATCCCAAGAAAAAGCCAGAAAAGCTTGCGCCCGAAGAGAAGCAACATAACGCCGGCGATTATATTGTAGATGTGCATGGGTCCTCCGTTACAGGAATGAAGCAAGGCGGATCAGCACCGCATGTTTTTTGTTCTGGTCCATTGTAGCATGCCCAGGGAAAGGGATTACCTCCTTTGCCTCATTTTTTTGCCGGCCGGATCGAGGCGCTTCCCGGCTTGCGTCCTCGGATAATTCGGTTTAGGGTGCAACGCCGGGTGTGCAGCCAAGAGGGGGCATGCAGCTCCTTTGTAACAGAAGAAAATAATGACCGCGAGAAAATCGTAGAATGAAAGTTGTTATTGCCGAGAAGCCTTCCGTGGCCCGCGACATTGCCGAGGTCCTCGATATCAAGAGCAAGAAGAAGGGGTACATCGAGGGACGGGGCTGCGCGATCACCTGGGCCTTCGGCCATCTCGTGACCCTGCAGGAGCCTGGGGAATACGATCCCGCCCTCAAGCGCTGGTCGCTGGAGACCCTCCCCTTCGTGCCGGAGACCTTCAAACTCACCCTGATCAAGAACCGCGGGGTGGACGAGCAGTTCAAGGTTATCGAGACCCTGTGCCAGCAAGCCGATGAGATCATCTGCGCCACGGATGCCGGGCGGGAAGGCGAGCTGATCTTCCGCTACATCCTGGCCCTGTGCAACTGCGAGGACAAGCCGATCCGACGCCTCTGGCTCAACTCGCTCACCCCGGACGCCATTTCAGAGGCGTTCAAGGATCTCAAGGACGGCCACGACTACGACGCGCTCTATGCCGCGGCCCGCTGCCGCAGCGAGTCCGACTGGATCGTCGGCCTCAACGCCACCCGCTACTACACCGTGCGCCATGGGCGGATCGGCGGCTCCGGCGACCGGGTGCTCTGGAGCATCGGCAGGGTGCAGACCCCGGTCCTGGCCATGATCGTGGAGCGCGACGACGCCATCCTCCAGTTCCGGCCCCAGCTCTTTTGGGAACTCACCACCCGCTACCGCGAGGTGGTGTTCAAATACACGGGCAAGCGCTTTGAAAAGCCGGAAAAGGCCCAGGTGCTGCTGGACAAAATCATGGGCCAGCCCTTTGCCATCACCGGGATCGTTGCCAAGGAGAAAAAGGAGCAGCCGCCCCAGCTCTTCGATCTCACCACCCTGCAACGGGAAATCAACAAGCTGCACGGGCTCTCTGCCGCCGACACCCTGGCCGCCACCCAGAATCTCTACGAAAAAAAGGTCGTCACCTATCCGCGGACCGACTCCCGCTATCTGAGCAAGGACCTGCAGCCGCGCATTCCCCAGATCCTCTCCCAGCTCAAAACCTTGCGGCCGGAAGAGATCGCGGTGCTCAACCTGGCGAAACTTCCTTTCAGCAAGCGGATCATCGACGACACCAAGGTGAGCGATCACCACGCCATCATCCCCACCGGTGTTGCGCCGCGCGGCCTCAGCGCCCACGAACAACTCGTCTACGAAGCGATCACCACCCAGTTCATCGCGGCTTTCTATCCCGTCTGCCTCAAGAATATCACCACGGTGAACGGGGTCAGCAATGGCGTACCGTTTGAGGCCAAGGGGACTCAGATCGTCGAGCCGGGCTGGACCGCGCTTTTTGCCAACAAAAAACAGAGCCAGGAGGCCGCCGAGGAGCAAACCCTGCCGGTGTTTGCTCACGATGAAACCGGCCCACATGAGCCCTCCCTGCGCGAAGGAAAAACCATCCCGCCCAAGCACTTTACGGAAAATTCGCTGCTCGGGGCCATGGAGGCGGCGGGCAAACTGGTGGAGGACGACAGCTTACGCGAAGCGCTCAAGGAGCGCGGCATCGGCACCCCGGCCACCCGGGCGGCCATCATCGAAACCTTGCTCAGCCGCAACTATATCCAGCGCGACAAGAAACAGCTCCGCTGCACCGACATGGGCCGCTGCCTGATCGCCCTTATCCGGGACCCCTTGCTGAAATCCCCGGAAATGACCGGGGAGTGGGAGGAGAAGTTGAAGAAAATCGAGCGCAGCCAGCTCGATCCCGGCGAGTTCATGGGAGGCATTTCCGGCTACATCCGCACCCTGATTAAAAACGGCACTGCGGAGAGGCTGGACCTCGGACGCTGGGGCAATTGCCCCCTCTGCGGCAAGGAGGTGGTCAAGGGGAAGCGAGCTTACGGCTGCTCGGGCTGGAAGGATGGCTGCGAATTCGTCCTCGAACCGGAGTGCAAGGGGGTAGCGCTTACGGCCAAGCAGATCCAGGTATTGCTCCAGCAGCGCATCCTGCCCCAGCCGGTGCGGATCGAGGACGAACCGCGCATGCTCATCCTCTCCACCCAGGGCATGGTCATGGACCTGGGGCTGCCCGCTGCCGAGCGGCAGAAAAAGGTGGAAAAAACAGATCGGCCTTGAGCAAGAAATTGCTCAAGGCCGATCCTGAGTATGGAAAACACCTATGAAAAATGGGCAAAAACGGGTTAATAATTGCGCCCCCTGCCCCGTTCCTTATCCCGCCTTTCCTCTTCCTTCTCCTGCTCTTTTGATCGAGACCCCTTCTGCTCACGCTGGACAGCATCCGGCTGCTGCCGCTGCTCCTGGATTACCGGGCCTCGCTGCTGGGGCTGCGAGCGGACGCCATCCCGATCGTCCTGCTGCCTTGGGCTTGTCCGTCGAGGCTCGTCCTCTCTTTCCCGCTGCGCAGGGGCTGGCGCTCTTTGCTCTAACTGCTGAAAGTGCTCGCGCACTGCCTTTTCGCGCGGCTGGTAGCGGTATTGCTGGCTGCGGATCTCGTGCTGCTTCTCCACCTGGGGATACTTTTCTCCCGAATACTGCCGCTGGTAGGTAGGCAGCGGCGCCCGCTTCGGCACAGAGCTCCGTTGCCACTGGTCCCATCCGCTTCGCTGCCGCTCCCATTCCGGGCCCCAGTGATGACCCCAGCGGGGCGGCGCATGCTGAGGCCAGCCGCGAAAGTACACCGGCGGCTGCCGGTAGTAGCGCACGGGGACACGCAAGACGAACAACGGCACATAATATGGCTCCACAAACCCCCAGGGGCCGTTGTACCAGGAACTCGCGTACCAGTTATCGTCCTGGTAGACCCAGTACATGCCATCGTAAAAGAAATAGTTGGCCTGCAACTGGGGCGCATAGTAGACCGGATAGCCCGGCACCGCGACGAGTTGCGGGTACACCGGCAGGTTGATCCCAATGCTTACGTGGGGAGTCCCTATAAAGACGCTCACCTCTGCCTCGGCGGAAGTCACCGAGCACAACAACATCGCCAGCACAATGAATCCGTAGCGTATTCTCTGCATTCTGTCCTCCTGTTGGATAAGCAGGTCGAGAGGTTTGCTTGTCGGCGGAAAATGACGTCGTCAAGCTGGTTTCATCCCGGAACCTATGGTTCATTATACTGAATTGTCCGGAGATAAGTAAAATACCTTCTGGATTTCCCTGCTTGCCGGACCACTGGATTTTACGGGAAAATATCAGGATTCAAGGGGAAATAATTTTTCTGTGATAAAATAATGTTATGAAAATCATCAAACCATTCCTTTTGTTTTTTTGGGTTGGAGCCTTCTTGAGCCTCTGCACCGGCTGCGCTACCTTGCCGAACGTCTCCGAGGTGATTGAGGATGCCCCGACCGCACAGAACCCGCGGCAAATCGTGGCGGCCAAAGGACGGGTGCTGTCTCCCCAGAAAAGCAAGGCCATCATGGCGCGGCTGAAGCGATCGGTCGATCCGACCGACATTCTGGAACGCCACATCGCCGTGGTGGAATCGGTCACCGAAAGCCCGCTGACCAAGGGGAACAAGGTCACCCTGCTCGCCGATGGTCAGACCGCCTATGCCGCAATGTTCAAGGCAATCCAGAAGGCCACAGACCATGTCCATCTTGAAACCTATATCATTGAAGATGATGAGACAGGCCGCAAGTTTGCCGATCTGTTGCTGGAAAAACAGGCGGCAGGCGTCCAGGTAAATGTCATTTATGACAGCGTGGGCAGTATGAACACCCCCGCGGCTTTTTTCCAGCGCTTGGGCGAGGGCGGAATTCAGGTGGTTGAATTCAATCCGCTCAATCCCCTGAAGGCCCAGGTGAACTGGGGCTTGACCCTGACCCACCGGGATCACCGCAAGATTTTGATAGTCGACGGCAAGGTCGCCATTCTCGGGGGCATCAACATCAGCGAGGTGTATTCGAGTCGTCCTTTCAAGCGGGAACACAACGAAAAGGCGCCAATTCATTGGCGTGACACAGACATACAAATTGAAGGCCCGGCCGTGGCTGAAATCCAGAAGCTCTTTCTGGACACCTGGCGGGGTCAGAATGGCCCGGAATTTTCCGGAGGGAACCATTTCCCTGCCCTGAAGGCAGAGGGCAATGCCCTGGTGCGCCTGATCGGCAGCACCCCGGGAGAAACCAATAGAATCCCTTTTATTGTCTATGTGTCGGCCATCACCTTTGCCGAGCATTCGATCCACATGACCAATTCCTATTTTATCCCCGACGAACAAATAATACAGGGCCTTACCGATGCGGCGGCGCGCGGGGTTGACGTAAAGATCATCCTCCCGGGGATCAGCGATTCCCGGTTGGCCTTGTATGCGCAGCGGTATCATTATGCCGGGCTCTTGCAGGCGGGAGTAAAATTGTACGAGCACAATACTTCCCTGTTGCACGCGAAAACCGCGGTGATTGACAAGATCTGGTCCACGGTCGGCTCGACCAACATGGATTTCTTGAGCTTATTAAACAACGACGAGGTGAATGCGGTTATCCTGAGTCAGGGGTTTGCCGTGGAAATGGAAAAGATGTTTGCCAGGGATCTGGCGGATTCCAAGCAGATTCACTGGGAGGAGTGGAAAAAAAGACCGTTGTTGCCCAAATTCAGGGAGTGGTTTGTCAATTTATTCGGCCGCTGGCTGTAGCCGTTCGTTAAGGATGGGTGTATTCCCGCAAAAATGGATCAGGTAACTCAGGGGGATACGATCAGAAACCAGGGGGGAGTATTCCTGTTCCTGCTCGCGATTGCGCTGCTCTTTTCGGCTGGCGGTGCTGCCGCTGCCGAAAAGCCTGGGCAGGGCGCCGAGATCCTGCGCGACACCTATCGCCGGAACGTGGACCGCTTGGAGCAAAACCGCTTCGGCTTTCCGCTCCTTCTGGAGTCTTTTGAGCGAGACGACAGGGTGCAGGTGGATGTCTACGGGGTCTTTGCTTATCCCTTCAGCAGCGTGGCCAAGGTGCTCAAGGTCCCGGCCAACTGGTGCGATATCGTCTCCCTCCACCCCAATGTCAAGGCGTGCACCTACAGGGAACTGCCGGACGTCTGGCTGCTGACTTTTTACATCGGCCGCAAGGTCTATCAACCTCCGGAAGACACGCGGCAGGTCCTGTACCAGTACCGGGACGTTGCTCAGCAGCAGGGATATCTGGATGTTACCCTCAGCGCCGAGGCCGGCCCTTTCGGCACCAATGACCACCGGATGCGGTTCGAGGCCCTGCCCCTTGAGGGGGGAAAAACTTTTGTCCACGTCAGTTATGCATACAGCGACAGTGTTGCGCTTCGCCTCGCGGAAAAGGTATATTTCGCGACCCTCGGCCGGAGCAAGGTGGGGTTCACCCAGACCGACACCGGGAGAAACGGCACGCCCGTCTATATCGGCGGGCCTCGCGGCGCCATTGAGCGCAATGCTGTCCGGTACTATTTCGCGATCCAGTCTTTTATGAATACCGTGCGCTACCCCGAAGAACATCGTTTCCGCATGCGAATCAACGAGTGGTACGATCTTACGAACCGTTACCGGCGGCAGCTCTTCGAACTGGAGAAGGAGGAGTACCTCGCCTTCAAGACGATGGAGCAGAAAAATCAGGTGATGCTCCAGAGCCGGATTAAGACGGATTTTCAGTGAGTTACCAAAACTCCATGTTGCTCAAGCGTGGAGGTTCATCCTCTCCACCCTGGGCCAAGCACCAGCAGCAGGGGAAGAAAACGGATATTTTCTCCCAAAGGATCTGAATATATGGCTGAAACAATCCCGCCCGATATCAAAAAAGACCTGGAAAAGGCCGCCAGCCTGCACCAGCGCGCCTCTTCCGATTACGAAAAATGCGTGGAATTCAACAAGTTGATGTCCGACGTTCTGGGAAGGCTGGAAGACGCCCACTGCTATAAAACCGCCGACAGGGTGATGGGGATCCTCATCGACTGCAACCCCAAACAGGGAGCCCAGTGCGAAAAGGCTGCCCGGATCGGGGACAAGATGAAGAAGTTTGAGCGGGACAAGGGAAGTAAATAGTTCTGCTCCGGGTTTCTCTGCTGCCCAGCCAGGTGCTTCGAGCCAGCAAGTGGAGACTGCCCCTTGCCCGCCAATGCTACTTTTCAAGACCTGATTCCAGCTCGCCTGCCCCATCCCCGCTTTTTTTCCTGAAAACCCGGATCTCCACATCCACATCCATTTGCAGCCGGTCCAGGGCCGCCACCTTCCCCTTGGTCTCCCGGTCGATGTTCCAGTAATAGGGAGTCATGGCCAGCAGGTCCATGATCGTCTGGTTGCCGATGAGTTCGAGCGGATAGGTGATCCGCTGCACGGCGGCGGGAGAGAAAAGCCCCTTGGCCTTTTCGGTGATCGCGGGCGCGTCATGCTCCCTGGTGACCGGATAGATGATCTCCCGCAACCCGTTGAGGTGTTTCGGGCCGGGGCTTACGAAGACGAGGCTGCCGCTTGCCTTGAGGATCCGGGCAAATTCCGGGGTGTTGGCCGGGGAAAAGACATTGAGCACGAGATCCAGGGAATCATCCAAAAAGGGCAGATCGTTGATGCTGGCCACGAACCAACCCATGCTCCGGTCGCGCTGGGTGGCCTGACGGATGGCAAACTTGGACACATCGACCCCGTGGTACTCAATGGGCAGGTGCGGATCGCGGCCATGGGCCAGGGCCTCCTTGAGGCGCGCAAGATAAAAGCCTTCGCCGCAGCCGGCATCGAGCACGCTGCAATCGCCGGCGCTTGCCGATTCCGAAAGCACGGTGGCGATGGCCTGGTTGATCCCGTCGGAGATCTGGTTGTAATACCCCAGGTCCAGGAACCGCCTCCGGCTCAGGACCATCTCCGGGTCGTCCCCCGGTTCCTTGGAATGTTTGTTGTGGGCAAGCACCAGGTTGACATAGCCCTGGCGGGAGGCGTCGAAGCTGTGCTTTGCCGCGCATTGGTAGCCGGAAGGCGTTGCAAGCAGCGGTTGCCGGCAAACCGGGCATTGGAGAATGAAGGTCATGTGCGCATCCTTACCATTGGGCCCGATCCCATGTGCGCAGGTGAGTCGGGATTTCAGAGGGATTGGTGGGGGGAGTCCGGTTATAAATAGTGACAGGCAAAGAACCTGCCACCTGTTCGACTTCGACAAGCAGCAGGTGCGGAGCAAGTATGAACTGGCTCCGCAGGCCATGGAAAAAGGTACCGTACAGTCGAGGAGAAGTCAAATGACTTGCCAGGCGGTGCCCGTATCAGGCAGCGCCTTGGCCGGGTTGCGGCTTTCCCCGCCGCTGGTCACCATAACCGCCGAGGCTCCGGGCAAGGGGCACTTGGTTTCGCATATCCCGCAGCCGATACACAAGGCGTCCATCAGGTAAGGCTGCTTGACCGTGACCTTTTCTCCCCGGCTGTTTTCCACGGCCACCTCCCGGAACTTGATCGCCTTGTCAGGGGTGGGGCAATGCTCCTCGCAGACGATGCAGGGAATGCCCTTGGCATACGGCAGACAGCGGTCCCTGTCAAAGCTGGCATTGCCGATCTTTTGCTTTTTCTTTTCCTCTGCGCCCAGCTTTCTAATCGCCCCGCTGGGGCAGACCTGGCCGCAGAGGGTGCAGTTGTACTCACAGTAGCCGGTGCGGGCCTTGAGAATCGGGGAAAACATCCCTTCCAGTCCGCCTTGCAGAAAAGCAGGCTGCAGCCCGTTGCCGATGCAGACCTTCATGCACTCCCCGCAGCGGACGCAGCGGCCGACAAACTCCTCTTCCGGCAAGGCTCCGGGCGGACGGATCAGGAATTCGTCGGACTGCCTGGCCAGGGTTCTGCTCTTGAGAAAGAAAGGCAGCAGCGCCCCCAGGGCCAGGGAACCGACAAAGTTGCGCCGGGAAAGTGCAAAAGCCGCCCTTCCCTGCGATAACCTGCTGAATTGAAAGGATATCTTGTTGCCAGGACACTGATGGATGCAATCCAGGCAGAGGTTGCAGTCCAGCGGCGAGATGTTCCGCTCCTCGTCGATGGCTCCCATCCGGCAGACCTCCCGGCAGTTCCGGCACTTGCCGCAACTGGCGCCGGCCTTGCCCCGCAAGAGGGAAAAACGGGCGGTCACCGCAAACAAGGCGCCCAGCGGGCAGATATTGCGGCAGAAGAACCGCCGCTCTACCCTTTCCAGAAGGAAGACCAGCAGAAGGATCCCCAGCGAGAGCATTGCCAGGTCATAATATTTCTGACTAAAGGGCAGGATGGTCGCCTTCAGGAAGGCGTAGACCGGTTCGGTTACCCCATTAACCCAGGCAGGAGCCTCCTGGTAGGTGTAGGTGAAAAAAGTGGTGGCCATGGCATGTAAGGCAGGGTCCACCGCCAGGGCCAAGCCCCGGACCAGGATCGAAAAGGGATCGAAATAGCCGGCCATGGGCAGGCCGAACCAGGCTCCCACCAGAAGAAAACCCAAGAGGTAGAACTTGAGCGGCCGGTATCTTCTTTCCTTGCCCGTCCCTGTGTGTGGCGCCATGGTGCGGCAACCGTCCAGCAGGGTGCCCATGGGGCAGATCCAGCCGCAGAAAAAGCGGCCCAGGATCAGGGTCAGCAGCACGGTAGCCACGGCCGGCAGCATCAGGAGAATAAAAAAACCCGCGGCCAGCGAAGCGGACAGGGCCAGCAGGGGATCGATCCGGAACAGGATGTTCACCGCGTACTCGATGGTATCGGAGCCCGAATAGTCGGTCCTGATGAAAAGAAAGAAGAAAAGCGCCAGGCAGGCCAACTGGCTCAGGCGCCGCCAGTAATATAAGGGAATCTTCTTTTTGTTTTTCATATCATTCGGTTACCCAGGCAGGATTGGATGAGGCAAACCATCGCCGACAAGCGGGCTTCAGGGAAAAAGATCAGGCCTGGACGACCCTGATCTTTTTCAGGTCCATCTCCCCGAGCCCAAGCTTATAGGCGGCAACAGTGGATTCGATCTCCTCGGGCTTCAAGCCGAAAAGGGTGGTGGCGTAGGCATCGGCGGCCACCGGATCGACCGAGGCAATAACCGTATCCAGCACCCTGACATCATCGAGATTGCCGCCCTGCGGGCCATTGGCGAGAAGGATGCGGGTGGCGTCGATCACGGTGAGTCTCGGTCGGATCACCGTGGCCAGGTCTGCCAGCTTCTGGCCCAGGTTGTGGTGCATCGCCCCCCGGGTGCCGCCCAGAACCCCCATGCTGTTCTTGAGGCCCATGGTCAACCGGCTGAGTCCATGGTGCTTGGCCACCGGCACGTTGATATAGCTGTCCGCCTCTAGGGCATCGCGATAAATGTCCAGACGTCTGACCGCCTTGCCCCGCTCAATATCAACCGGGATATATTTGCGCTCGTCCGGGTGGAAGAGCTTCAGCCGCTTGTCCTTGATCCCGGCCAAGGCCTCCTGGATGCCGCTGTTGACATAGCAGCGCCGCTCCTCGTTGCAGGTCCGGTCAAATACCAGAACCTCGCCGGCCCCGGCATCCAGAGCCCGTTCAACCAAAACCCTGACCACCTGCGGATGAGTATTTGCAGCCTGCGCTGGATTGCGGTCCCAGCCGATATTCGGCTTGACCACCACCTTGTCGCTGGGGCGGACGAATTTTTCCATCCCGCCCAGAGGGGAAAGAACCCGATCAACCAGATCCCGGTAATTCTTTCCGGTTGCATGGGCAAGCAGGGGCAGGCGATCATCCGCTGCCAGGGCCTCGCCTATCGTGAAATGGGGAACACCCACACTGAGCCCTGCCGACCACAGGGCCACCTGCCTGAGAAATTCTCTCCTGTCCATGCCGGCACCTCTTCCGTAATGGTTTATCTCGGTTTTTCCACTCACTCAATTATGGCTCTATGGCGGTGTTATGTCAAAGTAAACCCCAGAGGAGGGGGGCAGTTGATGCCGGGATCTGCAGAGGAGACAAATAGTTTTCGGTTATTTTTTCCCGCCGGAGTCCTGAATTCGTTATCTATTACAGTAACATGTTGATAATCGGTAATTTGTTGTCGATATTTTTTTTTGTTGCCAAGGACAAGAGGGTATGGCACGGTTAAATCGTGCGACAAAATGTCGCGGTCGAACAAGGGAGGGGAATATCTTTATGATACGCAAACGGACGCATCACGTTAAGACATACTTTGTCCGGACGGCGCTTGTCATTCCCCTTATCGTGGCTGGTTCTGCCGGCGCGAAAATCACCGGCGAGTGCGACAACTGCCACACCATGCACAACAGCCAGCAAGGCGCCAGCATGCAGTTCAACAGTTCCGCCACGGTGGAGCGGAACCTGCTGCGGGGAGACTGCCTCGGCTGTCATGGTCAGGCAACCTCCCAGAAAATCGTTAATATAAACGGCAGCCTGGTTCCACAGGTCATGCATTCCGATCCCAGCGGAGACCTTGCCGCAGGCAATTTTGGCTATATAACCGGCATCAAAGGGACTGCATCCAACAGCCACGGACATAATGTCATTGCCCTGGGCGCGGAATTTAAAGAGACCTTGATAACCAACCTGCCCGGCGGCATCAAGCAGTCTGGCCACACGGGCTATATCGTAAACGCTTCAAACCTGACCTGCGCAGGGCTCAACGGGTGCCATGGCTACAGGTATTCCAGCGGCTCGCCGACCGATGTCGTCGCGCTCAAGGGCGCCCATCACAACAACGTGGACGGTCAGTTGGCTGTGGCCGACACCGCAGCAAACAGCTATCGTTTTCTTGTCGGTGTGAAAGGCTATGAAAATCAGACCGACAAATGGCAGAATGCGAGTTCCACAAGCCACAACGAATATTACGGCGCCACCACGCCCATGACCTTGGGCTGTGGCGCCACCAGTTGTCATGGCAGCAACGGCGTTTCGCCCCCCAATCACACGATCAGCGGATTTTGCGGTACCTGCCACGGCAATTTCCACACCATCTCGGTAGGGAGCGGCAACGACACGAACAGCAACAGCGCCGGCATCGGCCCGAACATAACCTCGCCATTCATCCGGCACCCCAATGATGTCGTGCTTCCGGCCACCAAGGAATACCAGAATTACAAGGTTTACAGTATCCAGGCTCCCATCGGGCGCACCACGGTGCCGGCATCCGCCAGCGGCACCGTCACTCCCGGCACCGATGTCGTGACCTGCCTCTCCTGCCACATGGCCCATGCCAGCCCGTATCCGGACATGCTTCGCTGGGATTACACCCAGATGAATGCGCACCAGAGCGGCGATGTCAATACAGGTTGTTTTACCTGCCACACCACTAAAGATAATTGATCCAAAACAAAAGAGGCTGAACAAGGGGCAGGAAAACCTGTTTCAAAACGGCCTGTACTGTTCTTTTGTAATGGGTTCTCCTGCCTCGTCTCTATTCTTTTTTCTTAAAATCAGGATTTCACATCGACATCCGAGTGCACCCGCTGTCGCGCTCCAATTGTGAGAGCACGCAGAAATTGGCCTTGTTGATACCCTTCGATCGCCTGCCGCCTTGACATTCCCCTGTGGCCTGCCAATAGTGCTTATATGAAGATTAAAAACTCATTGGGAGGTTTTTATGAATATCACCATCACGAAAAAAGCAGAGGCTATGCTGAACACCAAGCTGGCTTCGGGGGAGTTTTTGCGGATCTTTGTCAAGGAAGGAGGATGTGCCGGACTGACCTATGGGGCGGCCATCGCCAACGAGATGCAGCCCGACGAGAGTGTGGTCCATACGGCGGGGGCGATCCGGATTGTGGCGGATGCAGCGAGTGTGCAGTTTATCGACGGCCTGATCATCGACTATTCCGACGAGCTGATCAACGGCGGCTTGCAGTTCACCAATTCCAATACGAAAACCACCTGCGGCTGCGGCCAGAGCTTTACCCTGCAAGGGTTTCCCAAGCTCGAGGGGTCCCAAGCGCAAAACCTGAACCGCTCTGGCGCAACACCAGCACCCCAGGCCCGTTTTCGGGGGGGGATTATTTCCCCTGCAGCCATTGCCGGTAGAAATCAGGATGAAATCCGACCACAAACTCGTCGTCGACTCGCAAGGCGGGTGCGCGGAGATTGCCGCTCGGCCCCATCACCTGCTTGAGGATTTCCTCTTTCCCGTCCTGCTGCGGATGTAAGTGCGCAAGCTGCTTGCCCTTGGCCACGGTGATTTTCGCCGCCTTGCGCAACAGCTCCCACGCCGCAGCGTTGCCTATCCGCACCGTGCGGGCGTCAACCGCCTCGCGGATCACGAACTTTTTCAGCGCAAGAACCTCCTGCGCATTCCGGCAGGAGGTTCAGCCCTTACGGAGATAGGCCCAATCGATTTTCATCGTGTCCTCTTTTTGCTCTGGATTGATCGGGTTATGGCACTCGTCTCCCTGAAGATCGCTCAGAACAGCGGAGGATGGCAAGGCAATTCCGTTCCCGCGACAAGAAAATCCCCCAGGAGCATTGCAATTCCTGCCGGAGTCGGTTTTCATAGGGGAAGTCGTTCTCCCCAGAAAACACAAATTTCCGCAGCCATCATTATGTTGCCCATGCCGAGCAGAAATATCCGTCTCCGCCAAAACGCAGGCGCGCTTTTCCTTCTTGCCCTGCTTATCCTTCCGGTTGCCGCACAGGCAAACGCTGCCCAGGACAACAGCCGCTACGACGTGCTCTATATCTGGGACCCCGACCTGCGCAATCTCCAGGATTACAAGGAGGAACTGGAAACCCAGCTCGGCGCCGAGGTCGGCAAGGCATTGCGCATTATCCAGCGCGGCGACCGGTACGGGCTCATTTACGACTGCAACACCACCGCCCTCTCCTCGGCAAAGATGGCGGTCCGCCACAGCGTCGTCCTCGGCAAGGCCGGGTTGGGAGACGCCCGGGCCATCAAGGACGAAGACTACCACGAACTCTACAATGTCTGTTACGGCCACGGTCCGAACCTCGCAGCCTTGACCGAGCAGTATCAAACGATCTACCGCCAGCTCGGCGCCGAGGTGGGCAAGGATCTTTTCATCGAAAAAAGCGGAGACGGCAAATACACCCTGGTTTACAGAAAACAGACGGATAAGCAGTCGACCATGGGCGTGGCCCGCCACCACGCCAAACTGCTGGCCAAATCAGGCATCGCCGCCTCCATCACCCGGGAGGAAAATAACGAGGTGGTTTTCGGCGAGTCCAGCCTGCTCGACCACGAGGAAAAGGATATGGCCGCCGACCCTGCGCCCGTCCCCTCCCTGGCCGATACGAAAAAAACACCAGCCGAACCGGTTCCTCTGCTCACCGGAAACAAAAAGAAAAGCATCGCCGAAACCGTTGCCAACGCCGACCGCAACCTGGAACAAGAACTGGAGGAGTATATTAATGAGTTGCGGGGCAAGGGGCTTCTCGCCAAGGATGAGAAAACCGGCTGGCTGGTCATTGACCTGAACAAGGGGGAAACCATTGTCGACATCAACGTCGACAACCCCTACCAGGCAGCGAGCATGATCAAGCCGTTCGTCGCCCTGGCTTATTTCCACCGGTTCAAGGAGGGAAAACTGAAGTACACCCCCACGGCCCGCAGCAAAATGGAGGCGATGATCCAATACAGCAACAACGACGCCACCAACTGGGTCTTAAAGCAGGTCGGCGGCCCCAGGGCGGCGCAGAAGATCCTGCGCCAGCATTACGGCCATCTGCTCCGCGAAACCAGCCTTGTCGAATATATCCCCAGTGGCGGAAGAACTTACCGGAACAAAGCCTCTGCCAAGGATTACGGCCGGTTCCTGGTTGCCCTCTGGCGCAAGCAGCTCCCCCACGACGAGGAGATCCGCCGGTTGATGTCCCTGCCCGGCCGGGACCGGCTCTACTCCGGCACCCAGATCCCCCAGGGAACCCTGGTCTACAACAAGACCGGCACCACCGCGCAACTCTGCGGGGATATGGGCATCCTCGCTCCCAAGGGACAGAACGGCCGCCGCTATCCCTATGTGGTGGTGGGCATCATTGAAAAACAAAGCAAGGCCGGCAACTACGGGCGCTGGAAAATGGAGCGGGGCAACGTGATCCGCAGGATTTCCTCCATGATCTATCAGAAAATGAAAGCCAACTACAATCTGCTTTGACAGATTCGCCCGCAGGAAAAAACTGAATTTTCAGGCCTGGTTCCGCTTCTTGTGTTGAGCCAACCTGCGGAAATTACGCATGGTGCCCCAGGAGTTCTCTGCAAAAAAAATGATTTCCCAAGACCTGCCCGATACTGTTGTGAGCCGGCACGTTACACTTCCGCGGCTTGATCCTTGAAACGTAAAGCCTCCAGAAATCCCCTCTGAAGAGCTATCGTTTCGACTTTTTCGTGGGCATGCCTCTTGATTGCCTTGCGGACATCGTTCCTGGTGAAAATATCGTTGCAGAGGTGACAGTGGTTGACGTACTGATCTTGAAAACGAATCTCCGGAGCCTTTTCCCGGATGAAGCGCATGATGCCGTAAGGCCCTTCAAGAGCCAGCCAGTTTGCAATCAGATCGGTGTTCCCTTCGCAAACAATCTCCGCCAAGGTCTGGTTTTCAAGATTGCCGATGGTGAGCTCCGGAACCCGCTGGTCGATCATGCCGCAGCAAATCCGGACATCCTTTGTGGGAGAAACAATAATGGAGCTGAGAATGCTGCTGCACGGAGAACGGTATGCCGACAGGCTTGCGGGGTAGATAATGCGGTCATCCGGATCAAGCGAATTGGCGCCGTGGCCAACTGGTATTGTCAGCGATGAGCTGTAGAGATCGGTCTTCTGATTGTTCCCGCCGTCCTTGAATTCGGCCAACTGTACCCCGAAAAAATCGGAAATGGATTCGGGGGTGATCCGTCCGTTCTTCACCCGCTTATGGGCGATGAGAATCGGCAGATCAAGTTTTTTCGCCGCCTGATAGGCATTACGGACCCGTTCCAAGGGAATGTGTTCCTGGTGGAGGTCATCGCAGCTCAAGTTGAGCTCAGACAACCCGGCCTCCTTGAGATCTCCCAGCGTACGCAGGGCGATCTCGGGCGTTGCGGCCCAGAAGGAGTTGGTGACGATGCGGGTCCACAACCGGTGCTGGCGCGCATGGCCGATGGCCCGCAACACATCGTGCAGCTTGAGCAGCGGCTCGCCTCCGGTGAAAACAACGGAGAGGAGACTCCCCAACTCCACAGCCTCGTCAATTACGCTGCCCATGAAATCGGCATCAAGTGCGGGGCCGTTCCACGGCCCCGACTCGGTCACGCAATATGTGCAACTGATGGGGCAATCATAGGTCACGGAAAATACCACGCGTGAAATCATTCCGGCCCCCTGTTATTTTCCAAGTTCCTTGAGCTGGCTGTCTATTTTGGCGATAAGCATGCCAAGGGTGACGGCGTCCAGCAGGGGAACATGAATGAAGCGCTCTTCCGGGCGGGCGATTTCCTTGCCGCCCCACTTGGTCGTGCTCCAATGATCGGTGCGGCTCTCGCTAAGAGCATCCTGGTTCTTGAACTCCGTGTTTGCGCCGCGATTACTCTCGGTTTGCTTTTCGGAATAATACACATCCACGGAAGCTTCCGCCTTTGCCATGACGCCGACCTTGAGGGAGACATCCTTCAGTTTCTGGTTCACAACCGCGATGCCGAATATCTCCTCAAACCTGGCTGAGTTGATTTTTCCCTTGGTAACGAAATCATGGGCGCGGACCACCAGAAACCTGAGCCGCATCAGAGCATCCTCGGAAACGCTTGAATCCAGCTCTATTCCGTTATTTTTAAGAACCCCGGCCGAATTTTCCATGAACAGTGAAAAGGTCTCCTCGTCAAAAACCGCCTTGCGCAGAAACTTGCTGAGCGTGCAAGAGGGAAGGACGATTTTGTGGGTGATCCGACTTTTGCTTGCCACCATTTGCTGCCTCCTTGAATGCGATGGTTATCAGAGCTTTCAACCTGTATAATGCCTCCGGACGTCATCCAGCCTTCCGATCGCCTATCAAACGCAGTGATCGTATTCTTTTGTATTCCATGGAGAAATCCCTGACAAGTATTTTCCGTGACGCATTAAAAAATCTTTTTTTCTGTGTGTTGAGAGGAAAACCGAAAAGTGCGGAGGAGGCCAGGTCCTGCGGAGGAAACACCTTGGTTTGGATGATAATAGACAGGCAGAATTTAGTGCCATTCGCTGCCATTCGGGACACTCTCCGGTTTCTTTTGTAGTCAGTCCACAGCGCTCCTCTCACGCCGTCTTGACGGGATTTTTGCGATAGGCGGTGCTGGGTGCGCCGTCAACATAGATGCCTTCCAGATAGGAGAGTTTTCTTGACAGTTGTTGCACCGTGCCCCTGGCAATGAGGAATGTTGCCTTCCTCCCCACCGCGAGCCTGCCCAAGTTTTCCATGCCGAAAAACCTGGCGCCATTTTCCGAAGCGCACCGGATGGTCTCCTCCAGTGAATAGCCGGCTTTACGGAACAGTTTCATCTCCTCGGCCATGGATTCGCCGTGGAGGATGCCGACACTCCCGGCCCCGGTTCCCGCCGCCGTTTTCACGCCCAATGTTCTGGCATGGCGCAGTTGCGCGAGTTGTCCGGCGAGCGTCTTCCGCCAAAAAGCCTCCGCGCCGGGGATCGGCTTCCCCGGCGCCACATAGCGCGTGGAAAAACGGCAACACACCTCCCCGCCGGAGCTGGCGCCGTCCAAGCCATTCTTGGCCCGCAGGACGCTGGGAATCCACAGCACCCCTTGCTCAGCCATCGTGCGGAGATTGTCTTCGCCCATGCCGTATCCCTGTTCGATGGCCTCGCACCCCGCCGCAAGTGCCTCCGCTACCTGTTGCCGGCCATTGGCCACCACCACCGCCTTTCTGCCGCCTCGGCGCCGGAGAATCCGGGCCAGGTCTTCAGGGGCAAGCAGGGGATATGGGGATTCTTCGTCTTCGAGAGAGTTGGAATATCCGATCTTGAGAAAATCGCGCCCTGCCGGGTTGTCGGCGGCACTGTGCCTGCTCCGGCAGAGAGGCCCGGAGGAACGGATATCAACGATGCTCCCCTGCGCCATGCCCTCTCGGTACTGTGCCACCAGGCCGGTTGCATCATCGCTGTCAGCCACGCCCAGCACTCCGTGTGCGTGGCAATCGCGGAGATGCCGCGCCAGCATGGCATCCCTTTCCGCCGGGACCGCCTCTTCGGCGGAGAACCGCACCCCCCTGTCCACGGAGGGCGAGCGCGACAGGGAGACGCTGCAGTCAACCAGCGGGGGCAAAACGATGCAGTGCGCGAAATCCTCGATTGCCTCCCCGTCATGACGGGGAAGGTCTGCGGCGGAGCCAATGGCGGTAATGATGGTGTCCGTAATTTCCAGAAAGACGTTCCTGCGCGCCTCTTCGCCGCTGCCGTCGATAAAGCTTCCCGCCACGATACACCGTGTTCCGCCCATGACATTTGTTTCCTTACTGTGCGTGGCTGCACCTGATCACATGCGCCAAACTCTTATGGTTTTTCATGAAAGACCACCACTGCCTCCTTGTCCCGGCTGGCGATCTGATGGGCCACCTTGCCCGGGACTACCTCATAACCGACACCGAGCTTGACGATGGCGAGCTGGCCGCGGCTGAGCTGGTCGGTCATCTCCTCGGAGACGAATATCCGCTTGATCTTGTTCTGCTCGACAAAATTGTACGGCTCGCCACGGTCATCCTTGGGCAACCGGTTGGTTTCGATGAGCTGTTTCACCTGGGCCTTGATCTCCCGCCGCCGGGTCTCCTCGGCGCGCTCTCGGTTGAGCTCACGGTTGCGCTGATCCTTGACCGCCTGTTCTTCCCGCGCCTTGCCGGCAATCACAGCCGAGCTGTTGCCATTGTTCTGCTTGCGGCTGATCCGTTTTTCGTGTTCGGCCTTCTTGGCCTGTTTTTTACTGGCCAGCCCGGCCTTGAGAAGTTGCTCCTGCAACGGGTTTGCCATGTGCGTTTCCTTGCGATATGATTCAGCGGCGCCGGCGTCCGGCCCTATCCGCGTCGCCGCTCTTTTCTCGGCTTCCCAAAAAGTGAATTGCTGCACGGTATTTGACCATATTCGGCATGGGATGCAAAGTGATATGATGGGCACGACGCAACTCGAAATTGTTGCATAATAGGTGCTTCGACAGGGCTCCGCACGAACGGAAATTCGATTCGGAAAATGCGGGATCAGCAACGTAATTTCAACATGTTAAAGAATAATCCGTTCACCCTGAGCCTGTCGAAGGGGCCTTTTGCGAGATCGTCAATTCATGGTACCGCAAAAAACAATTGGCGCTGCGGCTAAAATATGAATACAAAAGCAACCATGAGCCCACACCTGCAACGCATCCAGAGGGTACGAGATGATGACTGAGATAAAACCAGAGCCGCACGATCCGGGAAACCCAAGCGGGCTTTTCTTCAGCCTGCTGGAGGATTGCCTGGCCCACAACACCTTTATCAATCTCGTGCTGGGAAAATATCATGGTGCGGAACCGGGGCTGGACCGCGTCTTTGTCCGTCGGCTTACCCTGAAGGAGGGAGAAAGCCTCTCTTTTCTCTATCGCTACCAGACCAGGGACGTGACCAAGAACCTGCCCATTGCCGCGGGGATTGCTTCCATCCGCGATATGTTTGCCGCCTCGTTCAACAATCTGCACCTGCAGACCCTGACCGAGGATATCCAGCTCTCGATCAACAAGAAGGGGAAATGCACTCTGCAGCAGGGCAAGGCAGCAGGCCGGAGTGTCTCCCCCCAGGAGCATGACCGCGAGAAAAAGCGCTTTCTCGATCTAGCCACCCCCTTTCTCAAGGAGCTGGGAGTCACCAGCGCGCAGCAGCAGCTCATCCCCGCCATGTCGCGCAAGTGGAAGCAGATCAACAAGTTCATCGAGGTGCTGGACCATGCCATTGGCGCCTCGGAGCTGAAAGAGAAAGAGCGGGTGCGGGTGGTTGATTTCGGCTCGGGCAAAGGATACCTGACCTTTGCCATGGAGGAGTACCTGCGCGCCGGCCTGGGGCTCAAACCCCAGGTAACCGGGGTGGAGTTACGAGAGGATCTGGTCAGCCTCTGCAGCAAGGCGGCCCGCAAGCTGAACCTCGACGGGCTCTCTTTCATGCAGGGCGATATCCGCAGCTTCCCGCCGGAGAGTATCGATATCATGATCGCCCTGCACGCCTGCGACATGGCAACGGACTACGCCATCCACCTGGGCATCCGCTCGGGCGCCGCGATCATCATGTGCGCGCCCTGCTGCCACAAACAGATCAGGCCCCAGATGCAGATCCCCACGCTGCTGCACCCCATGCTCAAGCACGGCATCCATCTGGGCCAGGAGGCGGAGATGGTCACCGACTCCCTGCGCGGGCTGCTCCTTGAGGCTTCCGGCTACGAGACCCAGATCTTTGAATTCGTCTCCCTGGAACACACGAGCAAAAACAAGATGATCCTTGGGGTGAAGGGGAGCGGCTCCGGCAAACAGGCGGAACTGCTGGCCCAGATCCGGGAGATCAAGGAGTTTTACAAAATCCGGGAGCATTGCCTTGAAACCTTGCTGCAGGCGGACGGATTGGGACAAGTCAAACCCGCAAAGGACGCGCCATGACCACAAGCCAGGAAAGCAACCCGCTGCACGGCATCACCCTGGAGCTGATCCTCACCCGCCTGGTGGAGCATTACGGCTGGGAAAAGCTGGGGGAAAAGATCGCGATCAACTGCTTTACCAAGGATCCCAGCATCAAGTCGAGCCTCAAATTCCTGCGCAAAACCCCATGGGCCAGGGCGAAGCTGGAAAGCCTCTATCTGCACACCCGGCTCCGCAAGGAGATTCTCTAGCCGGGACAGCATGCGCGGGGAAAACACATGGGGCCGGTGTACGATATTGTATTGGTATAGCCCCCCTTGCTCGGCACATCCTGAAAACAAGGCCCCCACCGTTTTCAACCACTCCGCCTCAGCGCTCCCTTCCCGCCTCGTGCCACGCCTTTTGCACCGGAGAGAGCAGATACTCCACAACGGTTCTGGCACCGAGCAGGATCTCGGCATTGGTTCGCATCCCGGGGGTCAATCGAAAGCGCTCCTCACCCGTTTCCAACGACATGGCCTTCAAGGTCACCAACGCCTTGTACATGTAGGACATAGGTTTTCCGGCGCCATCACTGGGCGGCGCGCTGTTGTTGGCGGAAGGGTCCGCCGCATCGGCGCTGATATACTCCACGATCCCCTCGACCATGCCGTATTTTTGGAAAGGAAAAGCGGCGAACTTCAACTTGACCGGCTGCCCCGGCCGCACAAAACCGATATCCTCGTTGGAAACCCACACCTCGGCGCGCAAGGTTTCATTCTTCGGCACCAGGGTAAGCAACACCGTGCCGGGCTGCACCACGGTGCCCACGGTGTGGGTGGCCAGATCCTTTACCACCCCATCCTGCGAGGCCTTGAGATCAAGCAATTCCTTGCGGTGGTTCTGCTTGGCGATTTCCTGGGTAAGCCGATCCAGAACGTTTGCCACTTCATTGCGTTCGGCATACAACTGCCGCCGATAGTCTGATTCGGTCTGGGCAATGGTCTTTTCAGATTGCAAAACCCCAGCCCGGGCGGAATTAACCACATACTCCTGGGTCTTCAGTTCCTGTTCCTTCTCGATGCGTTCCCGCCGCTTATCGCTGGCTGCAATATGGGCAACCGCACCCTGCACAGCCAGCTTTTCAAACATCTTTTCAGTCTCCACATAGTGGGGCAAGGTGTCTGCAAGCTTGAGGCAAACCTGCTCAGCGGCGGCCAGATCATGCTTGGCCTTCAGCAGACGGGATTGCTCTTCGGCCAGCGCGGCATCCATCGCCGCACGATTGGCCCTGAACTGCGCTTCAATCTCCTTGGCCACCAGCGCGGGAGTGCCGGGTTCGGCTCGGAAATCTTCTCCGGAAAGCTCCGCGTCGATCCGTTGCAGCGTAAGGCGTTTGCGCACAAATTCCGCCTGAATGGTGTTAGAGTCCGCATCGGTGATGAGGGCGTCCATGCGCATCAGCGTCTGCCCGGCCTGTACCGCCGTTCCCTCCCCAACCAGGATCTCCTTGACAATGCCGGCCTCGGAAGGCTGGACGATCTTCACATAACTCTGCGGCACCAGCTTGCCTTCGGCCACGGCAACGATATCCAGCCTGCCGAAAATCGCCCAGAGAAACAGGCAGCCCAGCAGAATCAATGCCGCCTTCAATACCCACCGTCCCAAGGGGTTGGGAGCCACCTCCTGCAAGCGCAAAAGCGGCGGGGCAAAGGCGAGCTGATCGGGCTCTGGTTCCGGCAGCAATCGTTGTAAAATATCTTGTGACCTTCTTGCAAAACTCCGAAAACGCCCTGCAACAGACTCGGAGCAAACAGCCGCCGCTTGGCGATCGCCGTCCTTGTTCCATCGCCGTTGACACAGCTCTTGGAACGCTTGTCGAAGCGCGGACAAGAGTTGTGCAAAAGCTTCTTTCATCTTGACTTTCATGCTCTCCCCAATGCTGTGCAAACGCGTCACCAGGACCAGCTCATGGCTCGATCCCGACTTCTCGCACTGAGCTGATTATTAGGCAACTTTCCTAAGACCCTCGCCAAGCCCCTTGAAGCCTTTCAGCTCCTGGCCGTGTCCGGCCTGCAGGGAGAAGAGGTCTGCGCCAAACACTGTCGTGGAGCCCAAAAACCCGGCGCTTGCCTTGCCAAGGGCCGTGGTATCCGCGCCCAGTCGTTCGTCGAGCCAGGAGAGGGTTTTCTTCTCGGCCAAGGCTTTCGACACCTCCAGGTCCATGGTCAACCAGCGACCGAACACGACCGACGGGTCCACCTGCACCCCGCTCTTCTTTGCTGTCGGGGTCTGCTTGTCATCGTCCCAATGGCTGGCATTCAGATAGGCTGGCAGTACCCGTTGAGGCTGACGCCAGGCCTCATGAAACTCCCCGTCCTTATGGGCCTTGTCCGACACTTTAAAACGATCATTGCCCCTGTCATCCGACCGGTGGTCATCACGTCCATGGCGTATGCCTGGAATGCCATGACCATGACCGTCATTGCTATGGTCTTGCCCGTTATTCTCATGGCTGACCGTAATCTGGAAGACATCCGAGGCCGCAAGGCTCCCCTCGGTGCTGCCCGTGGTCGCTATCTTGTCGGTGGCTGTCACCTGCACCTCCACCGTGCCCACCTGCTTGGGGGCCCGGCCGGAAAAAGTCCGGGTTGCCGCATCGAAGGAAAGCCAGGTGGGCAGCGGAGAACCGTCCGCCATGGTGGCGCTGTAGTCCAGGGCATCGCCCTGGTCCGGGTCCACAAAGCTGCCGGTGGGCATCTGCCAGGAGAAATCCTTGTTGAACTTCACCTGCTGGTCTGCCAGGGGTGCGAGCACAAGCGGCGCATCGTTGCTGCCGGTCAGGGTGATATCCAGGGCGGAGGCGACATTCGCGATCCCGTCCGTGGCGGTGTAGCTGAAATGTTCTGTCACCACAGCTTCCCGGCCTAGGGACTGCACCGCATCGCTTGCGTTATCAAGGCGGTAGGTATAGCTGCCGTCCGCATCAATGGACAGGGTTCCGTAGCTGCCGGCATACTCGCCCGGAGCCGTTACACTGAGGATGGTCCCGGCGTCCACGTCGCTGTCATTGATCAGCACATTGCCGGAATAGAGCATGTGGTCCTCGCCGACGAGCCCGGTGTCGGCCATGGCCTCCGGGGCGTCGTTGGTATTGATCACCTTCATTGCAAAGGTATCAGCAACGCTGGCGCCGGTGGTGTCGGTCGCGGTCACCGTAATATCCAGGGTGGTGACATCGTCGTTTTCCGGCGTGCCGCTGAAGATCCGGGTGACAGGATCAAAGGTGAGCCAGGCTGGCAGGGGGTTGCCGTTGCCAAGGGTGGCGGAATAGGTTAGTGAGTCGCCTGCATCCAGATCGGTAAAGGTCTCTGCTGGAATCGTGAAGCTGTATGCCGCATCCTCAAGCGCCGTCTGGTCCAGCACCATCACGCCTACAATCGGGACGGTATTGGTAAGCGCAAACAGGCTGGCTTGGCTGTTGTCGGCAAATTGCAGGGTGTCCGCCACCAAGGAGCCATTGTTGCCGAAACGGTCGAAATCCTTGAGCCGCAGAGCATCACCCTGCGAGCCCACCAGGATCAAGAGATCCCCGCCATCCCGCGCGAAGGTGAGATCGCTTGCCGTAATACCCGCGCCGAACGCAATGAGGTTGCCTTCCGTAATGCTTGATATATCCGCGATGGTGTCCTGCCCATCGCCGAGGTTGAACAGATAGGTGTCGTTGCCGCCACCTCCGGCAAGCAGGTCGTCGCCTTTTCCGCCGACCAGGGCATCATTACCATCTCCGCCCGTAATCCGGTCGGTGATGGATGTGCCGGTCAGCAGGTCGTCCCCTTCTGTGCCTTGGATATCGAAGCCGCGGGCGAGCAGATCACCGATACCCAATACGCTCCCGTCACCGAACTGGAATTGCTCTACAACCGAGGAGTTGAATGGGTCTTCGGGGTTGAAATCCTCAAGGTGAATCGCCTCGCCCTGATCTCCTACCCGCACCAGCAGGGAGCCAAGACCAAGGGAAAGGGAATCGGGGGTGATCCCCTCACCGAACAAGATGGTATCCGTGCCGGAGGTATCCACGATCCGGTCCACGCCATCACCGGGATTAAAGATGTAGGTGTCGTCGCCATCGCCACCAATCAGCAGGTCGTTGCCTGCGCCGCCCTGTAGGGTGTCGTTGGCTGCAGTGCCAGTCAGGATGTTGTCGCCGGCGGTGCCGGTTATGACAATGTCATTCGCCACTCCCGAGGCCAGGGCCATCAACTTCTCAACATTCCATACCGTGCCATCGGCAAATTCCACGCCATCGATTTGCATATTCCGGCCATAATCCGGGTCGAAAAACCCGCTGATGGTCAGCGTATCATCCGTTCCTTTGATTGAGAGCACCAGATCATAAGTGCCATCAGTGGCTTGGCTGACAGCAACATCCGTCGGCGCCACATCGGGCTGGAATCGGACAACATCAGTAAAGCTCAAGTTCTCATCCCAGCTATAAACGATGTCTTGGCCATATCCGCGTCCAAAAACGTAGATATCGTTGCCTTCGTCGTCGTCAAGCGTATCATCCCCTGCGCCGCCGTCCAGAGTGTCGTTACCGGCAGCACCGTATAAATAGTCGTTGCCTCCCCAACCGCGCAGAGTATCATCATATTCTCCTCCATAAATAGAGTTATCTTCATCGTCTCCCAGATAGTTGAGGAATTGAAGATCAGTTTGTCCCCACACAGTGCCATCGGCAAACTCCATCCGTTCGATGCGATTGGGAAGATAATAACGAGAAAACCAGGCGGCAACCGTTATGGTGTCGCCGGAAGCGCCTATTCCCAGATTGAGGTCTGCACCGTCACGCCAAAAAATCAAATCAGCAGGTGCGATACCACCCTTGAATCGGATGGAGTCCACACTGTCCGTCTTATAATCTCTATTGTAAATGATGTCCTGTCCATCTCCACGACCGAACAGATATACATCGTTACCGTAGCCGCCAATCAAGGTATCGTTGCCAATTCCACCGTCAAACACGTCTTTCAAGCTGCCGCCTTCCAAGTAATCATCCTGCTCAGTGCCGAAAAAGATTGTCTCCTCAAGCAGTGCCGTATCCCACACAGTGCCATCGGCAAATTCCACTCGTTCGACCCTGGCATATTCACTGCTAAACCAGGAATTCACAATCAAACGGTCCTCGGTGCCGTTTATATAAAAACAGAGATCTGGCTTATAATGGTAATTGTCATTTCTAAAAGTACGAGACACAGTGATATCGGCAGGGGTAATACCTTCGGCAAAACGGATGATGTCTGTATTAACAGCATCGGCGGGGATAAGTCCTTCAAAGCCGTAGGGTTCAGCAACTACATCCTCACCAAAACCACGTCCGAACAAATAAACGTCATTTCCGGTCCACCCCTGAAGGATATCGTTGCCAGTGCCGCCGGACAAAATTTCGTCACCCGCTTCGCCCAATAAATAGTCATCTCCGCCCCCTCCGTTCAAAATATTGTTTCCATAACCCCCCATAAGGCTGTCATTCCCTTCTCCGCCATCCAGCACATTATTCCCGGAACCGCCAGCGAGATAATCATTGCCTTCTCCACCAATCAAGATGTCGTCACCGACCCCGCCGTAAAGGGAATCATCACCGACTCCACCGTCAAGATAATCATCCCCGATTCCGCCGTTTAGGGTGTCGTTGCCTACCCCTCCATTTAAAAAATCATTGCCCGCGAAACCATAAACAACATCGTTTCCTTCCAAGGCATCCAACTTGTCCGCGCTGAGAGAGCCATACAGCCAGTCATCCCCGTTGGTGGGATAGGGAGGGGGGACCAAAGCCCGCAGGGTAGCCTTATCCCAGACCGTGCCGTTACTGAATTCAACCCGTTCAATACCCCATCCCTCGTAGAATGGCGCATCCTCCCTGTAATCAGAATAGAACCAATCATCCACAACCAGACGATCCGCTGTTCCTTTGATGGAGAGATGGAGGTCACTGGAAACCCTGGTTACGGAGATATCATTGGGCGAAATTCCGTCAAGAAAACGAATCGTGTCTACCTCTCCAGGAGTAGTGCCACCATCGAACACGGTGTCGTAGCCAAAATTCCTTCCAAAAATATAGACATCATTACCGTCATCACCGCTGAGATAATCATTTCCCATGCCGCCGTTAAGGGTGTCATCTCCAGCTCGGCCATACAGCTTATCGTCCTTTATGTTTCCATTCAAAAAATCAGCCCCCGCGCTTCCATATAACGTCAACGCCTTAGGACCCGCTGAATATGGCGCAATTGCCTTCAAGTAGCCCGCATCCCAGATCGTGCCGTCGGCAAACCGCACCTCCTCCACCGCCATGAACTGGCTGTATTGCGCCCAATCGTCGAGACCCCAAAAGCTCCCTACGGTAAACCAACCGGATAGGGTCAGAAGATCATTCGTCCCCGTAACAGAAAAATACAGGTTTCGTTCGTCGTGATAGACATAAACGTCGGAAGGGGCAATGTCGCCGCCAAAAATAACCCTGTCCACATCACCATCGGCAACCGTCTCAATCACGGTATCATGGCCAAAACCGCGATTAAGCAGATAGAAATCATTGTCGTCCCCGCCGACCAGAGTGTCATCCCCGGCATTCCCCATCAACAGATCAACTCCCGGGCCGCCATACAGCGTATCATTGCCCTGGCCGCCGATCAGATCATCATCCCCGCCAAGTCCGCTGATTACTTCCCCGTTGTCTGAAGCGTACAGAGTATCCCCAGCGTCGGAGGAAGGCGCCACCATGATCTCGCTCTCCAGTTTGGCCGCATCCCAGGACGTGCCGTCGGCAAACTCCAGCCGCTCGATCTTGTATGAGCTATCAAGAAACCAATTCTCCAAGGTGAGAGTGTCGCCTGTTTCGCCGATGGCAAGGTAGATATTGGCTTGGTCCCTTGTCACCCGCACTTCACTGGTCACGGCATCGACAAAACGGATGGTGTCCGCAGCGCCGCCGCTGTCGTTGATTGTGTCCTGTCCGTCACCCCGGCTAAAGATATAGGTGTCGCTACCGCCCCTACCGACCAGAATGTCATTGCCTGCCCCGCCGTAAAGGGTATCGTCGCCCTGCAATGCCACAGGGGTATCGATGGAGTCGCCATAAAGAGTGTCATTCCCCGCGCCGCCAAGGAGCGTGTCATTCCCGCTGCCGCCTGCCAGATAATCCTGGTCGTTCCCGCCATCCAGATAATCATCGCCGCCGTACCCGTACAGCTCGTCATCCCCAGCCCCGCCATACAATGTATCCGTGCCGCTTGGCGCCATGTCGCCATCATCGCCCAGCAGCAGATCGTTGCCAGAACCGCCGTCCAGGTAATCGTCGCCCTCACCGCCCTCCAGCCGGTCATGATCCGTTTCGCCATACAGGATGTCGTTGCCGCCGCCCCCTATCAAGATGTCGTTGCCGTCGCCACCGAAAAGCTGGTCGTTGTCGGAACCGGTCCACACCAATTCAAAGCCCTGGAGAGCAACCGAGATGGCGTACCCTTTGTCGCCATAGTTCGCATGAAAATCCATGGCGGATACATCTGCATCCCAATATTCATAGGCTTCAGAATTCACCACGATAGAATGGGTTGCCCCGTAAACGGAAAGGGAGGCGTCACCGCAGAGATAATCGTTTCCCGTACCGCCTGACAATTGATCGTCGCCCGCGCCTCCGGCAAGCACATCATCTCCCCCATCTCCGGCAATGGTATCATCGGCATTGAGTCCATCCAGAAAGTCATTATCCGCGCCTCCGGATACCAGGTCTTTTCCTGAGGAGCCGAGAATAACGTCCTTACCATTGCCCCCTAGGAGAATGTCGCCGTTTCCCATCGCTCCGTACAGATTTCCATAGAGCATCTCTCCGCGGATTACATCATCTCCGTCGCCGCCGTCGATATAATCGTTGCCGGAAAGCCCGTAGATGAGGTCATTTCCACCTTGTCCGTAAGTCTTCATATCGACGGGGGTGGAGGGCAGGAAAAAGCCAAAATAACCAAGGTCGTTGTAGATATTGCCCCCGCTTATTTCGCCGCCTCCTCCCCAAAAACCGAAAATTGTGGTGTTGTAGACGGGTTGCATAACCGTAACCCAATCTCTTTCTTCCGTGCCGGTCAGCGTTCTTTCAGCCGCCACCGATTCATACAGCGTTATCCCGAAATCGCCGTTGGCAAAATCCGCCGCGCTGGTCTGGTTTTCAAAGGTGACGCTGTCCGTGGTGTTCAGCACCATGTGGCCGGGGGAGTTGAAGGTAAGGGTGATGTTGTTGTCGCCCAGAAAACGGTAGGTGTTGGTTCCCTCCTCCCGCAGGAAGGCCCCGGCAATCACTTGGCCTTCGTAGACAATGATGTTGCGGCCCGTGTCCCGGATGGTGTCGTTGCCGTCGATATAGTAGGTGTCGATCCCCTCGCCACCGATCATCAGGTCGGCATCCGCGCCGCCATCCAGAATGTCGGCGCCATACCCGCCGTACAGTCTGTCGTTGCCCGCTCCACCATAAAGGGCATCCCCTGTGCTGTCGAGCATGCCTCCTGCGTTCCAGCCCACCATCAGCACGTCATCCCCGCCCCCTCCGTCCAAAGTATCCTGCCCGCCGTTGCCCACCAGCAGGTCTGCCTGGCTGCCGCCGGTCAGAGTATCATTGCCGCTGCCGCCCAGCATAAAGGCGCGCTGCTCCCCAGCTGTGGCTACCATGGCCTGAGTGCCAGCCTGGATGTACCAATCGAGCAGGTTGGGAAACTCCGCGTCAAACACATCCCTGTTGCTCCCGAATGACAGGCTACCCACGTAGTCCTGGAAATATTTGTACCCCTTGACTGAATCCGCATCAAACGTATCTGCTACATAAGTCCTGTTAAAACGGATGCCGCCGGTGACGTCGCTAAAAAGCGTCTTGCCGTGGTCAGCGCCGCTTGCCGGTTCTTCGTAGTATTTCTGCATGGCAAAGGCGGTGAGCATCTTGCTAATATTGGTGTTGGTGAGGCTCAGTCCGCCGTCTTGGGCGATCTTCCACATATCGGTGGTGAAGCGGCTGACCATAGCATCCCCGTCGTTGGGAACGGTTGGATCAAGTCCTTCCTGATGCTGGACGAGGTGTTCCAGGAGGTTTTGTGTCTTGGTATCAGTCGAAGCTGCATACAAGCTGCTATCGAACAGCATCCCCAGCAGATTGGTGAGTTTTTTGGTGACCTCGCTTATGGTCTGTTGCGGATTGTCGCTGTTGGCTACGCTCTGAGCACTTTGCAGGAAAGCGGTGAGCAGGGCCATGGAGTGCATGTCGATGGACGGGTCGGAATAGGGACCATGGTACAGCACGGTTTCGGTGGTACCTATAGGGTCGTAGAGGCTGAGCGGGGCAGATGAGAGAAATTCGCCATCCACCCGGATATTACTAATGAGGTTGGAGTTGGGAATGCCGCCGTTGGCCTCCTCCCGCAGTTGCAGAAACTTGGCCAGGTCGACGAGATCATCCTCGCTGTAGCCCGCGAACAACAGGTCGCTTTTGAGATTAGCGGCCACGTCCGGGGTGAGCAAATTCTCTTCCGCTGAGTTGGCAAACGGCGCCTGGTCGAAGGTTGTCGCCTGTACGCCAAAGAAGACACCGATCAATGCGGCCAATCCGCCGCCCAAGGAATGGCCGGTAAGGGTGATGTTGGCATTAGGATTAGCATCTGTTGCCTGTGCCCTTACTTGCAGGTAATATTCGGCTGCTTGCATGAGTTGGGCTGAGCCAAAGCCTGTGGCTAAACCAATATCGGCTGCCACGTCGCCGAGAAGATCGGAAGGGTCTGTGCCTGCAAAGGAGATGACGATCTCGTTTGGATTGGCAGAATTCTGGAAAGACACCGCTTCAAAACCTGACGCCTCTGTGAACATTGGATAGTCTGGATTTTTCGGCACATGGGCAAACTCCAACCACCCCTGCGGAATCGGGAATTGGTTTATCAAAGGACGTGTTACTTGGTATGCCCGACCTGCAAACAGAGCGTATTCAATATCGGTAGCCATGATTCCCCCTAAACAGCTAATCTTGGTCTTTGTTTGATTATTGACTCATTACTTCTCTTCAGTTGGCTTCATCGGAAGCGGCGGCTTAAGACTACGGTATTGTTGGGAGTTATAATCGGGACACGCCACGTTTGATATTGTTGTCTTCTTCGGATCAAGCGGCTCCCGCAGGATGGTTTTGTACTCAGGTTGGGTGAGGCTGCTGTTGATTTTCCTGACGAGTTCTGCTGGAACAGGCGATTGGGCGGTGATCATTTTCTCTTGGGTTTTAGTATCGATCACCAAATTAATGTCTTTGAATTCTGCCGGAAACTCAGATAGCGGGATACGCGCCCACTCATTGCCTGCGAATTTGAAAAAAACATAGGGCGGATTAGGGCGTCCCCATTTGTTGTAGGAGAGGCAGAGATTTGGAGAGGCGACGATGTAGGGTGTGTCGTTTAGAATATGCAACGCCAGCAAATCAAAGTTGGAACGCCCGATGTCCTCACTGTATTCGCTTTTCCATGTGATGGTCTTGTTCGTTCCCGGCACGGTGAAGGCAATATCTTGCTCTTTTATAGGCGGTGTCTGGCCTATTTCTCTCCGTCCACCGTAACTTTGCGAACGCTTGACGATGATCTTGCTGCCATCATGCAACAGCACCTCCTCCTTCCAACTCGTGCCGCCAAAGCCCAAAAATCCAAATGCGTTCATGCTTGTCCCCATGATCAAGATTGCAACAAACAACCCCAGTGTTTCCTTCGTGTATTTCATGCCGCCATCCTCCATTGCTCATCATCCAACAGACAATTTTTCCCAACACAACAATGGTGCTGATTGCCTATGGTAGCGGAACCGATCGGGATTATCAAAATCTTTTTGTTAGACAAAAAAATAATCCTTTTGTCAGTTGGGCAGCCGATCAGGGTATCGTTGCCAGCCCCGCCATAAAGCATAAAAAATAGGGGACGGAGCCCGATATTTTGATCTTTTTCATCAACTCCCTCCCAGGGAGAAAAGGAGAAAAGGCGGAGAAAAGGGCGGAGAAAAGGGGGACAGGCTACTTTTCCTGTGCCTTTCTCGGACGCCCCAAGGGCTTAAGCGTTGATTCAAGACCCATTTCCCGGCTTATCTTCCGCTGCCATTCGCTCGTACCGAACGGCGCCTGACGATCCCGGCTCCGCTGTATCTTTTCCTGCTCCTTTGCTGTCAGCGGCTGATCAACATATTCCCCCCAGTCTTCCACAAAAGAGATCGGCAACATCGCGGTAAGATTGCGTTTCTGTCTTCCGCAACTCTCACCATGCGAAGACCACCGCCAGTCACGAGATCTTTCCGCAAGTCCGGCACGGACAGGATTGCCTTCTATATAACGGGCAACGGCCAGAAGATGCGCGTCACCCTGAACAAGAAAACTCTTGAAACGTCCTTGCCAAACATGGCCGCTGCTTCCGTATCGGCGATGGTAACGGCGGACATGGCTGGTCATGAACCATTGCATATAGCGGCTCAACGCTTCTCCTTTTTCGGCCTGGACCAGCAAATGAAAATGATTTGGCATGAGGCAATAGGCAAAGAGTGTAACGGGATAACGCCCTTTCGCTTCGTCCAGCAGATCTAGACATGACTGATAATCCATATCGTTATGGAACACCTGCTGACGACCATTGCCTCGATTTAGAACATGGTAGAACTGTCCGTCCGCTAAACCGCGCGCAACCCGTGGCATGTTCACCTCATGATAAATCCATTATTAAAAAGCAGCCTGTCCCCATTTTTCTTCCCCATTTTTCTTCCATTTTTCTTCTTCTTCCATTTTTCCCACGGAGCCCGATATTTTGATTTGTTTCATCTTCTCTCCCCCTAAACCAGATTACTTTAGGGAAAATAGTGTGAATTCAAATTGCAAGTGCACCAGAGGTAACCATTCCTAAAACGTCTTAGCCCTCATTCCGCCACCGCCTCCTCCACCACCCCCATGTGAGTCGCATGGTGGTGGGAGTCCAGCGAAAGCACCTCGTCCACCTGCAATCCTTTCGGGATCTGGTGGGTGATAAAAAGCATGGTCACCTGGCCCTTGAGTGTATTGATCGTCTTGGCAAAGTGCTCGGCGGTCTGCTGATCCAGGTTCGAAACCGCCTCGTCGAAGATCAGGATCTTGGGCCGCTTGAGCAGGGCCCTGGCAATGGCGATCCGCTGCCGCTGACCGCCGGAAAGCCCGGTGCCGCGTTCGCCGATCTCGGTCTGGTAGCCCTCTGACAACGCTTCGATCACCTCGTGGATCTCGGCGGCCTTGCAGGCGGCGATCACCTCGGGAAAGCTGGCATGGGGGTGGGCCATGACCAGATTGTCGTAGATGGTGCCGGAAAAAAGCACGGTCTCTTGGGGCACCACCCCGAAGGTGGCGCGCAGCTCGTTGGCCGCCAGGTAGCGGATGTCGCGGCCGTCCAGGGCGATGTGCCCCTCCACTGTCTGGTAGAAGCCGAGCATCAGCTTGGCCAGGGTGGACTTGCCGCAACCCGAGGGCCCCATGAGTACGGTGAGATGGCCGGGCTTGAAGCGCATCTCCAGATTGCGGTAGAGCCAGGGGTGTTGCTCGGAGTAGCGGAAGCCGAGATTGACCAGATCGATCTGCCCCTGGCCCGCATTTTCCCGCTTTGGGGTCAGAGTGTAGGGCTCCTGGGGCATATCGAGGATATCGCCCAACCGTTTTACCGCGACATTGGCCTGCTGAAACTCCTGCCACAGCCCCACCAGCCGCAGCATGGGCTGGCTCATCCGGCTTGCGAACATCTGGAAGGCCACCAGCATACCCACGGTGAAGCCTTCGTTGCGCATGACCAAAAGCGCGCCGACAATGAGGATGGCAAGGGTCATCACCTGTTCCAAAGTGTTGGCCACGACATTGTACGAGTTGCCTACCTGTTTGGTGCTGAACCCGGCGGCCAGATATTGGGCGAGCAGATCGCCGTATTTCCTGCCGACATCCGGCTCCATCTGCAAGGACTTCACCGTGCCCATGCCCGAAAGAAATTCGACAAGAAAAGCCTGGTTCCGTGCGCCGTACATGAACTGCTTGTCGAGCCGTTCGCGGAAGACCGGCACCATCAAAAAGCTGATCAGGCAGACGAGGCTCAAAAGCCCGACGGCGATGAGGGAGAGCTGCCAGGAATAGGCGAACATCACCGCCAGGAAGATGAACAAGAAGGGCAGATCGAGGATGAGGGTGACTGCCGCCCCGGAGACGAATTGGCGGATAGTCTCCACCCCCTGCATCCTGGCTACCAAGGTGCCGGTGGGCCGGTTCTCAAAATAGGGTAGCGGCAAGCGGAGGAGGTGGCGAAAGACCTTGCTGCCCAACACGGCGTCAATGCGGTTGCCGGTGTGCAGCACCAGATACTGCCTGAGCCAGGTCATAACAACATTGAAGAGCATGAACATGATGAGGGCCAGACCGAGGACGATCAGGGTGCTTCTGCTCTGGTGGGCAATGACCTTGTCGATGATCACCTGGGTGAAAAGCGGGGTGGTGAGGCCGACCAACTGAATGGCAAGGGAGGCGAAGAGGATGTCCCGCCAGATTTTTTTGTGCTTGAGCAGCTCGGGGATAAACCAGGAAAAGCCGAAGGGTTTCTTCTCCACCGGGAAACCGGGGATGACCTCGTCGTCGCCGGTGGCGGTTTCCTTGCCGATCAGGATGAGCTCGGCGCCCAGCCGCTCACCTGCCTCGGCGGTGGTGATGGTCTCCGGGGCCTGCGAACAGATGCGGAAATAGAGGAGCTTCTCCCCCTCGATCTTGAGGATAATGAGCAGGGTGTGGGCAGGGGAATCGGTTGCTTCGGCAGCAGACTGATCGGTCGCTGGACTATCGGGGGCAGGTGGCGGGCTGGTCTCGGGCGGAGGCAAAAGAAAGCCGACCGCAGGCAGGGGCAATTTCTGCCAGTCAAGACCCTCCGTGGCACAGGTGCCGGTCTTGAACCCCAGGGAACGCGCCGCCTCGTGCAGGACTGCCCGGTCGTAGGGAGGAGGAAAGGACTGCGCCACCAGCGCGGCATCAAACGGCAGACGATAGAGCCCGCTCAGGCTGCCTAAAAGCCAGAGAAGCTCATCGCGATGAATCGTTCCCCCAAACGATGACACCAGAGACACCTTTTCGTAGTATGTAAGACAAAAAACGCCCTTGGATCGAGGGCGATTCAGGGTTGAACATTGACTCCCCTGCCCTTTGCTTGCCAAGCCGCGGACAAATCAGGCTCGGCCTGCGATCGTGCACCGGGATTTTACTCCCTGCGGAAAATCAAAGTTAGAAAGTTATATAGGAACACACACCCAAACACCAGGCTGTTTTATTGTTAGGTATTATTTTTTCCCCAACCTCCTTTTTTCCTGCCTCCTTTCCTGTGAACCTTTCACAATCGGAACAGAGGGCGGCCAAATGCCACCGCCCCCTTCCCACCCCCCCCCGGCATGCAGCTCCGCACCGAATGATTGAAACTGTTGCGGTCAACGGGCAGGTGTTTTCGATACGTTCTTAGTATTGACTTTTGTGGGGCATTTGATAGATAGTTGAGCGTACTATTGTGTTCCCTGATTGGATCTTCTGACCAATATCAAGAAATATTGACCATGAAGATTTCAACTCGCTCGACCTGTTGGGTTTACGGTCATCAATGAGCAGTACAATCCGGGGATATTTCCCCGTTGGCCCATGAACGGCGATACCACAAAAATAACTGGCAACAAGACGACTTGGTCTTCACTCTTCCCAGCGGATCTCAAGTCACTCTCGCCAGTATTTTCAATCTTTTCGGCGATTTTTTTTAACAGCAGCCTCACCAGGCTTTTTGCCCAATTTTCCAATGGACGGCTCCGCGCTGTCGGACAGGGGGGATAAGACGTATGATCACATATCAATCTGCACGAAAAAGAATTCCTGTTGGCAAAAATGCCGCCTTCTTATTTTTGTTTTTCTTCCTGTTTTTGTGCGCTGTTTCCCGGACTGATTCCGCCGAAGCAGCCGTCTTTGACACCTCGCAAGACAGTTGGGGCGTTTTGAGCGGTTATGGCCAAAGCATTCCCGGCTGGGGAGATACCACCCAACGGGTCGAAACCCTTGACCTTGTCTTGCGCTACAATCACCGCATCTTTGACAACCTCGGTTCGGGATGGTATCGCGGTTATCATTCCATTCTTCTGGAACTGCCCGTGCATTGTGTCGTCAGTCCCGATGTCTCCAGCATGGTTGGGATGAATTTTCTGGCCTGTTACACCTTTACCGCCAACCAGGATATCCGGCCCTACCTGTTCGGCGGCGGCGGTCCTGTTTACAGTTTTGCCGATGTTCCCGGAATGGGGTCGGAGTTGAACGGCAATTATCAGTTCGGCTTGGGTCTCAATTACGGGATAAACCCGGACCACGATTTCCTGTTTGAATTGCGCTACCATCATATCTCCAACGGCGGCAACGAGGAACCCAATGAGCCTCTGAACTCCGTCAAAGCGCTTTTCGGCCTCACCTTTTAACCCATTTATCCGGCGGCAAGGAGGCAAGCCACGGATTTCCCTTCCCGGGACAGGGTTCAAAGGCACCAGGCGGGGCGGCCTGCTATGCGCTGCGCTGAAATTATTACCGCCAGGACAACCAAGGGCGACTGCTTATTTCCCATCAGCAGTGCGGCACCGTGCCAATCCATACAGAACAGGCGAGAGGAGAAGAAAAAAATGAAGGGATTGAGATTGATTGGAATATTGGCGTGCAGCGTCCTGTTGTGCTCCTGTGCCGGCAAGCAGCAGGCAACGGCAACGGCGCCTGTCCAGAATGAGTATCCCGGCGTCAGCCGCATTGAGGGGGTTTCTCTTGAAACGGTGCGGCAGGAAGCAAAGGTCACGACCGGTTATAAAAATATCGTCTTGAACCCGATTCAGACGGACTCCCAGTTCGGCAAGGATTATCCCGACATGGCCAGCCAGTTTCAAATCAGCATGCTTTCTCATCTGAAGGACAAAAACTCCTACAAGCAGGTTGCGCTACGCGATGCTGCCAATCAGTCAGCCAAGGCAAATACCCTGATTGCGGATGTCAGGGTCATCGACATGCGGATCGTGAGCACCGGAGCCCGATTCTGGGGAGGTGCCATGGTGGGCTCCTCGTATATGAACGTATATCTCAAGCTGACCGATGCGGTGAGTAAAAAACTCATTCATGAAAAAATCATCACCACCAACAACAACGCCTTTGCCTCTGCCTGGGCGCTGGGATCGGAACAATCCTTGCCCATGGATATGGGAAAAATAATCGGCGAGTATATCTGCGTGGTTGCACCGGCCATCTAGTACCTTGTAACTTTTTAATATTTCTGACAAACTCCCCTCCCCTCGGAGTCTACGCTTACCTGCGGGAAGGGTTGGGTGTGGGGGTAGCTACAACCTGCTGATATAATGGCAACATCCCCCTCTCCCTGACCCTCCCCCGCCAGGGGGGAGGGAATTAATTTGATGTCGATTAAAAATACCAGTGCCCAGCCGGAATCAGCCCATTTGTCCGATGTCTGTTGTTGCCTGGTCGCCGAAAAAGCTCCGTATCCGGATGAACGCCGTCTAAACGGCGCCGAAAAGGGGATACAGAGAGAGAGAGAGAGAAAGCAAAGAGCGATCATGCAGCATCCAACCAGCGACAGCACTGAAAAAATCCCCCTGCCCGCGGACCAGGGAATCACCAACGGCCTCAAGGTCATGAGCTATGTGCGCAACGACAGCGGGAAATATGAACTGACCCCGGATTTTCTCTGGCAGCCGGTGAGCGTCGTCAATCATCAGGCCTGGGAGGAGATTGCAAAGAAAATCACCGCCGCCAGAAATAAGGTAGAAGCGGGACGGGTAAGCTGCCTCCACTACTACATGATTGCCAACCAAATGGACCCCGGCCTTGTCGCCCAGTACACCGGGCAGCCGCGCTGGAAGGTCTGGCTGCATCTGGTCCCCTTTATCTTCAACAGAGTGCCTGCCGACACCCTGCGCAAATACGCTGCGATGTACAAAATTTCCCTGGATGACCTGCGCACAGGTAGACTCCTTGCCCCATTTACCATGACGAATAACCAGGAGTAATGCTTTTGCTCGATTTCCTCCACACCCAGTCCGCCCACTGTGAAAGCGGGGTGGCCGCCAACCTGCTGACCCATCATGGCCTCAATATTTCCGAGGCCATGGCCTTTGGCATAGGAGGGGGTCTTTTTTTCGGCTATCTCCCCTTTATCCGAATCAACGGACTGCCCCTTGTCACCTACCGGGCCGCCGCCGGACATATTCTCCGGCAGATTGCCGGTATTCCCGGCGTCTGCATGGTGGAAAAGAAATTCCGGAACCGGGATGAGGCCATGGCGGAGCTGGACCACGCCCTGGCCGCTTCCATCCCGGTGGGGCTGCAGACCGGGGTTTTCTGGCTCCCCTATTTCCCCAAGGCGCTGCGCTTTCACTTCAACGCCCACAACCTGGTCGTCTATGGGAAGGAAGGAAACGAGTATCTGATCAGCGACCCTGTTTTCCCCAGCCCGGTCCGCTGCCCGGCCGAAGATCTGGCGCGGGCCAGATTTGCCAGCGGCGCCCTTGCTCCCAAGGGAAAAATGTATTACCTGACCCAGGCCCCGGCAGAGCTGGAACTTGCCCCCCATCTCGTCCGGGGGATTCAATCCGTATGCAAGATGATGCTGGCCAGCCCCTTTCCCCTGATCGGGGTCAAGGGCATCCGCTTTCTGGCAAAACGGCTTGGCAGATGGCCGCAACGGTTGGGCCGGGAAAAGGCGGACCTGCACCTGGGGCACGTTGTCCGCATGCAGGAGGAAATCGGCACCGGCGGGGGCGGCTTCCGTTTCATGTACGCCGCCTTTCTCCAGGAAAGTGCGACGATCATGCAGGAACCCCGGTTGCAGGAGTGCGCCGCCGCTCTGACCGCGGCAGGTGACACCTGGCGCGAATTTGCCGCCATGGCCGCCCGGATCTGCAAAAAGCGCGGCCGGCCGGAGGACAGTTATCCTGCCATGGTGGCGTGCCTCAACAGATGCGGAGCCATGGAGGAAAAGGTCTTCGCGGAGCTCAGACAATGGGCCAGACAGCATTCATGAAACCCGGCAACCCGTGTTTGCCCGAGCCGGGGCCGGATTGCGTGGTTTCCGCCCGCTCCCTGGTCAAGCACTACAAAAACAGCGACCGTCCGGCGCTGAATGATTTCAGCCTGGAGGTGCGGGAGGGGGAATTCTTCGGCCTGCTGGGGCCCAATGGGGCTGGGAAAACCACGGCCATCTCCATTCTCACCGGCCTGTTTCCCGCAGACAGCGGCAGCGTCCGGATCAGGGGCATGTCTTTTCAGGAGAAAGAGCACGAAATCAAGCGAATTCTGGGGTTGGTGCCCCAGGATATCGGCCTGTATGACACACTCACCGCCCGGGAAAACCTGAATTTTTTCGGCAAACTCTGCGGCATCAGCGGCCGGAAACTTGGGGAGCGAATCCAACAAGGCCTTGAGTTTGCACGGCTTACCGAGCATGCGCGCCATCCCGTGGCCACTTTTTCGACCGGGATGAAACGGCGCCTGAACCTGGCGGTGGGATTGTTAAACGAGCCGCAGTTGCTGGTCCTTGATGAGCCCTGCGTGGGGATTGATGCCCAGTCCCGGCACCTGATCCATGAACAGCTAAAAGAGATCAACCGACAAGGGACCACCATCCTCTACACCACCCACTACATTGAAGAAGCCCAGGAACTCTGCAGCCGGATCGGGATCATCGACAACGGCCGCCTGGTGGAACAAGGCAGCCCCGTCGCCTTGCTCCAGCAAAGCGGGAGAGGCAACCTGGAAGAACTTTTTCTCCATCTGACCGGCAAGGAACTTCGCGACACCTGATGAACATTCCCGAATCATCTTTTTCCCCATACGGGCTCCCATGCTGAAAATCTTTGCCGCCACGACCAAGGAACTCCTGCTTCTGCGGCGGGACCGGACAGGGTTGCTTGTCCTCTTTCTCATGCCCGCGATCCTGGTGGTGCTGATCACCCTGGTGCAGGAAAATGTCATGGAACTCACCGGCCAGAAAAAAACCCAGGTACTGTTTCTCGACCTGGATCAGGGAGATCTCGGCAAATCCCTGCAAAAACAGTTGGCAACAACCACCCTCGACCTTGTGCTCTGGGATGAAGGGCAAAAAGATATCGCGGACATCCAGGCCGCCGTGACGGGCGGCGGCTATCAGGTCGGTGTGGTGATTCCCAAGGGCGCCTCCGCCCGGTTCCAGGAGGAGACCGCCCGTCTTTTCCAGCAGGGCAACGGGAAGGGAAAACCACGGGAGATGACCGCCACTTCCGTGCAGCTCTTTGTCGATCCCGGCATCATGGCCGGATTGCGCTCGGGCGTTACCGCCCAGTTGCAGATGGCCTTAACCACCATTGGGCTTGAGGCAAAGCTGGCCCAGCTCGGCGGGGTGCTTGCGCAAACCATGGCCAGGGCCGGGGCGGAGCCGGAACAGAGCCCCCTGGCCGGGGAAAAACTCCCGGCCCTGTTCCGCCAACCCCTTCTCGACCTGCAGGAGCACCAGGGCGACTCCGGGGCAATCGGCGCCTCCCAGTATAAGCCGGTGCAGCAAAACGTACCGGCCTGGGCTCTGTTCGGAATGTTTTTCACCGCCATCCCCATTGCCGGCTCAATCCTGCAGGAGCGAAACTCCGGCATCTGGATCCGGCTGACCGCCCTTCCCGTCTCCCCGCTGGTGCTTTTTACCGGCAAGGCCGTGGCCTATATGGGCGTCTGCCTCTGCCAGTTCCTGCTCATCGCCCTGATCGGGGCCTTTCTCTTTCCCTCTCTCGGGCTGCCACCCTTTACCGTTTCCATGCATCCGATGGCAATCCTGCTTACCGTTGTGCTTTCAAGCCTCGCGGCCTGCGGTTATGGCATCTTCTTGGGCTTGGCCTGCAACTCCTACGAGCAGGCATCCACCCTTGGCTCCACCAGCGTGGTGGCAGCCGCCGCCATCGGGGGGGTGATGGTGCCGGTATATGCCATGCCCCAGGTGATGCAACGGCTCAGTGTCATCTCGCCCCTCAACTGGGGGTTGACAGCCTTCCAGGATCTGCTGTTACGAGGCTACTCCCTGTCGGCCATCCTCGATGACCTGGGCCGCTTGCTGCTGTTTTTCGCGGTAACTGTTCTTTTATCCTGGAAGCTTGCCGGGATCCGGAAATAGCCCCTTGCCTGTTAACCAATACCAGAGGCTCTCTTTCACAACCATGGACCCATTACAACAAGAGCTCCTCGAGCTGATCTGCACCACCTGCAACCTCCACGACGTGGATCTGGCCAGCATCGGGCCCGACGATCCCTTGATCGGTCCGGATTCCCCCTTGGGCACCGACTCCCTGGATGCCCTGGAGATTGCCGTGACCGTGCAGAAGGAATATGGGGTGAGAATGGACTCGGAAAATACCAGCCGGGTTGTTTTGCAGTCGGTGACACACCTTGCCGACTATATCAAAGCGAATCGATAAAAAAATAAGCCGCCCAAGGCGGCTGCACTCTTCGCCTCCCCCTTTAACAAAGGGGGATTAAAAAACAACGGAATCGCACCACCATTCGTAAATCCCCCCTCGCCCCCCTTTGTTAAAGTGGGGGATACGATGAATTTCCCCTGTTTTTTCAACCAAGGCAAGGCACAAGGCTGACATGGCAAAAGTCGTTATTATCGGCTCCGGAATCGGCGGATTGAGCACCGGCATCATTTTGGCCAGGCTCGGTTTTGAGGTCACGGTGATCGAAAAAAACAGGCAGCCCGGCGGGATGATGCGCAGCTATGTCCGCCAGGGAGTGCATTGCAATGTCGGCCTGCATTACATGGGCGCCCTGGATGAAGGGCAGGTTCTGCGCCGCTGTTTCGACTATCTCGGCGTCACCGCCGATTTGCCCCTCGTGCGGATGGGAACGGACGGCCCCATCGACCGCTACCTCTTTGCCGATGAGCGTCTGGGGATCGATTCCTTCGATGTGCCTGCCGGATTCGCGGCCTATGAGACCAATCTGCGGGCAGCCTTTCCCGCGCAGCAGCCGCAGATCGATGCCTTGATGACGATGCTGCGCCGCAGCGCCAGCCAGTTCGAACAACTGGATTTTCTCTACTCGGACAGGCCAGCCCACTCCTGGTTTGAACACATGGAGCCCCTGGGGGGAGTTTTTGATCGTCTCGGCTGCAGCCCCGGCTTGCGGGCGGTCTTTGGCCTGCCCTCGGTCCTGATCGGTGTTCCGCCGGCAGTGTGCCCGCAATTTTATCACACCATGGCCCTGGCCAGTTATCTCTTTTCCGCCTGGCGTCTGACCAGTAACGGGGCGCAGATGGCCGATGTCTGCGCCCAGCGCCTGGCCTCCCTCGGCGGCCAAGTGCGCACCGGCGACGGGGTCGCCCGGATTCGCACCGCGGACGGCGGGGTGCGGGGTGTCACCCTGGCCTCTGGGGAAACCATTGACGCCGATCTGGTCATCTCCACCCTCCACCCCAAGGAGACACTGGGGCTGCTGCCGCCCGAGAGCGTCAAGCCGTCGTATCGCAGGCGTATTGAGGCATTGCAAGATACCCACGGAATGACTGCGGTCCATGCCCTGGTGCCGACAGCCCAACATCCGGCTTTCGCCCACAACCTGTTTGCCATCCAGACCGAGGCCAGCGGCGATGCCAGCGATCTGATCTATGTGCAACTGCGTCCCAGCGAACGGCCGGACCGGAATCTGCTCTCCCTGATCACCTCCGGCCATGAAGCCCGGTGGGATCGTTGGCAGCATACCGTCAGCGGCAAGCGCGGAGAGGAATATCTCCAGAGCAAAACAGACTTTGCCCACCGGCTGATCGGTCAGGCGGAGAAAATTACCGGTCCCCTTAATGGCGTCCGTCTGCTGGATATCTCCACCCCCCTGACCATCAGGGATTGGACCAACAGCCCCAACGGCTCGGCCTATGGAGTCATGCGCTCGACGGAGCAACTGCTTTCCGGCGCCCTGTTGAACCGCACCTCGTTGCGGGGTCTGTTCCTGGCCGGGCAGAGTGTCATGGCCCCAGGTATTCTGGGCACGATTATCGGCTCGCTGGCAACGGTGCAGTTTATCATCGGCCCCGAACGGTTCCGGCGGGAAGTACGGATTTAGGTAACTATCCAGCAGCACCACATCTTACGATGGTCCGTCCGGCTCACGCACTTGATCTAGGACGCTTCGCCGTCCCGCTTGCCGCAATCTGCGGCAGCAGCGAAGCGGCGCTGCTGACCAGTTACGGTTCGGTGGTTTTAGTTATTTCCGGCATTGAATCGGATGGTTACGAATTGAAGAATTTGCCTGAATTGCCGGGCATCCGGACAGTTTTCCGCAATCGTTCCGGCAAACCGTTTTTTTGATCGCCAAGGGCCGTTCCGGTTGGTATGTTTTGCCGGTCGATTTTTCGCGCTGATTCGCGGTCTCCGGGGCGATGAGAGGGCTGGCGCCAAAAAAAAATTCCAGTCTCCAGGTCATGATGCATATTCTCCTTATCAATCCCCCGAATTGCGGGCGAAGTATCCCTGAAGAACGCTATGGCATAACTTCGCTCAAGCAGATTTTTCGCGGCGAACCCCTGGCTCTCGAAGAGCTGGCCGGAAATCTCATGGAACATACGGTGCGGATTCTCGACCTGAAGGCTGATCCCGATGGCCTGGACAGGGAACTGCGCGAATTTCAACCGGAGCTGGTCGGCATTACCGGGGTGACCTGCGAGGCGAATACCATGCTGCGGCTTGCCGCCAGGGTCAAGGACTCCTGCCCGGCAACCGTGGTGGTGGGGGGGATTCATGCCAGCAACGATCCGGGGTTTTTCAATCATCCGGTGGTGGATTATATCGTAGTCGGGATCGGCAAGAAGGTCTTTGCCGAGCTTGTCTGCGCTCTGGAAAGCGGGAACGAGAACGACGAAAAATGCACTGATCTGCCCGGAGTGATCCGGACCAGCCCGGGCAGACAGGTTGCCCGGCCGCAACTGCGGAACCGGATTGCCGATCTGGTCATGGAGCGTCCCCCGGCGTATGATTTGGTACAGCGCTACCGCTCCCATTACATTCTCGAAAAACTGGGCATCACCATGGGCTTTGTCGCCTCGGCATTCGGTTGCCCGCACCAATGCCTGTTCTGCTCCATTCAAGGCCAGACAGGCGGCGACTACCTGACAAAATCCATTGAGACGGTCATCCGGGACATCTCCCTGCTGCCCGAGATCCCGGTCATCCGGCTGGTGGATGCCAACACCTTTGGCGATGTCACACGGGCCACCGCCCTGGGCCACGCCCTGCTGGCCTCGGGCCTGGGTAAACAATACCTGGCCGATATCCGCTCCGATACGGTTGTCCGCCACCCGGAAATGCTGCGGCAATGGAAAGAGGCCGGCCTGCGGGCCGTGATCATCGGCTTTGAAGGGATTGACGACGCCAGCCTGTCGGCCATGAACAAGGCCAATCAGGCAACCATGAATGCCGAGGCCATTTCCATCCTCAACGATCTGGAAATTACCATCGTGGGCGATTTCATCATCTCCCCCGGCTATGATGAAAATGATTTTGACCGCCTTGATACCTATCTCGGGGCAAGGCAGATCGATCTGCCGATGATCACCGTCATGACTCCCCTGCCCGGCACCGCCCTGTTCAGGCAAGAGCAGCACCGGATCAGCAACCATAATTTGGATTATTACACCCTGACCAACGCCGTCACCCCGACAAAACTTGAGGAACGGCGGTTTTACAGCCGTTATGCGGAGCTCCTTGTCAACAGCCACCACAACGCCAGGTTATAGCCTACTATGAATGCTTTTATCACTGCGGTCTCCGCCTTTCTTCCCGGTCAACCGGTGAACAATGACGATCTGGAGAGGTATCTGGGGAAGGTGGCCCGGATCGCGGCCAGGACCAGGCAGATCATTCTTGCCGGCAACGGCATCGAGACCAGACACTATGCCATTGATCCGGAAACAGGCGCCACGACGCACAGCAACGCCATGCTGGCGGCCGAGGCCGTGCGACGTTTAGCGCCTGCAGGCAGGAATCTCTCTGACGGCCCCTCCATCGAATGCCTCTGCTGCGGCACCTCGTCTCCCGATCAGCTCATGCCCGGGCATGCCTCCATGGTGCATGGGGAGTTGGGCTGCGGGCATTGTGAGGTTATCAGCACCGCCGGGATCTGTCTTTCCGGCATCACCGCCTTAAAATACGGCGCCATGTCGGTGGCCCAGGGGTTGAGCACGCGTGCGGTTGCAGCCGGTTCTGAACTGGCTTCCACCTTCATGCGTACTTCTTTTTTCCAGGCCATGCAGGGTACGGTTGACCAGCCGGAAAAGAAAAAGGATCATCCTGCCTTTTCCTTTGAGGCGGAGTTCCTGCGCTGGATGCTTTCCGATGGCGCCGGAGCGGTATTGATCGAAAATAAACCGACAACAGACCGTCTCTCCCTCAGGATTGACTGGATAGAGATCATCTCCCATGCCCATTGTCTGGAAACCTGCATGTATGCCGGCGCCGTAAAACAAGAAGACGGGAGTCTCAGGGGCTGGAGGGAATATGTTGGGGAAGATGAGGCCGTAAGGAACGGCATTTTGACCGTCAAACAGGATGCCAGGCTGCTGAATCGGGAGGTGATCCGGACCCTGGTCGGAGAAAGCCTGCCGGACGTTGCGAAAAAACATGGCCTGAACCCTGAGGGCATTGCCTGGTTCCTGCCGCATTATTCCTCGCAGTACTTCCGGGAACCGCTCCTTCAGCAACTGCGAGACATCAATTTTATCATCCCTGAGGAGCGCTGGTTTACCAATCTGGCCAGCAGGGGCAATACCGGATCCGCCTCCTTCTATATCATGCTGGAAGAGCTCTTTTCTTCCGGCAGGTTAAAAAAAGGAGAGCGGATACTGGGCTTTATCCCTGAAAGCGGCCGTTTTTCCGTGGGCTGGGTGTTGCTGACCGTTGTCTGACAGGCGCGAGCCAGAAGGCGCCCGCGTCACTCCTTGCCGGCGTTATTTCTCCAGCAGGTCGGGTCTGAGGCAAGGTAATCACCGGTCATCTGGTAGGCCGCCCCACGGCAGCCGTAGCATTCTTCGGCCTTTTCGCAGGTGCGGCAGATTCCTTTGATCATGTTCCGGTAATTTTTCAGGTTGTTGACCACCTCGCTGTGTTTCAGGATATGGCCAAGCTTGTTGTCGCGGATATTATCGAGGGCAATGGTGACCCCGACACAGGGCATGACATCGCCGGTGGCGGTGACCACGCAGGAGACCTGATGGCGCATGCACTTGTTCCCCACCAGCGGCGGCTGGGGCTCCCAGTCGCGGCCGAACAGCTCCCGGTCCATGGCGGAGAGACCGACAAACAACTCCTTCAAGGCGCTGGAATCCACGCCAAGCCACATATTATCCAGGGCATTGGCCTGGGGAGTAATGACCTCGAAATAGGGCTCTATCTTCTCCTCCCGCAGCCACTGCCACATTGCCGGTAATTCCTTGATATTCTGCTGGCAGATCACGGTGCTGATCGCCAGAAATTGATCCGCTGACGGGTATCCTGCCTCTTGCAAGGTGGCCAAGGCCCTGTTGATGATCTGGAAGGCCCCTTTCTTGCCAGCCAGGCGATCCTGAATTTCCTCGTTGCGGGAATTCAATTTGAGAACCACCCGGACCTTTTCTTCGGCCAGGACAGCGGCAAGATCTGGATCAATGCCGGAACCGTTGGTGAACATCTCGATCTCAAGCCCTTCTTGGCCAAGAAAGCGGAGCATCTCCACCAGATGCGGATAGATGCTCGGCTCGCCACCCAGGATGATGATCTTCCGGGCGCCCAGCTCCTTGGCCTGGAGGATGACATCTTTTATCTCTTCCCTGGAGAGCTCGTTTTTGCATTCGCTTCTGTCCGGAACATAACAGTACGAGCAGCGGAAATTACAGATGCGGCTGAATTCGATCTCCATGGAAAGCAGCTTGCCCGCGGCCACCGCCTCACGGATTTCCTGTTCGCTAAATTCAAGATTATATATCTGCATGGCGTCTCAGTATGGTTCGAGGTCTGTAAAGCGGTTCATTCGTTCCCAGCGGGCCACTTCTTTTTCATAGCGCCCCCTCCACCCGTGTTTCCGCATGATTAACCGGTAGCGCAGCTTCAAAAAAGGCTTGAACAGAAAGCGCCAGATGGAGGTCCAGCCCACGCCATGCTTTCGTGCCGAGGCGGGAGGATTCCACCAGCCCAACACCACCTGGCGTTGGTACCAGAACTGATACTGGAGCTCTTCCGCCTCAAGATGCTTGGTCCGCACATTGGCCCACAGGCCGCTGTATTTTTTATAGTCGGTTGCATTGGTCAACAGCCCCTGCTCGATAATCTGCTGGCGCATGGCCGTCTTGGGATAGGGAGTCAGG
>Ga0074195_1000889_pt1 | contig 49424 bp, 58 predicted proteins | sample EPASupsiteHSE623_FD_64525 | JGI IMG/M metagenome (GOLD analysis project Ga0074195, IMG submission 64525) | Bioremediated contaminated groundwater from EPA Superfund site, New Mexico - Sample HSE6-23 | ecosystem: Environmental > Aquatic > Deep subsurface > Groundwater > Contaminated ...
TTCGTCATCTTCGATTCCTGCCCTCCAGCCGTTCCGTTCAGGAGCGTGAAGACATCGTTCGCCGCTGCAAAATCCGCTTCGTCCGCATACACGCAGAGCGTCCCGTCTTCGCTCGTCTTCTGCTGCCGCTGCATGAAAAAAAGGACCGCATGGCTCTTGATCAAGTCGTAGAGCATGTCGGGGTTGCGCCGGTTGCAGATAGCGTTAAACCGGATCCGCTTCGAGTAGGGGATGATCACCCAGATCGTTTGCTCATGCAGGATCTCCCAGATGGCCCTGCAGGTCCTCAGCTCAGCGGTTTCATCAACAAATGAATCCGGGTCCAGCATCTCGCGGGCCTGCTTTGCCGCCAATACCCGGGCATCCTGCTCAGCTGATTCATCAATCCAGCAGGTGAGCATCCGGTTCATCACCTGATCGTCGCCGGTCCCTTCCTTCTTTGCAATCCACCAGACGCACCGCTCGGGAATCGTACAGACCCGCGAAGTCAGGTCCTTTGTGACCGTTGTATGTGTGATCGGTTCATGAAAGTTCGAGGTCGCGGACTTCAGAATCTCTTGTATCCCATCCGATAGCTCGGTGTCGTCGCTCATCAGGACAGTGCGGGGCCGGAGATCTTTCATGTAATAGAGCGCCTTGTTGCTCACAGTGCCTTTCACCTTGTACCGATCCGGCACCTGGCGCATCATCTTGCGGAAGGCATGGGTCTTGCCCTTGCCGGAATCACCGGTCACGGAGACATGCAGTCCATCCGAGTTCTTCACAGCCTGTGACGCCATCGAGAGGATCATGCACCGGGCAAGGATCTCATCGCCGACATGCTCTTGAGCGAATGCCGTGAGCATCAGGGCTGCCGGGTCGCCGTGCTCCAGAACATCAAGCGCAGCGGCCCGGGCATCGGGGTTCGCCGGCTCCGGAACCGGGCCTATGTCCTCAGTACCTTCATTCTCAGCTTTGGCCTTGGCCCGGTCCTTCCGCCAGGTCTTTTGTTTCTGCTCCCAGTCCTTCCGCTTCGTTGCCCGTTCCGGCTCGAACCGCTCGCGGAGTTCCTGCCATCGCTGAGTACCCCCGCCGCAGGAAGTGTGCTTGCAGCCGGCGAAGACCGCACCATTGCCGAACTGGATCGCAAAGGCCCCGTCCTTGTGGGCCGACGAGAACGGGCACTGGTCGAGAATGAAAAGCGTGCCGCCGCTGTACGGCTTTTCGGATCGCATACCGACGCCGTGATCGGAGAGCCAGTGGCCCAGATCGAAGTTTTTGTCTTTCGAGGCAGGCTGCTGCTGTGCGTGTTGCTCGGTCGGGAGCCTGGCTGCGAGATCCCTGAGCTGTTCCACTGTCGCGACACTCAGCTCATCCGGGGCCGAGAGGATCCGGCTCCGCCGGTGTGGACGTTCCGGGGTGTTGTCGCCCTTCCGCGAAACCGTGCCGTAGAGTTTCCAGATGCGGGCCGCGTTGAAATTGGCCGTGTCCACGTTCACCCGCTCGTCCGAGAAGAGCGCGTCGAGTGTGGCAAGACAGCTCTTCACCAGCGCCGTTGCCGCCTCATCATTTGGCAGATCGATGCAATAGAGCAGGTGGGCCCCGTTGCCGGAGTCGGCCCGGACCGGGTCCGGGAATCCGAGCCCGACGATCCAGTGGGCCACCTCATCAGCTTTCGAAAGTGCAAGCCCGTGCTCTTCGTCTGTGCTCGATACCCCACTCGGTCGCAGCGGGTCGATGTCGATCGGCAGCCAGCGGCGGCGCAGGATATCCGCATCGCTCGTCGTACTGTCTTTCTTGCCGAGCCGCATCTTGATCCGGTTCGCCCGGCGCGAGAGCAGAGCCGGGTTCACTTCATTCAGTGTGACGTAGATGCCGTGTACTGAGCTGTCGGTATCGAGCGGCTCCACGGCCCGAATGAGCGTATCGTAATCGCTGAAGTAGCCGCTGTGGGTGTACTGATCGGTGAGTGCCCGGACCTCGACGACCTGCCCGGGCCCGGCTAATCGGGCAACTGCATCACGGAGCAGACCATCCACACGTCACCACCCGGTTCCCTGCTCTGGTCTGCTGTGAAAAAAATACCAGGTCAACCATGCCCGTCGCCTTCTTTGGGGGCAGGTTCTTCCTGATTCACCCTCTGTGCGTGCTCGTCGAATGTTTCGACTTTCACGGTATAGCGGTGATGGAATTTTCGCTCGACAATGATCTGGAAGACTGCCTCACCTTTCTTCTTGATCTGATCCGCGATCGCCTTCGGGATCAGGTAGAGCGGGATGCCCTCGACCTTCTCGGTCGTGACTCCTGGCTTCTGCTCCTTACCTGACATAAGCGGCCACCTCGCGGATTGAATCGGGCAGGACCTCGTAGCAGTGGATGGAGCCGTTCGGCGAGATCACCCAGACCTCGCACCGGATGAAGACATTGCCCGGGTTCATCGTTAAGAGTGATCGGAACTGGCAGATCTCGAACCGGCAGAACGATTCAACATACGGCTCGCTGACGCTACCATAGGCCGCCCGGACCTTTACGCCAAGCATCTCATAATCGCCCCTTATCCCGACCAGGTGGACCGGGATGTACCGGGCGAGGAAACTGCTCTCGACCGGCAGGACCGGCTCGTAACCACGGGAGACGAGCAATTCAGTGGCCCGTTCCAGCGAGACAATAAACGTGCTCTTTGCAATCATGCAACACCTCCGGCACGCGATACCACCGGCCCGTGCAGCGAGAGTTTCGGGATCTCGCGGATGCTGTCCCTCAGGACCTCAAAGCACCGGAACCCGTATGACACCGAGTAAATCCAGATCTCGTAGTGGAAGTTGGCCTCGCTGGCATGACGGGCGATATGCTTGCGGAACTGCGCAAGGTCGAGGCCGCACTTCTGCATGACCATATCGACCGTAGAGGGAAGCTTCGAAAATTTCCGGATGCGGATGAACCGCTTCTCTCCCGATGGCAGGCTTGCAACAAGGTGAGCCGGCGGGTTCTTCTTGCTGAACCAGGGCGGGACAACGAAGACTGAATATCCATGCATCCGGAGGATCTCGCGTGCCCCGTCCTCAATCAGTGTTCCGCGACGGCTGGTCATGATGCGGCACCTCCCTTATGCGGCGAGATGATCTCCGGCTCCGGCACATCGCCCGGGACCTCGAAGAGAATGCAGGACACGTCCTCTCCGAGCGCGACCGCGATGAACCGGTCGCGGGGGAGCATGTACCGGATATTCCCGATCGAAAGGATTACTGCCCGGCCCGAGGGGTTAAGCGCAACCGAGCCGGAGGTGACTGGCGGGCCGGACGGATCCGGGTTTTTCTGCAACAGCGGCACGGTCTCGCCAACAAACAGCAGCATCCCCATGTCCTCGGGGCAGATGAAATACGATTTGTCCCAGATCCGGACATGGACATAACCATCGCTCCCGGTCATGACGATGCCGGCAGAGAAACGGGTCATAGCCTCACTCCCGTCTGGCCGATCTGTTCAGTGAGTGCTTTAAAGTTGGAAACAAAATGATCTTTGGCAGTCTCACGGCGCGACTGGGTAAGTTTTGTTCGTGAGCTGCCACGGATGATTATCTGCATAGTACCTCCTCTTTTGCGACGATGATCCATCGCCCGTGTTCAACCATCTTCTTCCCGATTCCGTAGAAACCGGACCGCTTCTCGTAGGCGTCCACGGCCTCCTGTGTAACCCGCAGGGGTTCGCGGGTCATTACGTTCTGCATTTTTTCACCGACCTTGTGTTGTTGTGTTCAGCCACATTCCCGAATTGTTGAAACGTCCTCAACCGGTCGTGCCCACAAAGCCACGGCTATCCTCCGGCCAGATACCGCACTCCTCAAAGCGGCAGGTGGCCTATCGGATTAACACCATGAGTGGATCACGATTGCCGGTTATCCGATCCTACTGACGATCACCAAAGAATGTAAAGAGAGAGAATCCCGGGGCGTGGCTGTCCGTCAGCTGGCACCACTGGCCCGTGTTCATGCTGCATCCGATACCGGACGCCAACCTGTTCAGACCTGCCTGGCACTTCGTGTGAGTAACGGGGTCGGACCTGCGGAACAAAACGATGATTCGATCCTTGATCGATTCTGCCGCAGCCTTCAGTCGTTTACTCGCCTGTGTTAGGAAGTAGCACAGCATTGTAATATTTTTATAAATTCATAGTTGCATAAAGGGTTTTCTGAACCAGCGAGTTACATGGGCGCTTTTTGTCATACAAGTGTAAGACAAACCATTGATTTTACTGCACCAGAATGCGATGCGCGGCTGAATTTTTTGAAAAATGAAAAGACTATCATCAAGATTGTGGTCGGAAGTTTTGGAGGGGCGGGAGGTGCCGCAAAAATCAGAGTTCCCCTTTCCGCTTCATCTCCGCAATCCTCTCATCAATCAGCTGCCGCAGGATATCCGGGTTGTTATGCACACTCTGCTGGATCCCCTCATCCGTATCAATCACAACGTCCGTTAACCGCTGGCCGCACGAGAAACAGTAGTTCGAGACGGGCGGGTTGATCTTCCGGCAGTGCGGGCACTGGACCGGCTCCAGCCGCGTCATAGCACTCTCATTGTCCGGGACGCTGATGCCGTAGGACTGGAGCATTGCAGAATCGATGTCCTGACCGGTGAGATGAGCGTAGGTCCGGAACATATCTGTGCTGATGTTGCCCCACATCATGAGCTTGATCACGCTCTCCGGGACCTTCTCCTTGATTAAGTGCGTAATCCGGCTGTGACGGAAGACATGCGGCGTGATGTGCTTGCGGATGCCGGCATCCTTCGCAATGCACTTGAGCCGCTTGTTGATGGTCGCATGAATGAGGGGCTTGCCGCGTTCGTTCACAAAGACCAGCCGCTCCCCGTTCGGATCCGGTTTGTAGCAGGCCCGCCACTGTGCCAGGTATTCCCGGGCCATAATGAGCCGGACGTACCGGGGCATGTTGGTCTTGAAGTTCACGTTCGCAATGATACCGTATTTATCGAACGTGAGATCGCCCCAGGTCATGGTCCCGATCTCGCCAATCCGGAACCCGCCTTCATAGAGCATCATGATGAGGGCCCGGTCCATGGTGCGAGTGCACGCCTCCATCATCGCGGTGATCTCATCGGGAGTCAGCAGGTCAGCGGCCACCTTGGTCATGGTATCCTTGGGGGGTGTCCGGAGTTTGTGGATCTTGCTTTCAGTGAGCAGGGAATATTTGTTCTCGATCATCCAGAGGTAGAACTGCTTGAGGATGGCGATGAAATCGCTGATGGTGTTCTGCTTGAATGGCTTCTCACGGCTGCTCTTGGCATTTCTCAGCTCAGGGATTGCAGCGTAAAGGTCGCCGATGGTGTTGTCGGCAAACGGCCCGATGAACCGGCGCCATGCGATCAGCGTGAAGGTGAGTTTGTTCGCCCGCCCGGTGCTGATGTTCTTGCAGGACCGGAGTTCTGCAATGAATTCCCGGATCTGGGCAGCATCAACCGTCGTGATGGTAAAGTCCTGAAGGGCGGCTTTGATCGCGTTTTCTGCCAGATCAGTCCTGACAGGATGAAAAGAGCTGCTCGTAAGCAACTGAGCGACTGGGTAAGTCATAGAGAAATGTCTGAAATGACGGCTTTAAAAAGAAGACTGAACGATTCTAACTTCGCATCCAGATGCGAGGGATGGGATTCGAACCCAAGAACTCCTGCGAGACCAGGCCCTGAACCTGGCGCCGTTGACCTGGCTTGGCTACCCTCGCGCCTGTATAGATTACGATTGAAATTAAATAAAGATAGGGGGTCGTTATGCCTTTTTAGGGGCTCCATTATCATTGGAAGATTTTTTCAGTTCCTGCTCACGGAGCTCTTTGCGACGGATTTTTCCGGATATCGTCTTTGGCAGGGAATCCACAAACTCAATTATCCGGGGATATTTGTACGGGGCGGTGACCTTCTTCACATGATTCTGGATCTCCCTGACCAGGGTTTCGGAAGGCTGGAACCCGGGTTTGAGGATCACAAATGCCTTGACAACGAGACCCCGGACATCATCCGGAGACCCGACAACCGCTGCTTCCTGAACTGAAGGGTGCTCAATCAGTGCACTCTCCACTTCAAAGGGGCCGATCCGGTAACCGGATGATTTTATGACGTCATCATCTCTGCCGATAAACCAGAGATATCCGTCTTCATCCTTGTAGGCCTTATCTCCGGTGTAGTAATACCCGTTGACAAAGGATTTTTTGTTCTCTTCAGGATTGTTGAGATATTCCCGGAACAATCCGACCGGGTGCGGATCTGTTTTTATCGCGATCCTGCCCTCTTCATGGAGGGGGACAGGTTTGCCGTTGTCATCATGGAGTTCAACGTGCCAGCCGGGCGAGGGTTTCCCCATGGAACCGAATTTGGGGGTCATGCCCGGGAACGTCCCGATGCAGAGCACTGTCTCGGTCTGCCCGTATCCTTCGAGAATAGTCATACCGGTTGCATCCTTCCAGGCCTTGATCACTTCCGGGTTGAGAGGTTCGCCTGCACTGGTGCAGTGACGGAGTTCAGAGAAATCGAATTTGTCGAGATCGGCCAAGATCAGCATCCGGTAAATGGTGGGCGGGCAGCAGAACGTGGTGATGCCATATTTTTCTATGAGCGGGAGGATCTCGGTGGCATTGAAACGGCTTCGTATATCATAGACAAAAATTGCCGACCCTTCGATCCACTGCCCGTAGAACTTTCCCCATGCGCTCTTTGCCCATCCCGTGTCCGAGAGGGTGAAGTGGAGATCGTTGATGCGCAGGTCATGCCAGAAACGTGCAGTAACGATATGTCCCAGCGGATAACTCTGCTCATGTACCACCATTTTGGGTTCGCCCGTTGTACCGGAGGTAAAGAAAATAACGAGCGGGTCGGTGCTCTTTGTCTTTTTCATGCTGGGGAGATTGACGATTTTTGCCGATACGGGTGCCGGGTAGTCAAGTTCGGTGGGGTAACTGATCCAGCCCGGGCGTTTGCCATCGATCAGTACTTTACACGAAAGGGAAGGGCAATCCTTTGCGATCTCTTCGATCTTGTCCGCCTGTTCTTCCATCGTAATGACCATCTTGATATCAGCGATATTGATCCGGTATTTCAGGTCCTTGGGGGTGAGCATCGTGGGGGCGGGAACATATACTGCACCACGCTTGATCAGGCCAAGGGTAAACGTCCACCACTCAGGAACCCGGGGCAGCATGATCAGTACACGGTCGCCCTTACTGATGCCATACTTGATCAGGATGTTTACAATCTGGTTCGAGAGCCGCATAAGGTCCCAGAACGTAAACGTCTTCTCTTTGCCTTCCTGGTTCACCCAGAGCATGGCAAGTTTGTTCCGGTCTTTGTTTGCCCATGCATCGATGACATCAAAACCGAAGTTAAAGTATTCGGGGACTTCGATGGAAAATTTCCGGAACATTTCATCATAATCTGGCATGTTATGATCTTCAGGTCCAAAAACCGGACCGGCAGAAGGGAGTGTTGTTGCACCAATCCTGCTAACACCTGTACTTTTGGTAAGTTGTGTGGTGCATGCCTCGTTTATCCAGTCAGACCGGGAAATATCACGCTTCTCACACGATTTATCAATACGTTCTGCAAGTGAATCGTCCATAGTGACAGAATACCGCACCATACATGATCGTTTAGTGGTGCAGAAGAAGAGGATTTCGATTAAATTATGCACCACGATTCAATGATTTTTTTGTTTCAACAAACATTGATCTTCCGGATGAGAACGAAAACAAAAAGTGGCTTAAAAAATATAAGGATTTACGTGATGCAGTTACGTTTGGTTCTCGTTTTTTTCTGCTCTGCTACCCGCAGTTCCCTGCGTTTGATCTTACCGGACAGGGTTTATTAGAAGTTCAGGCACAAATTCAATGTCGCGTAGATATTTGTACGGTGCGGTGGTCCGTCTCCCGGGGTTTTTGTATTTTTGATCGGTGATTCGGTGGGACCAGAGCCAGTACCGGGAACAAAAAATGCTATGCAGTCATATCCCGGATAACAGATCCGGATACAAAAAGCACACGATTTGAGATGATTATCTTTATGCAATCCGGTTTTACCGGCATACCCGTAAACTTCAGCAGAAGACAGAAAAAAAGGGACATAAAGGTTGTCCATTAGTATTATCGTTCACAAAAAAAAAAAGTACAAAGGATGGCTGATAAAAAGTACGAATCATTGAAGATTGAGAACATCGTAGCTTCGGGTGTAATTGCCGATTCTATTGATCTTATTGAGGTGTCAAAAAAGGTCAGGAACTGCGAACTCAATACCAAACGGTTCCCCGGGGCAGTATACAGGCTGGAGAATCCAAAAATTGCCTCCCTGATCTTTTCTTCAGGAAAGGTTGTCCTCACCGGTATCCGTGATAAAAAGGCACTTACCCAGGGTCTCAGTCTGATCATCAAGTCATTAAAAGAAGCAGGTGTTGATACTCACGAGAAACCCAGCGTTGCAATCACCAACATTGTCTGTTCGTATGATATCGGCAAGTACATCAATCTCAACAAGGTAGTCATCACTCTCAATCTCGAAAATATCGAATACGAACCCGAGCAGTTCCCCGGGCTCGTCTACCGGATCAAGGATCCCAAGATTGTTGCCCTGCTCTTCTCTTCAGGAAAGATCATCCTCACCGGCGGAAAGAATCTTGAAGATATCAAGAAAGGTCTTGACTTCCTCGAGCAGAAACTCGAAAGTATCATGTAATACACAAAAACGGTTTTTTCTTTTTTTTCTTTTTCCTTACTACACCGGATTCATGACCAGTACCGGTGTGTCTGGATAAATGTACGCTCTGCTTTGAGAATCTCACGGTAGAACGCATCGCCATCCGTCTGGGTTGCAAGGATCCGTGACGCATTTTCCGGACCTACTCCCCGTGCTGCAAGTGCAATAACTGCTTTCTTCCCGCTGGAAAGCACGATATTGGCATTTTTTTTCAACCGCTGTTCGATCGCCCGCTCATCAGCATTTTTCTTTAACTTCCGGATCATGACATACTGCTCCTCATCAAAGGGCTTGAGCGCAGCAATCAGGCGTGCCCCGCATTTCGGGCACTGGGGCGGATCCTGCACGCGGGATACAATGGTCCGGCTCTTCCAGTCCCGGCAGTTCATACAGGCAAGGATGACATCATCCTGCTCAAGCCTGCGCTTTAACGTGGCAATTACCGCGTGATCCGCAGTCGGCGGGGGAATCTGATCCCGGGAGGAAAGCAGTCCCCCGGCGCCGATGAGTGAATGGGGGCCTAACGCAACCTGGATCTTTTCCTGCTTAACAAGAGAGACGAGGGCAGATGCTGTATCAATATCCATGTATTCCGTCAGCAGCTCGCGGTACGCTTCCTGCTGGACAACTGTATTATCAAAGAAATCGAGCAGGCGGTGAATGCTGATCTTCTCGTAATCCGCATCCGAATCGATTGCCCCGAACTTCTTTGCGATCTGCACCAGTTTCCATTTGAACAGCGCAGTGCGCTTCAGGGCGAGCCGGAGAATGCCGGACATATGTGCCGGGTCGAGCGTGAGAAGCAGATCCCGCACATCGGCAGCCCGGATAGACGAGGGAAGGCGCAGGAGCATCCGGTAGGCATCGAGTTCGAGCCCGACTGTTGTCCCGTAGCGGGCGGAGATCAGGATAGAGAGTACACGCCCGAGCGCTTCGTTTGCCTTATGCCCGGCACAGACATTGCAGACCACCCCGTCATCAGTATTCTCAAGCGTGATAAGGTGATCCGTGGGAACCAGCGACCGGTTCTTATCCATCTCGGAAAGGAATGCTCCGGCAAAGGCAATCCCCTCATCGCCGGCAGAATAATTAGAAATCTTCCGGGTTCTGCGCATCTCGCCGACTTCACGGGCAACATTGAACGGCACCGGGATCTGCTCTCCTTCCCATGACGGCAGTTCCCCGAGCGCTTTCTTTGCCGGTTCAACGGTCAGTTTCCCGTCAGCAATCTCCAGCACGCGCCAGAGCTGTCCCTTGGTGATAAAGACTGCACCGGTATGCACCCAGCCAACCACGAATGACTCATCGAGCGTGCCCACGGTCCTCCGCGATACCATATCAAAGACCGGCACTTTCCGTTCATCGTGTATCATCGAGAGGTTGTTGGAAAGGTACCGTCGCGCCCGCCCGGTCGTGATGATACGCCCCCCGTCATTGCGGATAAGGCGGTGTTCTTCCATCTGCCTGCATACATCCTCCAATAGCGCCTCGCACCGGGGATAGAGCGCGGTACGCTCAAGAATCTCCAGGATCGCTGAACGCTCGATCTCACCGTACTCAACTGCAATTGCCGCAATCTGGTTGGCGAGCACATCTGCGGCATTCCGGGGAAGTACGACCGGTTCGATCTCGTTTCCTTTGGCCTTTTTTGCAATGACAAGGGATTCGAGCAGGTCGTCAAAGCCGGTTGCAAAAATGGTTCCCCGGGAAATGGTATTCAGCTGGTGCCCGGCACGCCCGACCCGCTGTACCAGCCGGGCCACTTCGCGGGGGGAACCGAACTGGATCACGTGATCGACACGGCCGATATCAATCCCCAGTTCCATGGAAGAGGTGCAGATGAGAGTCCGGATCTCACCTTTTTTGAACCGTTCTTCGGCATCGATCCTCACCTCTTTTGAGAGCGAACCATGATGCACCTCAACATCCCCGTGCTCAAAGAGCGCGTGCCCCAGCGCTTCAGCAGTCACCCGGGTATTGACAAAGACCAGCGTGGAACCTTCGCGTTTCAGCGCTTTTGAGAGCACGTTTGTCTGGTGTTTGAAATCGTCTCCAACGTACCTGACCGAGATCTCAAGGTGTTTTGCCACCGGTACCTGCACCACAGAACACGGGCGGGCCCCGCAGAGGAACCGGGCGATCTCTTCGGGATTGCCCACGGTTGCTGACAGGCCGATGCGCTGGAATTCCCCGGCATACACATGCAGGCGTTCCAGCGCAACAGCAAGCTGTGCGCCCCGCTTGCTTCCCGCCAGCTCATGGACTTCGTCAACGATCACGTACTTGATCTGCTTAAGATGCTGACGGAGACGCTTACCCATGAAGAGAGCCTGAACTGTTTCCGGAGTGGTAATCAGGAGCTCTGGCGGGTTGAGCGCCTGTTTGCGGCGTTCTGCCATCGGGGTATCGCCATGCCGCACACCCACTGTCAGGCCAAGTTCCCCGCACCACCATTGCATCCGGGAGAGGATATCACGGTTGAGTGCACGGAGGGGGGTGATATAGAGCGCCTTGAACCCCCCGCCGGCAGGGAGCGAGAGCAGGCCGTTGAAGACCGGAAACATTGCGCTCTCGGTCTTTCCGGTTCCGGTCGGAGCGATCAGGACCAGATGGTTCCTATGAAGGATCAAGGGGATTGCCTGCTTCTGCGCATCGGAAAGGCGGATAAATCCGCGTTTCCGGATGCATTCCTGCACTTTTGGATGCAGCGACTCAATCTGCTTCATCGGGAATCAATGCACGCAGCGGGCCGATGTATGTCCCATCGGCAAGGATGATCTCGGTATTCTCTTTTTGCATCATTCGCGAAAGGGGTGAAAAGGGTTTTTTTATGATCTGGAGGATGTCGTACCCGGCAATCTCATTGAACGAGGGCACAAACAATACCCGGGAAGGAATACTATTATCGGACGGGGTTCTGCCACCAGGATCTTTTTTTGCATCAATTCCTGCCCGCAGGTATGCAGGGGTCTGCAATGCACAGCCAACCTCGTCCCTGAGTGAGAGCAGGGGGTGGTGATGACCGATGACGATAAGGTGACCGTCCAGTACAGGAGAAGGAATCATGTGCCCGTGAAGGTACCCGACACCATCCAGGATCGCCCCGTCTTTTGGCTGGATCTCCCCTTCGTGCAGGAACCGTTCGATACCGATATCATGGTTACCCGGAAACACATGGAGCGGTATCCTGGCCCGTAAGGAATCGAGGATTTTTGGCAGCTCGTAATGCTCCTGCCACGTGAGGGTGGGGATACTGTGTTTCACATCGCCCAGCAGCACCAGAGCATCCGGTTTTGTCGAATCGATAACCGAGTGAAGGCGTTCAAGCCTGCATTCACTCCTGCTCTTAAAATGCAGGCCGTGTGCAGCCAGATCCGCCTCTATGCCGAAATGCAGGTCGGCAACAACCAGCATGCGCTGTTCACCTTCGATGACAAGTGCCGGCCCCTCACCGATAAATTCCATCTTCATAATAGTTTGACAAATCCCTTCTGGGGCTGGTAGCATTCATCTTCAACGATAAGTGATTCTATAGCCAGAAGCACTTCCGTCCGGGCGATCCCGCGATCCCCAGCCTGACTGATGACAACATCGACTGCAATGCCGCGGGGACTGCTGGAGTTTTTCAGGATCTCCATCACCAGTTCCCGGACATCCGACCGGATGACTGCAATGAGTTCAGGGGGTTTGATACTCTGCACAGCACAACCCACCATGTCAGTAAGTGCCCGGATGCTTTCAGGTGAATGGCTATAGTGGCAGTGCGCCTTGAGAATATGATCATCTGTACTCCGGCCCAGGAAGGCTAGATGTACCTGTTCAAGTCGTCCAAGAGTTGCTTCTGCGGTTTTCAGGATCCATTGATCCCGGATCGCACGATCAACTACCATCACATTATCGGGACGAATCGAAAGATCCACCAAATCGTTCCTGCGGTACAACTGGGCACGACCGGTTACCGTTACAAAGGAAGGCACGGGAATTTTTCTGAACTGCCCGGCAAGCGGTGAATTCCTCCCCCCGATAATCAGGTTGAACGCTCCCGTGGGATCGGCAAGCCGGCATCGCAGCATATCGCCGTTCTCTGTCACTTCTGTAACAGCCCCCGCAAGGTACACCAGCCGGCACCAGGCAGCACCCGGTGTCACTACCCATGCGGGACTCTGCCCGTCTGCATCCTGAACCGAGAGAGTTGATCCGGAAAAATCTCCGGCAAATACCCGTGCTGCACCTTCCATAGATCCTAGTAAAATGGTTGGCGGAAGGTATTCAAGATATAGTCATTACCATGCATACTCTTAACCTAACGACACAGACACGAAGTATATCAGTGTGCTGCATGTTCACCTCATCGAACAGTTTTTTAGTTCAATAGTGAGTAATGGGGAATTACCAAAAGGGATATTTTTGCTCTGTAGAATTTATTTAGAAAACTCTGATCGCTCTCGGGGGCTTTTTCCCCCGCCACTGGGGCATCTCCCCATTGCGATGACGATGAATTACTTGTAATCTTACTCAGGCTATCGCGTTGCGCCCGTCCCCCAACGGGGGACTGGTGGCGCAAGAGGGGGGCAATATATTATTTAAAAAAAAAGGGTTTCCCATGAAAATCAGATTATTCGGAACAAATGGAGATGTGTCCTTTCTACAACTGCGATGAACCCCGCCGCACCAAAAAGGGACGCCCCCGCGGCGGTTTTGATGAATAATCTGTTGAAATCACATTGCCCCGCCGTGCCTAAAGAGAGGCCATGAGGCGGGGGAGAATCATAAAAACGTTTTTCATGATTTGGGAGTGAACTTAATGGTTCATGCCCGTTTCTACAGAGCAAATATTTTTGCATTATCTGGAGCGAGAGAAAACGCCCCCTATAAGGAAAACCAATGCAAGTGCACCCGCTGCAAGAGATGGCGAAAGAGATGATTTTGCAGGTGTAGTAACCGGTGTGATAATCGTCATATCTGTGGGGGGGATGAGTGTGGGGTCCAAGGCCTGTGCCTGTGCAAATGCAGCCTTTGCCTCATTAATCCTGCCAAGATGCCGGAGTGCGTCACCCTTGTTGTACCAGGCAATGGAATGCGTGGTCGTCAGGTTGCCCTCAGTTGCCAAAGCGGCATCGGCAGCAATAATTGCATCATTGTACCGTCCGATAACGGTGAGTATTCCCGCACGGTTAGCCTGTATAACGGGCATTAAGGAACTTTCATTGAGTGCAAGCGCTTGATCTGCTGCTTGTAACGCTTCCATGTATTTTCCACCATTTGCAAGATCCACACTTTTTGAATAGAGTGCACCTGCGGATTGAAGCCCCGCGGGAGATTCTGCTGCAGTCACTATTCCCGCAACGGAAAGCAGGAGAAGGACACATACGGTAACCACACGAAAATTCATCTGAACCTACCTTCTTAATCCTTTTACTTAAGATATGATAAAAATGGAGGCAGGTCCGGTCAATTATTGCGCCGGACTACTGCAAGAAATCCTGCAATTCCCACACCAAACAGTGCGATCCATGCCGGCAGGGGAGTGTAGGTAGTCTTTTTTGCAACAGGAATTGAAGTCGCTGTTGCGGGTGGAATCGTCGTAACGGGAGTTGCCGTTGCTGTAATCGTCACTTCCGGTAACGTGGAAACGGCAGTGACGGGAGAAGATGTTACTACCAAAGGTTCAGGACTAAGGAAAGTAACCGTTGCCGTTGATACGGTCTTTCCTTCCCGAGCGGCCCCATCACTTGATGCATAACTTTCCCGCATGTTGTTGAGATCCTGGGTTACATTGAAGGTATACGTGCCGGGAGGGTAGATCATGTCACCCTGAATATTGCGGGCGGTATGATCCCATGCATTTCCGTTTTTCCAGATATACGTTGAAGAAGTAATATAGGGATTAGTATCGAAAAGCAGAATCTGGGTATTTGCCCTTCCATATGTTCCCGTATAAATATTGGGAATGTTCCGGCCCAGTGGATCGGTCAGTTTCACCGTAAAAAAACCATCGGATGGATTTGAGTTGGGGCGGTTGAGGTAGTTGAGTGACGGGTAGAGATTCGTATCAATCCGGTAAGTGATATTTGTTGCGCGGGGGATCGTCTTTCCCGTTACATCCTGATTATTATCCAGATCCCAGACCATTATGGCAACCTGGGGATCACGGATTTCAAAGACCGGGAACTGGGGTTCCTTTTCCTCACAATACCAGGTGCCGGTATATCCTGTATATATTTCCGGGCTGATATTGTAGTGATAAATTTTTTCAGAAACGGAATTCATTTCATAGATGGTGATATTTTTTGCGGGAGGTCCACTCATTGAAGTGCCGTTTTTCCACCACGCGATTGTATGACAACCGTTCAGGGCAGACGAGATATCAACATCATTTTCGCCAAGGAATACCGGTGAACCTGCCGCTATCTTGTTTAAACTTGCTGCAGCGGGGGCTATGAGCAGAAAAATCAGGCAAAAAGTGAATAAAATATTTTTTCCTTGCATGAAAGTAATTTCAAAACCATTATGATAAACATTATGACATGCATAAAAGAATGCAACAGTTTCCTCATGCAGGAAAATGAGTTTAACTATCAGGCATAGCGTATAATATAGTAAAATTATCAGCACACAAGAGGACAGCTATGGAGGAGAGCCACACCATCTGGATAGAAAAATATCGCCCATCCCGGCTCGCTGATATTGTGGGTCAGGATGAGATCGTGGAGCGATTATCATCATATGTGAAGAATGGCAACCTCCCCCATCTCCTGTTTACGGGAAGTGCCGGTGTGGGTAAAACCACCGCGGCAGTTACCCTGGCCCGGGAATTTTTTAAGGATTCCTGGCAGATGAACTTCCGCGAGATGAATGCTTCCGATGAGCGTGGGATCGATGTAGTGCGCAACCAGATCAAGCAGTTTGCCCGCACGACCCCCCTCGGCGATGCCACATTCAAGATCCTCTTTCTGGATGAAGCTGATGCCCTCACAACTGATGCGCAGGCTGCATTAAGAAGGACGATGGAAAGCTATGCCCAGACCTGCCGGTTCATTCTTTCCTGCAATTACTCTTCAAAGATCATCGATCCAATCCAGAGCAGGTGCGCGATCTATCGCTTCAAACCCCTGGGCGCAGAAGCGGTAAAAGAAGAAGTCCGGAGGATTGCCGGAAAAGAAGGACTCAGTATCACCGCTGGAGCAATGGATGCTATCGTGTACATTGCCCAGGGTGATATGCGCAAGGCAATCAACGCGCTGCAGGGCGGGGCAATCATCAGCGCAACCATAGATGAGAAGATGGTCTATGCGATCACTTCGACTGCCCGTCCTGACGAGATCAATGAACTGCTGGCCCTTTCCCTTGCCGGCGATTTTGACGGGGCCGAATCGCTCCTCAACCAACTGCTGCATGAACGCGGGATTGCTCCCAACGAGCTGATCAACCAGTGTTACCGGGCACTGGTAAAACGGGATATGAACCGGAATTTAAAAGTGCAGTTGATAGACCATATCGGCGAGACAGATTTCCGTATTTCTGAAGGTGCGAACAGCGATATCCAGATGGAAGCTCTCATTGCCCGGTTTGTGCTGACCGCACAGAAGAACCAGTGAGGACGTCCATGGATAAAACACCCGACCTTCAGGAGTCAGACCGGACCGGGGACTGGAGCCGGTTACTTAAAAGCCGGTACAAAAAAGAACTGGGTGAGATCTCGCGTGAGTATCCCCACAAGCGCTCCCTCTATATTGACTACCGGGAGATCGAGCGGTTCGGTAAAGCCGGCATTGCAATGGCCGATGAGCTCCTCGAAAATCCGGGAAAAGTCCTCGAAGATGTCGGTGAGGCGATAATAAGCGGCCAGCTCGTCCGGACAAAAGACGGCAAACCGCCCAAAGGCATCAATATCCGGTTTACCAATCTCCCGAAAAAAATCGCTATCCGGAACATCCGATCGGATGATATCAATACGTTTGTCTCGGCCGAAGGGATCCTGCGCAAAACAACCGAAGTCCGCCCGCGCGTAGTCGAAGCCGTTTTCAAATGCCCTGCAGGCCATTTCACGGTCCGCAAACAGAAGTACGGGAAGTTCATCGAGCCCGACGGGTGCGCTACGGATGGCTGCGCATTCAAGAAACTCGAACTGCTGCCCAAGCGCTCAAAGTTTGTTGACTCCCAGAAACTCAGGATCCAGGAGTCCCCGGAAGGATTGAGGGGTGGCGAACAGCCCCAGACGCTGGATATTGACGTAACGGATGATCTATCCGGAATGGTTTCTCCGGGCGACCGGGTCATTATTAACGGGATCCTTCGTTCAATGCAACGGGTAGTCAAAGGCGAGAAAAGTACGGTATTCGATATTTTCCTCGAATGCAATTCCATTGAGATTGCGGAAAAAGAGTTCGAGGAAGTCGAAATCGACGAGGAAGCGGAAAATGAGATTCTTACCCTGAGCAAAGATCCGATGATCTACCGGATGATCACGCACTCCGTTGCTCCGACAATTTATGGCAGTGAAGATGTGAAACAGGCAATCGTGCTCCAGTTATTCGGGGGAATTGCAAAGGAGATGCCGGACGGGAGCCGGCTGAGGGGAGATATCCACGTCCTTCTGATTGGAGATCCTGGTATCGCAAAAAGCCAGCTGCTCCGGTATGTGGTAAAACTCTCCCCCCGTGCTATCTACACGAGCGGGCAGTCATCAACCTCTGCCGGGTTGACTGCAGCAGCAGTCAAGGATGAATTTGGTGAAGGGCGCTGGACTCTTGAAGCAGGTGCGCTTGTCCTGGCAGATATGGGTATTGCGGCTGTCGATGAGATGGACAAGATGCAGAAAGAAGATCGCTCTGCCCTGCATGAAGCAATGGAACAGCAGACCATCAGCGTTGCAAAAGCGGGCATCACGGCAACCCTCAAATCCCGCTGTGCACTGCTCGGTGCGGCAAACCCGAAGTACGGGCGATTTGACATGTTTGGCGATATCTCGGACCAGATCAATATGCCCCCATCCCTGCTTTCACGGTTTGACCTGATCTTTATCATGACCGATCAGCCCGAACAGAAGCGGGATCTTGCTATTGCCGAACACATCGTTAAAACGCACCGTGTCGGTGAACTGATTGCCCAGCACAAAAAGTCCCCGATTCCCGGCGTAACGCAGGACTACATTCTCGAGCAGCTCAAACCGGTGATGCCGGATATTGAACCCGCCCTCTTCAGGAAATATATCGCCTATGCAAAACGTTCCTGTTTTCCGATGCTCTCTGTAGAGGCAAAAGAGGCACTTATCGGGTACTATCTCCGTCTCAGGGGACTTGCCGAACCCAACAAAGCAGTTCCGGTAACGGCACGACAGCTCGAAGCGCTGGTCAGACTCGCAGAGGCAAGTGCGCGCATCCGGCTCTCAAATACCATAGAGGTGAGCGATGCGGAACGGGTAATCCATATCGTGGATGCCTGCCTGCGCCAGGTTGCCTACGATGCAAAAACCGGCACCTTTGATATTGACAAAGTTACTACGGGCATCTCGAAAGAGAAACGGGATATTGTCCGGGTAATCAAGGACGCGATCCGTGATATTGGCGGGGAAGGCCGGCGTGCCGGTATTGATCTGGTGATTGACGCAGTCACGTCCAAAGGATTCAGCCGGGACAAAGTAAAAGATGGCATTGACATGCTCCTGCGCCATGGTGAAGCAATGGAACCAAAGCAGGGAATCATCCAGTTGATTTGAGGTAACATGATAACTGACAGGGAACAGGCCGTTTTTGAGGCAGGCATCAAGCTTGGAGCGCTTTACCACCAGTGGGTTGGCACGCCGATTTCACGGAATTCCGCTTCAAGTGTGGAAACAGCGATAGAAAAAGCAGTGATCCTGCAGCCTTTTGTAGAAGAGATCACCGTTCGCCTGAACCGGGACCTGATGACAGAAAATGTCTTTGGGTATAGTGAACTTTCCGGGCTTATGTTCGACGTAGAAATCCTCACCCGGGTCGGGTTTGCGTATTGCCGGGCGCGGCTTGCACCGGAAAACGGGTATCCCCTCATGAAGATTGTGGAGTGCAATGAAATCCCCGGCATTTCCGATCACTGACGATCATATCCATTTTGATCCAGTCAATGGGCGCGGCATTGAAGCCGCAAAGGATTTTCTCAGGGCGGGGGGAACACACGTATTCATTGTTTCAAAACCTTCATGGTCCCTGTCTGTGCACCCCACCTGTGGCGCTGATTATTCGAGGGTCTTTGATGAAACGTTACGGGTTGCAGAGATGGTTGCGGGTATCGGGCTTGGGGTTAATACCATCCTTGGGGTCCACCCGGCAGAGATCAGCAGGCTTACCGAACGTATGACTCTTGACCAGGCTGTTACTGTTATGAAAGGAGGGCTTGACTGTGCTGCCCGGTATGTGCAGGAAGGAAAGGCTGTTGCTCTCAAGAGCGGGAGACCCCACTATGAGGTGAGCCCGGAGATCCTTGCTGCATCCAATGAAGTACTTGCCCATGCACTCAGTCTCGCTGCGGAATGCAGGTGCGCCCTCCAGATCCATGCGGAAACCGGGCCCTGTACCGATGTGGTGGAGATGGCACAACGGGCAAACGTGCCAAAAGAGCGGGTGGTAAAACATTACGGTTCTCCTGACACCCCCCTTCACCCCTCCTTAATTGCAAAACATGAGGCAATATCCCGGCTTGCACGTGATAAACGGCCATTTACCATGGAGAGCGATTATATGGATGAAAATTCCCGGCCGGGTGCAGTGATCGGACCCAAATCCGTGCCCCGGTATACGAACCAGCTCCTCGAGAAAGGCCTGATCTCTTCGGATGACTGCTTCCGGATCCATGCCGAGACGATCGAAAAGGTGTACGGGGTCATAATCACCGTAAAATAATTCACCTGCTTACCTTTTTCATGCCCCCCGCTCAATGAATATACAATGTTTTTAAAAATTCATCACTTGCCCGGGTCGGCGGATGTGGTTGCGGTCTGCGACCGTGAACTTCTCAATACAACAATCAGTCATGAGAAGCTTACCGTTTCAGTTCACGATTCATTTTATGGCACTACCCCTGCAAGCGAAGATGAAGTGCGGTCCGCTCTTGAAAAGGCGGGAAATATCAACCTGATTGGCGAGCGTGCGGTTAACGTAGCCATCATCATGGGCTATCTCACCCGTCCAGAATGTATCATGATAGGAAAAATACCGCACGCACAGATTTACCGGGTTTAACATGAGTATACAGGATCGATTCTGCCCGAAATGTGGCAAACCAACAGAAAATGAAGGGCTTTGCAATGAGTGCCAGGTTGTCAGTACCAAATGGTTCACCTTCGACCGGCGTGCTTTGAGCACGCACTGCCCCAGTTGCGGGGCTATCAAAATCGGAAACACCTGGACGGACTCTTCAAAGGAACGGGCCGATCTTGCACCGGACCTGGCACGATCAGCGGTGCACTTGCATCCGGATATAAAAAAGCCTGTTATTGATGTCACCGTTGTGGATATGACCGTGAACCGATCGCGCGCATACCTTGTTATCCGGGGCGAGCTGTACAAAAAATCTGTTGAAGAGAAATGCACGGTAGAACTCGTCTGGCACAAAGAGCAGTGCGACCGCTGCAACCGGATCAGCGGAAGTTACTATGAAGGGGTAGTGCAGGTACGGGCTGAGGGGAGGATTCCCAGCAAGTACGAGATCCAGATGGCTTCATCCATAGCCCAGCAGGTCGAAGACGATCTCCAGGCCGGGGGTGAACGCCTCTCGTTTATCAACGATATGAACGAGATTCATGACGGTCTTGACATCATCATCGGGTCCCAGCATATCGGTGTCCTGATCTGCAAGGCAATCATTGCCCAGTTGGGAGGCCGGTATACCACGCATCCAAAACTGGTTGGGGAAAAAAGCGGGAGACAACTCTTCCGTATCACCTATGCACTTCGGATTCCCCGTTTCCAGAAGCAGGATGTCATCCTGTCCCGGGGAAGATATGCAGAGGTCGACCGCGTAGAGTCCAATCATATCCGGGTGATGGATCTTGCAGATGGCAGCTTCCGTGCGGTAAAAGACGAGGATGTGGAGAGAGTGATCGGCAATGCCCGGAATGCAACACCTGCACTTGTGGCTTTTTCTGATAAGGATATGATTGGGATTCTCGATCCTGACTCCGGTCGGACTATTGAGTTTAAGAAATTTGCATGGATGTGTGCCCGGCCCGGGGATCATCTCAGCATTTTACGCGACGGGGAGCAGATCATAGTAGTCAGGTAACGGATGCGCGTCAGAGCGGTGCCAAAGGAAAAGATCCGGACTATCCGGGATGAGGACTGGATTGACCGGAGCCGGAGTCCCTATGCGGAAGGCGAGACGATCTGGGTCCCGGTCAAGGAAGATGCCGCATTTGACCGCGTGATTCCTGAAAAAAGCCAATACCGTGGACGGGGTTTTTTCATGATCGGCGAAATTGCTGTCGTTCACGGCAAAAAGCCCGCACTTTCTGAAGTTGAGACGATTGTTCAGTTCCGTCACCCGCAGGGTGTACTCTGGATAGAGTCGCTCAATGAAGTGACACGGACCCCCTCAACGGAAGTGATGTGGGGAGAAGCCGGAGAAGTCCGGCATCATGAGAACGGGTATACCTATTTTCTGGACCCCCGCAAAGTGATGTTTTCGCAGGGAAACCGGGTCGAGAAACTACGCATGGCAGCACTGGTGCAGGAGAGTGGTCTGCGTGAACGGGTGGCAGACATGTTTTCCGGTATCGGCTATTTTACCCTGCCTGTTGCGGGGAGCGGGGGAAATGTCCATGCAATGGAGATAAACCCGGTGGCATTTGATTACCTGCAACGAAATATCATTGCCAACGGACTGTCGGATCGCATTACTCCCTCACTGGGCGATTGCAGGGATCTGCTTTCCGGGATCTATAACCGGATCATCATGGGACATTTTGATGCTATCACCCTGCTGCCTTCTGCCCTGCAGCATGCTGAGGCGGGAAGTACTATCCATGTCCACAGTGTCGGAAGCGTGGAAGATCAGATCAGGGAGCTCTGTAAGAGCGCAGGTTTTTCTCCCACTATCATGGTACATAAAGTAAAGAAATACCGGCCACATGCCTGGCATGTGGTGCAGGATGTGTTGCTCGCATGACCCTTGTCCAGACCCTTGCCGGAAAACAGATCGTTATTGCTGTTACCGGCAGTATCGCGGCGGTTGAAACGGTAAAGCTCATCCATGCCCTGCGACGTCGTGGTGCGATTGTCCAGTCGGTAATGAGTGCTGCGGCAGCCGGCATCATCAACCCGGACGCACTCACCTATGCCAGCGGGAGGGAGACTATCCAGCGGTTATCCGGTATGGTGGAGCATGTGCAGTACTGCGGGGACGAAGGAAGTGCTGACCTGCTGCTCATAGCTCCCTGCACAGCAAACACGATTGGCAAGATCGCAGCCGGTATCGATGACACCCCGGTCACAACGTTTGCCACGACCGCTATTGGCAGCAGGAAACCCGTGCTCATTGTTCCTGCCATGCACCACAGCATGTATCGTCACCCGGCGGTTGTGGAGAACCTTGCACGCGTGCAATCATGGGGTGTGGAATGTGCGGCCCCCCGGATCCAGGAGGGAAAGGCAAAGATTGCTGAAACCGAAGAGATTGTTCTCCGGTGCGAGCGTGCAGTCTTACAAAAGCCGCTCAAAGGACAGCGTGTATTGATCACCAGCGGCCCCTGCCGGGAACCGGTGGATGATGTCCGCGTGCTGACCACGCGATCGAGCGGACTAATGGGCCGGGCTCTTGCTCTCCAGGCGTACCGTCTCGGTGCGGAGGTAACCGTTGTGCACCGGGATACCTTTCCCTGCGTAGACAATGTGCATGTCGAGTCCGCTGATGAGATGCGCTCTGCGGTTCACAACCGGTTTGCCGGCGAGGGTGTGGACATATACATCAGCGCAGCAGCAATCTCAGATTTTGCTCCACGGAAAATTGACGGGAAAATTCCCAGCGGAAAGAAGGCTCATATCGATCTCGAACCCCTCCCCAAGCTGCTGGACGAGATCATAAAAAAATATTCTCCCCGGATTGTTGCGTTCAAACTGGGCAGAGACCAGGAAACGATGGCAGATGCAATGATCTCGGGCGGGGGTATTGACATGGTACTGATAAACGCACCCGAAACCATGGGGAGCGAATCCGGCGAGTATATGATGGTAACGCGTCGGGACAAGTCCCCCGTGAGCGGAACAAAAGAAGCGATCGCGGTTGCCATCTGGGAACAATTATTACAATAAATACCCGGCCAGGATTCAGCATTACACCCCGCTTGCGACAAACAGCGGGATCTCATAGCTGGTCAAATGGTGATCGTTTGCTTCCACCAGTACCGGGGGTGTATGCCATTACTCTCTCTCGTTTCAAGGTAATGTATGAGATCCCCTCATTTAAAATGGGATCATTTTGCCAAAATACGCCTGAATTGGGCTTATTGTGTTTTCAGCGGGTCCCAAAAATCCGAATATATACTCAAAAAACGGGAATCCTGATACGAAGTTTTGGAAATACGCTATTATTGGATGATTTAAGGCAAAACACCCCATTTAAACGGGTTAAAATGATCCCTAATGGTACCTTTTGGATTGAGGATCGGCATTCAGATGACCACGAATCCGTGAATTGAATGAAAAACCCTGTTTTGAAAACCGGTGTTTGGGATTACATATCACCCCCGATAGTAGCCATTTCCCACCACAAAAAAAAGGAGTTGACTGCGATAGCAAAAAACCCGTATCCGGGCATTTTGCGGGCTTTTATTTCTGGATCTCTCCAATATACGCTCCGTTTGGAGGTAAATAGATCCATGTTCGATCGAAAACTCCTGGAGTATTTGCATGAACAGGGGGTCCGGAGTATGCTTGGGATCATTATCGGTAATGAGCTCTTTTAGTGTCGATTGAGTAAAATGTACCCGTACTGTCTGACAGGATGCATTATGAGGAAAAACGCCTAACAGTTTTATATGTGTATGGAGGGCTCCCTATCCGACAAAAACAGTGTTGTTGCTTTCTGTCCGGGCCACATATCCGGATATTTTAAAAGGATAGTGGGGAGCACATCGTTGACTACGGGTAGTATGGGAGCTGGCATTGTCATCACGGAAGGAGTGACAGCAACGGTCCGGCACTCTGAGACTCCCTCGGTTATTATCCGGCACCGGGCGGTAAATGGCACCACCTCAATAATTTCACGTGAGTCACCCCCCCTTGCTTCAATCATGGAACGATTAGGGGTAACCGCATCCATCACAACGGAATGTCACCTGCCAATCGGTGCAGGATTCGGACTTTCTGCCGCGGCCCTTCTTGCAACAGTTACGGCCCTCAACCGTCTTTTTAAACTTGGGTTGACTCCCTGGGATATCGCCCGTTATTCTCATGAGATTGAGGTTGAACACCGGACCGGGCTTGGCGATGTGGCAGCAGCTCAGGGTGGTGGGCGGGTTATACGGCATGGTCCGGGAATCGATGCAAGGATTGAACGGAAATTTGATCTGCCGGAATCCCTGTACTCGGTAAGTTTTGGGCCGATTCATACGCCAACGGTTCTTGGCTCACCATCCCAGATGGAAAAGGTATCCTCTGCATTTCCCCTGGCATCTCCCCGTGATGCACGGGATTTTTTCTCACTCTCAAAACAGTTTGCCGAGCAGAGCGGATTGATGACAGACGCGGTAAAAAAAGTATTTCATATCTGTGATCAGGAGAATGTTCCGGCAGGCATGACCATGCTGGGAAACGGCGTTTTTGCCTATGGGAAAAAAGCACGGGAGGTCCTCTCTCCTTTTGGGGAAGTATACGAGTTTCAGGTATCCCCCACCGGCCCAAGAATTTTGGAGAATCCTGTATGATTCCAAAAGATCATCCACGATATCATTCACTGGTGACCCGTGAGAACCTTGCAGAGAGCGTCCGCTCCGGTATTGTATCCATGGAAGGGCTCACCGCTCACGGGAGAGGTGAGGCGTTTGATTACCTTATTGGGGAGAGGACAACTGAGAGCGCCCGCCTTGCTGAACGAATCGCTGCAGCGATGCTCATCTCTGCACGCAACCCGGTCATTTCGGTGAATGGCAACACTGCCGCTCTTGCCGCTCACCAGATTGCATCTCTCCAGAAGGCAAGCGGAGCAAAGGTAGAAGTAAACCTGTTCCACAGGACAGAAGAACGAGTGAAACAGATCGAAGAACTGCTCAGTAAGGCCGGTTCCGATGTTTTTTCCGGCGAAGCGGAACGGTTACTTCCGCTCTCGCATGACCGGGCATGGTGCCGGCGGGAAGGAATGTATTCTGCGGATGTCGTGCTGGTCCCCCTCGAAGACGGGGACCGGTGCGAAGCGCTGGTGAAAATGGGAAAGAAGGTCATTGTAATAGATCTCAATCCTCTTTCCCGTTCAGCCCGGTCAGCAACCCTTTCCATTATCGATGAACTCACCCGTGCACTTCCTGAAATTACCCGTGCGTGTACAGAATTATCTGACGATGAGTGCAGGAAGCTCACCGGTACTGTTGACAATCATTATCTTTTGTCAGAAGCTATACGTGAGATATCATTGAGGCTTGAGCATGCTATGGATTGAGAGATACCGCCCGAAAGAATTCAGAGAGATCGTGGGCCAGGATCCGTCAATCCGTCTTCTTTTATCCTTTGCTGAAAAGCGAACCCTGCCTCACCTGATCCTCACCGGTCCGCATGGTACAGGAAAGAGTGCAGCAATCGAATGCTTTGCAAGACAACTGTACGGGGAGAACTGGGAACTGAATAGTTCCCTGTTCCAGACCGCTGACCTTTTTTCGCAGGGTAAAGCGTTGCTTGAACAGGATGACCGGTATTCCCACCTCTACCAGAAAAACCAGTCACTCATTAACAATTTCAAATATATCATCAAATGGTACGCATCCCTGCGCCCGCTGGACACAGAGTTCAAACTGATGGTTTTTGAAGATGCCCACACGCTCACGCTCGAAGCCCAGCAGGTTTTACGGAGGATTATGGAACGCTCAAGTGGTACGTGTCGTTTTGTCTTTACTACAACAAACCAGAGTTCGATAATTCCCGCCATTGCATCCCGCTGCCTGCCCCTGTTCTTTGCCCCGATCGATCAAACGGTGATGCTCCACTATCTTCGCATGATAAAGGAGAATGAACCAACCGACAAACAGGGTTGTTCAGATGATGATCTGGAACTGATTGTCCAGGCTGCACATGGAGATCTGCGCCGGGCAATTCTGCTGCTTCAGGTCGCCCTTGAAACAGGAAAATGCAGCAATCTCTTTGAAATTGATCAATCTGAAACAGCAAATGTGTCGGATTCTGCAATTAAGGCAATAAAAGATGGGGATATCCGTGGCGCTATCAGAAGACTTGAATCCCTGATGATCGATTACGGATTGTCCGGCAGTGAAGTGCTCGAACAGATCAGGATAATTACCAAACGGGAATACAATCACCCGGAAATTGCCATTGCACTTGCCGACGCAGAACTGCGCATGCGACACAGCAACAATGAATTTGTTCAGATCGGCGCATTTACCACACGAGTCCACCAGGTGTTTTCTTGAGCGCAACCAGGCATAACAAAATCCAGCACCATTACGATTCCATAGCCGATGTGTATGATCATCATTACGATCATCACCGGGGAAGGAGTTACCATATACACATCAGCAACCAGCTCATGCGTCCATTACCCCCGGGAGGCAGACTTCTTGACATCGGATGCGGAACCGGGCTGTTTGTGGAAAAATTTATCAAAAACGGTGGCACTGCTGTTGGACTGGATATCAGCGGAAATATGATCTCGCGTGCGCACGGGAGGTGCCCGACAAGTGAATTCATTGTCGGGACCGGGGAAAAAATCCCCTTCTGTGACAATTCATTCGAGGCTGTTGCCAGTCTTCTTGTGTTCAGTTATGTAAAAGATCCGCATGCAATGCTCAGGGAATCCTACCGGGTATTAAAACCCGGAGGAGTCATTTCAATCTGCACGTTAGGGAAAAAACTTCTTACCCGTGGGATTCCGGCGATCTATCAACTCAGTGAGAAGATGAAGATCAAACATATTCTGATGAAGGATTTCGGGGAGCATTATTACGATAAGAACGAGATGATCAGTCTCTTTACACAGGCTGGATTTTCAGAAGTTAACGTATCCTGGTGTTCCTTTGCCCATATCGATATGATCGACCCGCTCTTCAACCTCGCCTGTAAAGTCGAACCATTTGTTGAGAAGAGAGTTCCTCAGCTGGCATACAATATTTGTGTGAGCGGAAGAAAGCCCCTGGAATAAAAAAGGATATTATTTTTTTGCTTTGTAGAAATCATTTAGAAAACTCTGACGTTCTCGGGGGCTTTTTCCCCCGCCACTGGGGCACCCCCCATTGCGATGACAACATATTACCTGTAACCTTACTCGGGCTATCGCACTGCGCCCGTCCCCCAACGGGGGACAGGTGGCGCTAAGAGGGGGGCAATATATTACGTGAAAAAAAGGTTTTCTACAGAGCATATTTTTTCTGTAACTTCTCAAGAACGCGCTTCTTTTTCTCAATTGCCGCTTCTGCAGCATGCAGCACCCCTTCTTTCATTGCTTCAAAGTCCCGCAGATCAGTATCGACAACTTTTTTGACCGGTGTGTAAGCAGACTCCCTGAATCGCGGCGTGAAATCGCATTCCTTTCCCTCCATGATGAGAACCGATTCAGGTTTGCCTGTTTCAACATAACCTACCGGGCGCATCCGGACACCTGCGGTTTTTACAATGCGGCAGATTTCATCAGCAACATCGGGAGGAGCAACAATGAGGAGTGCATCGAGTGATACGCCAAGGTAGTCGATCTGAAGTTTCTCAAGCATTGCCCTGACGTGGGGCTCAACCAATGTCGTAGTAGCTGATTCATCGATCACGATCCGGCAATTCGCGGTTTCTGCCATCTCGAACACATCGCCCCGTAACCCCCCATTCGTCACATCGGTCATGGCGTGGATGCGGGAGAAAACATCACTTTTCATCAGGGTTTCGCAGGCCATAAGGAAGTTCAGATTGATCGTATGTTCTACAACATCGGGAAATCCTGAATAGATTGCTGCGGTTGCAATCGTCCCGCCACCTGCACCTTCAGACATGAGGATAACATCGCCGGCTTTGGTTGCTTTGCGGGCAGTGAGATGTTCGGCAACTCCAACCGCACCTACACACCCGGTTAAACGGTTCCCAAGAACCATATCCCCGCCGATTCGTAATGTCGAACCCGTAACCAGCGGTACATTCATCGCTTCGCCCACCGTGGTAATCCCCGCAGTATAGTCAAAGATCTTTGCTACGTCCCCGTCATCGGCAACATGGATATCGGAAAAGAGCATGACAGGTTTTGCTCCCATTACATAGGCATCGCGGAGCGTTGCCCGGGTAACATGAAACCCTGCAAGAAACGGGTAATCGGAAAGACGGGAGTGCATGCCATCAACGGTACAGACAATATATTTTCCCTCAGCACAGACTGCACCTGCATCATCCATCTCATCCACACCCACAGAGGCGGATGTTTTTCCGATGATACGGGCGATCTGGCGGTGCGCAAAAAAATCGCCTTGTCCCCGGGACCCCACGCCGAACTCGCCCATCTTCACATGAGCGGGCTCAAATTCAAAAAAGTCACCCTGTAATCCCAGTGTATTGTTGACTTCATCAATCACCGCCCGGGAGAATGCATCTGCATAGGATTTCTTTACATTTTTTATTTCAAGGATTCGTTCGGTGAGTTTTTTTTGCAGGGTTTCCCGGTCCGCACAATCAGCCATATTTCTGCGGACATATTCCTCAACATCCATACTCTTCTGTTCGTTCGAGAGACATAAAAAAGCGGAGTATGTAAAAAAGATCTCCTTATCGAATCAGGAAGATGTATTAATGTAATTGCGACACTTCCTTACCCTGAGAAGTAATCCCGGTCGCATTATCGGGGCATTGTAACCCGGAGCGTTTTTTCTGACTATGAGAAAAAATCTATGAAAAAATGCAACGGGAGTAATCATAGGAGAACAATAGTGTTTTTTTAAGATTGAGTATTGAGGTAAAAATCCCTATGATGTCATCGCCCGAAAATCACACAAAAAGGGTAAAATTATTCTGCCGGATTATCTGAGAAGGATCCCATACACATCGGAAAAACACCGTAATGCATCGTCAAATTTCCCGTTTTTTAACAGGGAAAGACCCTTTACTATACCGGTTCGGACATCCTTAATATCAAGATAATACGCCTGGTCGAATGCACGAGCCGATTCTTCCAGTTTTCCGAGCATAAAACACGAATTGCTCATCACAACCCAGGCATCAGCAATTGTTGGATCGATTTCAAGTGCTCTCTTAAGACATCGTATCGCATCTTCATGCCGGGATAGCATACAGAGAGAGAGACCTTTCCGGTAGAGAACTTTGGCATTTCCGGGATCGATGGTAAGGGCACGATCAAGCTCTTCAATCGCGTCCTGGTACCGTTTGAGGTTGATTAAAGCCAATCCCTTTTTCACGATAGCTGACAGGAATAACGGATAAATTTTCAGAGCGTGATCGTAACAGATGATCTCTTCTTCATACCATCTCAGTTTTCCATAGGCAAATCCTTTGTTTACCCACGCTGAAAGATAGCGGGGCCTGAGTTCAATGGCACGATCACAGCAGCGAACCTCCGCTTCATATCTTCCCATCATCCCCAGCGCAACTCCCTTGTTGTTCCATGCCACAGCATTCTCCGGGTCGATCGCAAGCGCCTCATCACAGCACTTGAGTTTGTCCTCAAACCGGTCAAGCATGCCATAGGCAAATGCTTTGTTGTTCCATGCATCAACGCACCGGGGATCTAACACAATCGCTTTTTCACAGCACTCTATCTCTTCTTCATACCTTCCCAGTTTCCCCAGGGCAAAACCCCGTCCTACCCACGCAAGCGCAAGGGTCGGATCAACCGCAAGCGCGAGAGAAAATGAAACAAGTGCATCCGCGTGCCGCCCCTCGCGTCCCAATGCAAGACCTTCAAGGTAAAATTCCCGCCCATTTTCTCGTGCGTCAATTGTTTTGGAACATTCAGGAAGGGTGGACATTTAAGGGCAATCCTTAGCAGGAGACGATAAACCTCAGGAAATGCTTGGAGCCGGGGATATTTATGTTCACGGTTCATCCTCATCTGACTCAGTTATGAGAGAGACGAATTTTTTTAGGTACCGTGTTCACTGAAGGGTGAGATCTTTATGCATTTGAGAACGATTTCAATAAAAATATAATGTTGTATCTTTTATATCAGGTATTGTCTTTATTTTCCGGGAATACTGATGCGGCATCTCCGGTAATTGCCGGGGTCCTCACCATAGCGATAACGCTAATTCTGGCAATGCTTGTCCTCCTCTTCTTTCATATGCCGGATTTTGAACCGCATGACACGGAAGTGCCTGCGATTTTCAAAATTACCACTATCTTACATGGCACAAATTTTGATAGTTCCATGGTGGTGAAAAATACGGGTTCAATCGGATATCAAAACCAGAACCTGTACGCTAAAACCTACAAAAACGGGCTCCCCCTGGATTGCATTATTCCAACCATGAACGGACATGATTTTATCAGTTCACACCATTTTGGCATCCAGTATATCGCCGGGATGACTAAACAAACCTGGAACGTTGATCAATCGATCAGGATCGATTACAAGGACAGGACATTCCACCCGGGAGATAAGATCACATTTGAAGTGTACGATTCGACAACAGAACAGATCCTGTCGCGCCATACGTACTGCGCGTAAGTCAATAAAAAAAGATGGTCCTACAGGTTCAGTCATCCAGTCGTTTGAATACGCCTTTTTTTGCCTTAAGAATTTTGCATTCGGGACATCGCCACGTATCAGGTACATCTTTCCATGCCGTTCCACAGGCAATGCCGTTTTTTGGATCTCCCTTTACCGGGTCAAATATATAGTGGCATTCCAGGCATACCCAACGCTTACATTTTTCTTCCTGTGTCATATCCCTTCAACTCCTGATAATTGTCCCTGTTATTCTCATTTTTATGTTAATATTTATGAATTCTCTCCTCCGGGCAATCCGCTTTATTGATTAAGGGGAGACGATGACCTGATCGATGTTTTATCAACTGGCGGGAACAAAGCCGCGCAACACGAAGAGGTTCCGGAATCTTTCCCTCAAGAGTAAAATCATTGCATAATTTCATTGCATCCGCTGGGTCCAACCCCCATGCCCGGAGAAAAATGGTCTGGTTTGTGTGAAGAATCACGGGTATACGCTCTCCCAGTTTCCTGTATGCATTGATTCTTTCCTCATCACCGGGAAAATGATACCTGATGTCCGTTTCAAGCCCGTATGAGTCTTCGTAAGTGACACAGATAACCGGAATTCCGGTTTCTTGACAAATGCGTGCTGGATCCACTATATTGAACCATGCAATTACACAACCGGATACCATAATCACATTGATATCACGCCGGTTAAGATCATGTACCATGGCAAGGATACAGTCCGTAGCATCCATTCCCCCAACCGTCACATCTCCAAACGAGAAGCCATCTATCCGGAGATCCTTTCGCATCACTACTCCTGCCAGCGTGGAACTGGTGCGGCCGGAATAACTTTCTGCAATGCCAAAAGCGCGCAGCCCTTTTTTCGGGATGTGCATAGAAGCACTTATGCCACTCTATTAAAAATACTATACCAATGAAATTCAACAAAGATGAGGTCTGCATATTAATTCCCACGTTGAACGAAGGTCCGACAATCGGCTCTGTCGTCCGGGAGTTCACGGCGCTCGGGTATACACATATCCTGGTCATTGACGGTAAAAGCACGGACAATACCGTGAAAAGCGCCCGTGAGGCCGGGGCAACCGTCCGTACACAATCCGGGACGGGAAAGGGAAATGCAATCATCGAGGCGTTTGAGGTAATAGAGCAGCCCTATATCCTCATGCTTGACGGTGATGGTACGTATTCTGCAAAAGATGCGGAAAAGATGCTGACACCTTTGTTTTTGGGATTTGACCAGGTTATCGGCGATCGCCTCATCAATGCTGAAGAGGGTTCATTTTCCCATATGAATCTCTTTGGAAACCATATGCTCAATCTCCTCTTCAAAGTCGCCCACAGCCGGGATCTGCATGATATCCTTTCCGGGTATCGGGCTTTTACCAAGCTTGCAATCCAGCAGATGCATTTAAAAGAGAAGGGATTTGAGATCGAGACCGAGATATCTGTTGAATCCGTCAGAAACGGCCAGCGGGTAATGGTAGTACCGATAAAGTATTCCAGCCGTCCGGGCACAGCAACAAAACTATCCCCATTCCACGATGGCATCAAGATTGTCAGCACCATCTACCGGCTTGCGCGGGTGAACAACCCGATGTTCTATTTTGGCATGATGGGCCTTTTCACAACGGTTCTTGGCCTGCTTGTGGGTGTCTTTGTAGTACTCGAATGGTTACACAACATCGAGCACATCCCGCTCACTATCCTTACGGTGCTTCTTATCGTTGTAGGTATTGAGATCTTCATGTTCGGGATGATCAGCGATATGCTGCTCATCTTTCACCGCGAGATCATCCGGGAGATCCAGCTCCTGGAGCCTCCAAAACATCCTAAGTAATTTTTAAAATAGGTGATTCACCATTTGGTGCCACCAACCTTTAATGTCAGATATCAAATCAACAACCAGTTAACATTTTGTTGTCTGTAATAAGCCTATTTTGATAATACCATACCCCCCTCTTGCGCCACCAGTCCCCCGAGAGGGACGGGGCGCATGGTGATTGGACGAGGCGGGTTACAGGTAATACATCGTTATCGCAATCCGGGGGATGCCACAGTGGCGGGGGCGGAGGTGGAACCAAAGCCACGAAGAACATCTGATAAGTTTTCTCTTGGAGATGGCTTTTTAAAAAAACCGAAACAAAATCTTAATTGGTGGCTCTAATTAACGAATCACCTTAAAATAATAACCGGAAAAAAATCAAAACCCTTTTTTTAAAGAAACTGTCGTTTCAATGCAAGTATCCGGCAGGAATGCTCGGCAAGTGAAGTTAACACATACGCTTCATCGAGAGTTGCGCCTGCCGCAAATGTTCCATGTCCCCGGGCGATGACCAGTTTCGATGTAGTAAGTGCACGCGCTACATTGTCGGCAATCTCCTGCGAACCCGGCTCACCCGTCACCACGGGAATGAGCGGACAGAGCATCTCGCCTTCACTGTCTTCCGGCACAATCTGTTCCATCACCAGCGATGCGGCAACTGCATACGGGGGATGGGCATGAACAATGGCCCTGTGATTTGAACGGTTATAGACTTCGCGATGCACCCGGTACTCACTTGACGCTTCTTTTGGCGCATTTCCTGAGTGGGGGACAAACACCGGCTCGGTGGCAATGTCAAGGCAGGCACCCGTGCGCTTGATAAAAAAACCTCCATTGCTGGTCCTTACACTCATATTACCAAAGTTGCCCCCGACAAGGTGTTCTGAAAACAGCCGTTTTCCTATCCGTTCAAATTCACCAGAATACATTCACCGCACCTCTTTTTTTAGGCAGAACTCTTTTGCATATTCCACGATATGGGCATGAGTCTGTCGGTACACTTTCGGATCACCGGCAAGTACCTTTTCAAACAGGATTTTTAATTCCTGCCGTTCATCCTTAATACCTATACATCGCACGATCCTTTCGGTATATGCGTCAATCACAAAACTGGTCCGTGAAAAACCAAAACAGAGGATGCTGTCGGCAGTTTCATCGCCGATTCCTTTAACACTGAGCAAACCGTCCCGGAGTTTTCCTGTTGGAACATGATTCATCCGGTCCACACTACCATACGATTCCGAAACATGGGCGGCAAGAGATTGCAGGCGCTGTGCCTTGATCCGGAAAAAACCCGTGCACCGTATGGCCTCTTCGATATCTTTTTTTTCTGCAGCATACAACGAACGCATACAGTTCAGTTCTTTCCCCCGCAGTTCAAGCAGTGCCCGCTCTACATTCTCCCAACGGGTCTGCTGAGTAAGAATTGCACCGATCATCACTTCATCCGTGTCGCCCGGCCACCAGTCAATCTCGCCATAATGACCGGCAAGGGACCGGACAATATGCTGCACCTTAATGGAACTGGATTCCGACATCCCGCATCTTGTTGTACCGTGCAATATTGAGAAGCAATGGGGTGAGTGACTCTACCATACAGGAAACGGCAAGCGGACCTGCATCGAATGCCTGGAGTTTCGAGATGTTGTTTACAATACCCATTACTTCCCTTTTTGCATCTGCGTCATCCCCGCAGACCGGCACTGAATACGCAAGTTCCTCGTCAAGCGCACGCCACTTGTTAGCCGCAATGGTGTTAAACGCGGAACAGACCCGTGTACTTTTGGGGAGCATCTTCTGCACAAGGAGAGCTGCCGATCCCTCCGCCGGAGGAACGAATTCAAAGAAATTACGTTTCTCCATGGGGTTGACAGGACTAATCACAATCTTGTCTTCAAAACAGTCCAGTGATTCAATAGTACTCACCAGGTGTTTAAACGGGATGGCGAGGATCACGACATCTGCACAGGTTACTGCATCCTGGTTCGATGCACCAACGAGTGTACAGGCATTTTTACCCCGTTGTTCACACACATCAAGGGTACACTTGCAGACATTCTCTGCTTTTTCCTTATCTCGGGATCCCACAATGATATCATACAGTGGGGAAAGGCGCAGGGCTATTCCTTCACCAATATCACCGGTTCCGCCGACAATACCGATCTTCACGTTATTCCACCAGAGGTTTTAGGAGTTTTTCGAGAGTTGCGAGATCCGTAACTCCTTCCATAGACTGGATAATTTTTTCATCCTTTTCTATAATGAGTGTTGGTACAACACGGATTCCATATTTCTCTGCCAGATCCATGTGTTGATCGACATCAACTTTCCGGATGTCGACAGAAGCTCCCATCTTTTTTGCAAGTTCATCTAAAATGGGCGTCTGCATTTTACAGGGACCGCACCACGTGGCAAAAAAATCAAACAAGACTGGTTTGCTCATTAAACATACCCGGAAGAATAGTCGATTAAAAAAAAGATAAATCTATGGTATTGTTACTTGGAGAGGATCTGCATGATGATCTTACCGTATGCCGGTCGGGTAACCAGTACTCCCACCAGCACACCGAGGATGGTAATGATCGCAAATCCCTTGAGCGTGGAGAGATCCATGAGTGCAAGGGGCAGCATCGCAATAACTACGGTTGCTGCAGCAACGACGATGATTCCCAGTGCCCGGGCGAGTCTCTTTAAGTAGAGATTCGGTGAAGGGACCTTGCCTTCATGCAGGATCTCGTCCGTAATAACAACCAGTTGATCGATACCAGTACCAACGACTGCAATCAAACCGGCGATGGTCGGGAGATCCAGCTGGAACTTGATGAGACTGATAATTCCAAGGAGAATAACAATTTCCGAGGCATTGATCAACACCATGGGTAACACAATGCTCGGTTCCCGGTACCTGAAGTAGATGACGAACCCGACCGTTATGAGCGCAAAAATACCGGCAAGCAATGCCATCATTTTATAACGTTCACCAAGGGGGGCAGATACCCCTCCGGAGCCGGCGATCGTCACATCAACAGGAAGAGCTCCTGCCCGCAGGTGGATTTCCAGGTTCGTTGCCTGAGTGGTTCCGGCTTTCCCGGAACCGGTTGATGCGAAAAGCTGCCTTATGGTTTCTGCCTGAAGTTTACCGGCAAGGTCTTCGGACAAGGGAGCAGAGTACACCGTTTTGTTGTCAAGAAGCATGACCAGGTTGTGGTGCTCAGGATCAACGGTTGCTCCATATTTTATTGCCCCTTCACGGAATGCTGCTGCACCCGCATCGCTTAAGGAAAAGCCTACTCCCCAGTGATCACTGCCTGCAGGTTCCTGGGAGGGATTCTGGACACTGGTAATGGCATCGCCAAAAATTACGTGTTCGCTTTTGTTTCCGACAGTCAGGATTCGAATCTCGAATTTACCCTGTTTTCCGACAATTTCCTGGGCTTGTTTCATATCTACGCCGGCTAGTTCGACACGGATATAACGACCTACATTATTCAAGCCAATCAGGGTGTTGACCTTTGCATCCTTGGTCCCAAGGGTATTGATCTTGTTTTCAAGAATACGCTTGACATCTTCAGCAGTGGATTTTGAAACACCCTGCTGGTAGGTGGTGATTTTTCCACCAGCGGCTGTAAATATCGCTTCGAGATCGGCCTGGGAATAATATTTCCGTATCTCAAGGTGCGTAGCGTCAACGAGCAGGACCTCAGTGTCCAGATTCTTGGAAAGATCTGTAATAAACTCTTCAACCGGACGATCCGTAGTAAACCCTACGACTTCCGCGCGGAATTCCAGCTGTAACCACGACCCCTGCTGGAGATCAAGGCCATACTGAAGATTGGAGGCCATCTTGCCATTCTGATCGACATGAGGAAATATCGCCACTACAGAAAGAACGACAAGGATGATGAGCATGGCAACCCGCCAGTCAGTCACGAGTGCTTTTAACTCAGCTGCGTTCATTTGGCACCTCCTTTCTGGGCATACCATTTCAGAATGCCGGCATTCGTCAGCCAGGTGTTCAGGATATCAAAAACCAGCCCGAGCAGAAGCACTGCGGATATCTCCATGAGTATCTGCACCGAGCCAAACCATGAAACGAGAAACAGTGCCGCTGTTGCCGCAAGAGTAGTCGAGGTCATGATGATGCCGGTCTGGAATGCTCCGGTCAGTTTTTCATTGAGCTTTCCCTGCCGCTTCAGAACACGGTTGGTGAGAAGGATATCACTGTCAACGGAGTACCCGATAAGCATGAGCAGTGCAGCAACAGTCCCCAGCGTCAGGGGGATTCCGACAATGTTCATCGCTGCTGCAGTCATTACCATGTCAGCAAATGCCGAAAGAACGACTGCAGCTGCCGGGACAAATGTCCGGAATGCTAAGAAGATCACGATTGCCATGCCGATAAAAGAAAAGATCAGCGCAATTACAGCCTGGTATTGCAGGGTTTTTCCAAAAGATTCCCCGATCTGGTCGATCTTTGCATCCGGATATTTCTGGGTTATCAGGGCCGTCAGCGACTGGAATTTTGCGTCATCCATTGTGCTGAATTTTAAAAATTTCCCGTTGTTCACACCTTCACTGATATCAGTAAGCGGGTACCCGGCAAAGGTTGCCTGGATCTGATCCCGTGTGTCAGACGTGTCAAGGGTGACTGCCGTGCCCCCGGAAAAATCAATTCCCGGTGTCACTGGCATACCCGTAGTTGCCATATTGAGCGCAAGCAGTACGATCGAAATGACAAGAAGAACCAGCGGGATTATCACCAGTTGTTTAGGTGAATATTTTTCGATGTTATATTTGAACAATCCCATGTCATATTCATCTGTCAATCAACGATTAAATAGTTACCAGAGTCTGGCATGGACCATAGTCAGGTCGGCAGTAATACAAAGGAAAAAACCCGGGATGGGAAACATTCCCCCTAAATTCCCCTTAAAAAAAATTTCGCAGAAAAAAATTGTTCCTTTTAAAAATGGCTGGATTTCCGTTCTGGGATTCTAAAACGCATAAAATCAATAAATATATATACCTTGACCTTTGACACTAAAAGTATGAGATCTCCAACTGAGATCAGAAGAGTCATTGAAGGGCGCCTGCAATCCTACCTTTCCCGGGACAGGACTGGGATCCGGCGTGAAGTACTCCGGCTCTTTGTAAAGATCAAATCCATCACCATTGCAGAAATTGTTGCAGAATTGCAAAAGCAGTTTGTGGTAACATTTCATGCAATTGCATCCATGGTCGGCATCATTGCTTCCCGGATCGGTATCCTCCATGCAACGCGAAATGAGGATGGAGTGAACCGCTATGAACTCAAGGACAAATACTTTGATGTTGTTGTCAGGATTGTCGGCGTCTGCTGATGCGTTCCTGATCCATATCGTTTTTTAGCCGGGCCTTCTAATAATTAAAGCATCATGCATACAGATTCCCATGACCGCTCAGGTTTGAGCGAGGTCACCATTGTTCCTGAAGTTATCGATTTTATCAATAAGCGGAAGTGTGATTTTCGTATCAGTACATCCTGCGGAGGGCCCATTCTTTTACCCGTCCAGGTAAAACCCCCGAAAAAAACAGACCTTCTCTTAAAAGCCGGGAACCATACAATATATGTTTCGATTCACCAGGCGCGGTTCCTGCACAGTATCCATATGGAGATGATCCCTTTCTTTGATGACAATGATCTGATCAGGCACGAACGCGGATGAGTTTTGAAGAGATCTCTCATACGGCGGATGTAAAAATCCGGGCACGGGCATCAACGCTCGATGCCCTTTTTACCGATGCTTTCCTTGCCCTTATGCAGGTTGTATATGGAACAGACCGTAATGATGGAATAATTAAAGAGATCCGGATCGAATCTGACAATATTGAATCACTCTTATGCGATTTTCTCTCAGAAGTACTCTTTATCGCTGAAGTTGAAGGGCTGGTCTTTTCACGAGCAGAGATCATTATCGATCATATGCATCTGGCTGCGGTTCTCTATGGGGAATCTTTTGATCCTTTACGACATTCATCGGGAACAGAAGTAAAAGGGATCTCCTATTCGGGACTTGTCATCAGGAAGGATACGAACGGATATATGCTGGATATCTTATTTGATGTATAGGCGCGGGTGAAATAATGGGAAAAGATCTCAAGGAACAAGGTCTTTACAATAATTCGACAATAATTCAGATAACGGGGGTGAAAACTGATGCTTGACGGTGTGCGACAAACAGGAGTAAATGAATGGGAAATACCGATAGGGTATGTCCCGGGTATGAGGGTTGCGGGAAAAATTTTCCTGTCGGAGTTATTAGGAAAAAGCCTGGAACCCGGTGCGCTTCAGCAGGTTGCAAATGTTGCAACCATGCCAGGTATTATCGGTCATTCGCTTGCGATGCCGGATATCCACTGGGGTTATGGATTTCCGATCGGGGGCGTTGCAGCATTCAGTCTTGATGAAGGGGTAATCTCGCCGGGGGGTGTAGGATTTGATATCAACTGCGGGGTCCGGTTACTCACCACACCGCTTGCACAGAAAGATATTTCCGGGCGCCGCGACCTGATCGAAGAACTCTTTAAGGCAGTTCCAACCGGTGTTGGCGGCAAGAGTTCGCTCAGGATCTCTCCCAAGAATCTCGATGGCATGATGATAAAAGGGGCAAGCTGGGCTGTCGATGCAGGTTTCGGTACCAAACGCGATCTTGTCCGCTGCGAAGAGGGTGGGTACATGAAGCAGGCTGACAGCCGTGCAGTATCGGCAAAAGCAAAACAGCGGGGTGTCCCTCAGGGAGGGACACTGGGATCCGGCAACCATTTTCTCGAAATGCAGGTTGTGAGCGAGATCTTTGATACGGATGCTGCCCGGGCATTCGGGATCCGGCTGGGCCAGATCTGTTGTATGATCCACTGCGGATCACGTGGACTTGGGCACCAGGTCTGCACCGATCATTTAAAACTCCTTGAAACTGCGACAAAAAAATATCATATCACCCTTCCGGATCGGCAACTTGCCTGTGCACCCATCCAGTCCCCTGAAGGAAAGGAATATTTTGGTGCAATGGCAGCTTCGGCAAATTATGCATGGGCAAACCGGCAGCTCATTACGCATACGGTGCGACAAGTTCTTTCAAAGATGTTCCGGATCGATTATGAGGATATGCCCCTGGTCTACGATGTGGCACATAATGTTGCAAAGTTCGAAGAGCATGGAGTTGAAGGCAAACGCATGAACGTCTGCGTTCACCGCAAAGGTGCCACTCGTGCATTCGGCCCTGATTCCGATGACCTTCCTGCGGATCTGCTGAAAATCGGGCAGCCGGTAATCATTCCCGGCAGCATGGGAACCTCTTCCTTTGTGCTTCGCGGGACAAAGATCGCAATGGAAAAGACTTTTGGCAGTACCTGTCATGGGGCCGGGCGTCTCATGAGCCGCAACCAGGCAAAAAAGCAATTGAGTGGAAAAGAGGTTACGGCAAATCTCCTGAAAGCAGGGATAATCGTACGGGCGCATAGTGAAAACGCAATTGCCGATGAAGCACCGGAAGTCTATAAATCCAGCGATGAAGTCGTGGGTGTTGTGCATGATGTGGGAATTTCCCGGCTTGTCGCCCGTCTCACCCCCCTGGGTGTGATCAAGGGATGAATTGTCGAGCCGGGTTCGTGTGGGAAACTTCCCAGCATTTTAACCGGTATATTGAGGACTGCGGTATTACCTGTGAATTAGTCACCCCTCACATGCTGGCAGCACCATTCTACCGGGGAGCATTCAACTGCCTGATCATTCCCACCGGTTTTGGAAATCACCTCTATACTAATCTGCTACCGGCACTCCGTGCCTCTTCTCCGCGGATAAAAAAATTTGTTGAGAACGGGGGGCACCTGTTGGTCTTTGGTGCAGCAACCGAAAAGCCGTATGTGTATGACTGGCTTCCATTCGCAGTAACCTATGAGCATGACTGTCATCCCCGGCAGATTGTGTGTATCCCATCATCTGCTGCCAGTACCCTGATTGATGATTACGATCCTGCATGTATCGAATGCGATGGCTCATTTGCTCATCATGACGGTTTATCTGTTGGCAAAGCGGATTCCGTGGATGTTATTGTTGAAAAGCAGCTGGGAAAGGGGACCATTGTCATCACAAGTATTCATGAATATCCTTCGCGCAATTTCTTAAAAAAATTCTGTTGCGAAGGGATACAGACAAGCCTGTAGGATGGGGAACAATTTCCTGTAATTGAAATCTCCTGATATGGTTACACAAACGGTATACGCAATATTCATCTAGATAGAGAATGACCAGACATAGGAGGCAAGTTCCATGCACCGTTATACCTTATCCTGCAATGCAGATGCCGGCGATCTCGAACCTGTTGTCCTTGCAGTTCACGAACTGATCCACCACCTTCCCGTTACGGCAAAATCACTCGAGAAGGACGGTATACGGGTTGAAGATGGAAAGGTTATCGATCGCCACTACAATGGCCCGATCCTTATAGAGGCAATCAGGACCAACCGCATGATAAAAATAATTCCTTCAAGTGGAGCGTACAAGGGTGTTCCCGTAACGGTTACTCCTTTCAGAGACCGGGATGGAAAGGCAATCGGTGCAATAGGTGTTGTCGATATGACCGGAATTTTTGATCTTGCAACGCTTATGGAAAACCAGTCTGCGATAATAAAACAGGTGTGTGGCAAAGATCCGTGTCCGCTTCCTTCAGAACAAATTGATTCCAAACGGTGAGTTCTATGTCTGATTCCGCTTTTAAAGTGCTTGAGATTCTTGAACGAACTATTGCACCGATATCCGGAGAAATGATCAGCAATGAACTGGGAGTCACCCGTTCAGCGGTCTGGAAGCACATAAAAGAACTACGCCAGATGGGATACGACATCCAGTCATCCCAGAAGGAAGGCTACAAGCTCATGCATTCCAGCAGCAAGCTCCTTCCCTATGAAATTCATAAGAAACTCCATACCCAGATCATTGGTAAAAACATCCGTTATTTCCAGCATACACCTTCCACTAACAGTGTGGGAAAACAGATCTGTTCCGAGAGCGATCCGAAAAAGCTCCATGGCACGGTTATCATTGCAGAAGAGCAGACCGGCGGTGTCGGCAGAATGGGGCGGGCATGGATCTCCCCCGCTGGTGGGATCTGGATCACGATTGTTTTAAAACCACAGGTTCCCATCGACCATATCTTTATGATCACGATGGCGGGTTCCATTGCCGTGGCACGGGCAATAAGAAAGGAGTTCGATCTCGGGGCGCTGATCAAATGGCCCAATGACATATTTATCGGGAAAAAGAAGATCGGGGGGTTGCTCCTTGAGATGTCGGCAGAATCAGACACCCTTCATTACTGCCTTGTCGGTATTGGGATCGATGTCAACAACCCGGTCAAGGATTTCACCTTGGACCTTCAGAGGGATATCACATCCATCAGCGCTGAACTCGGACATGAGATCGACCGTGCCTCATTCCTTGCCCGTATCTTACGGGAGTTCGAGAACCGGTATCAGTTGGTAGAAAGCGGGGAGTATGAATCTATCACGCAGGAGTGGAAGAGCCTCTCTGCCACACTCGAGAGCCGCGTCCAGATTCGTACTCTCAAAAACAGTTTTGAAGGTGAAGCGATTGATATCGATGAATACGGCGCTCTAATTGTCCGAAAAGATAACGGGAAGCTGGAGCGGGTCATAGCAGGCGATTGTTATCAGCAGTAAGCGGATATTTTTTATCGTCAACCATCATTTTTTTTATGGTTGACGATGTTTGGTGATTTACAGAGATCCCGGGTTATTGCCTATTCTGCAGCATTTATCGGACTCATAGCGCTGGGCAGCTGGATCTCCGTGCCGATCGGGTACATCCCCTTTACCCTCCAGACTCTCTTCGTTATCATGGCAGGCATAATCATGCATCGCTACGGTGCGATTCCGGTGCTCCTCTATTGTATTCTGGGTGTACTTGGCCTGCCATTATTCCATAATGGCATGGCGGGTTTAGGTGTGCTCCTTGGACCAAGCGGGGGATATCTCATCGGTTTCATCTTTGCAGCACTTATCACGGGTCTGGCCTATGAACAGGATTCAAAACTTATCCGGATAGGCGGGATCGTTATTGCAACAGGAGTAATCTACCTGTTCGGTGTCGCATGGCTGATGTATTCCTTAAAACTCGGGTTCCTGCCCGCGATCACTACCGGTGTACTCCCTTTTATTGCCGGTGATGCAATCAAGGCCGCTGCTGCATATCTGATAGGGCAACGAATTGCATGATCCGTATCGAGAACCTTAGCTACCGTTCACTGGCGATTGAAACGCTGTCAATAGGAACAGGAGTTACTTCGGTTATCGGTGCGAATGGCAGCGGGAAGACAACTCTCCTCAAGCTCTGTGCGGGAATTACCGTGCCCGATACCGGCTCTGTCCTGATAGATAACAGAGAACCACGCAAGTCAGATATCGGCTGGGTCAATGAATTTCCGGATCGGAATTTTCTTTTCGATACGGTATCAGATGAGATAGCATCCACGCTTCGCTTTCAGCATATCTCCCCCGGCGATATTTGCCGGCGCACGGAAGAGATCCAAAACCGGTTCGGGCTTGCCCGCTTGTCTGCCCGGATGGTGCGGGAACTGTCCGGGGGTGAAAAGGTCCTTGTTGCCCTTGCTGCCGCGATGATCCAGGATCCCCGGGCCCTCGTCCTTGATGAATGCGACTCACACCTGGATGCCTGCAGCATTCAGGCAATTGACCGGATTATTCGCCAGTCAGGCATACCATTTGTACTCCGCAGCACGCAGGATATGGAGCTTGCATCTTTGAGTGATCACCTTGTCTTTCTCGAAAAAGGCCGGATCCTTTTTTCGGGGACTCCGGAATCGGTCTTTGCCAGACTTGCAGATACCGCGTTTTATCCACTGTCATGGAAGTGCAGGGCATGAAACTCGTACTGGATGATGTGAAGGCAACTCTGGGAACATGGAGCTTTTCAGCACAGGGCATTTTTGATGAGGGACTGCATCTCGTTTGCGGAGATGTGGGGAGCGGAAAGTCTACGCTTGCCCTGATGATGGCAGGCCTTTTACCGGCAGCATCAGGTTCCGTTACCCGGGATCAGGTATCGTCACTGATGGTCTCTTTCCAGTTTCCCGAATATCATATCACCGGCACAACTGTTCATGATGAGTGTAAATCATGGGGTCTGGACCCGGAAACCATCCTTTCCTCAATCAGCCTTGGAGAGAAAAGAGACCGTGATCCATTGCGATTGAGTCGGGGGGAACTGAAGCGGCTTCACCTGGCCTGTGTTCTTGCAAACCCCTATGATCTCCTCATTCTCGATGAACCCTTTAGTTCACTCGATGTGAATGAGAAACAACGGATCTGCAACACCCTTTCCAGTCGTTCAAAAGGAATTACTGTGCTGTTCACTCACGAGCAGGCAATCTTTCCCCGGGTCGCGCATATCTGGGAGATCCGTGAGGGCAGGCTCTGGTACTGCGGTTCGCCCCCGGATGGTCTTTGGAACTGGCACCATGCACCCCCCCTCATCCGGACATTGATAGCTGCGGGAAAAACCCCGAAGAACATCTCTCCGGAAGATCTCATGGAGGCAGCATGCATGACATAAGGCTGCGGACTGGCGCAGCAACCCTTCTGTCTCTCGTAGCATTTCTCAGTATTCCCGGAGCCATTGCAGCATTCATCTGGTGGCTGCTGTTTACGCCCAATCTTCATCTCATCCGGAAAAACCGGCTGGTTCTCCCTTCCGTGATACTTATTGGTTTTTTCAGTGTAATACTCGAAATTACCGGTGGTGGAGGTGTCTCGTATTTCTTCCGGATGATGGTTGTCATCCTTATCGGGGTCTGGTTACTTGCAGGTCAGAAAAGGGGGGAATTCCTGAATCTCGGGTGCTGGCTCTTTGGAAACCGGACCGGTTTTGAACTGGGCATGCTTGCTGAAATGGCTTTGCAGAACTTAAACACCCTCACCACTGACTTCGACCGGATTCGTGCTGCGGAACGAATGAAAGGAGTGCGGTCTGGCGTTCGGAGTATCATTCCGGTCGGGCGGGTCCTTGTCCACGGGACTCTCATGCGGGCAGAGGATACTGCAGAACTATTGGCAATAAGGGGTTATGTCCATGGCGGGACCTGCATCCCGGTCTTTGCCCGGAAAAAAGGAGATCTCGTAGCTGTGTTTTTTGCCATATGCGCAGCAGTCATTGCGGTCCTTTTTTGTTAGCGCATTGTTAGTGCATTTTTTATACTTTCCTGATGAATTTTTGAGAGGCTAAATCTGATCGAATTGTCCTAAAGAGGCTATCCTTTGTACTCATCAGTTCCTCATAAAGTCAAAATCACGGATACCACGCTCCGTGATGCGCACCAGTCACTCATAGCCACGAGACTCCGGACCGAGGATATGATTCTTCTCGCAGAAGGACTAGACAAATGCGGTTTTTTTTCCGTTGAGGCTTGGGGTGGGGCAACATTCGATACATGCATCAGGTTCCTCAACGATGATCCCTGGGACCGTCTTTCACTTCTCAAAGATGAATTGAAACGCACACCCATCCAGATGCTTCTCCGTGGCCAGAACCTTGTCGGGTACCGTCATTATTCTGATGATGTTGTCGACAAATTCGTGGCTGCGGCGCATAAAAACGGTGTGGATGTCTTCCGTGTCTTTGATGCATTAAACGATATCCGAAATATGAAACGGTCAATGGACCAGGTTAAGAAATCCGGTGCCCACCTCCAGGGTACGATCTGCTATACGACGAGCCCGGTCCATAACACCGGCACCTTCATCGAGATGGCAAAGGAACTCGCTGCACTGGATTGTGATTCTGTCTGTATCAAGGATATGGCAGGGCTTATCATGCCCGAAGCGGCCCGGGAACTCATAACGGGGATTAAAAAAGCCGTGGATATCAAGGTCTGCCTGCACAGCCACTCAACCAGCGGGATTGCACCGATGAGTTACCAGACCGCAATTGAAGCCGGGGTGGACATTCTCGATACGGCAATGTCCCCGTTCTCGATGGGAACTTCACAGCCCCCGACTGAAAGTATCGTTGCCGCGCTGAAAGGAACCCCCTATGATACCGGAATTGATTTATTGCGGTTGCGGAATGTGAGAAATGCCTGTTTACGGGTTCGGGAAAAATACGGCGGGCTGCTCAATCCCATTTCAGAAAGGGTAGATTCTGACGTCCTCATCTACCAGCTTCCCGGAGGGATGATCTCCAACCTCGTCTCTCAATTACAGGAACAGGATGCCCTCAACCGGATGGAAGAAGTGCTTGCCGAGATCCCCCGCGTCCGGGAAGACCTCGGCTACCCCCCGCTGGTCACGCCCACCAGTCAGATTGTCGGAACACAGGCGGTCTTAAATGTCCTTGTCAATGGGGAACGCTACCGGAACGTTACCAAGGAAGTCAAAGATTACATTCACGGGCTCTATGGAAAATCCCCCGCACCGGTCAATGAGACGATTCGCCGCCAGATTATTGGCAATGATCCCGTCATCACCGTAAGGCCAGCCGACTTACTGGAACCCTCCTATGAAAAGATGAAATCTGAAGCAACCGCAGCAGGTCTCATAAAAAAGGAAGAAGATGTCCTTACCTATATTCTCTACCCGGCAATAGCCCCGGCATTTCTGAAAGGGGACCGGCAGCAGGAGCCGCTTCCCAAGAAACAGGCCGTTATGCAACCTAAAACAGAAGTCCCGAACGAGATGGAAGTCGAGGTTGACGGAGAAGTATTCAATGTCCGCATCGTGTCGGTCGGAGGCAACAAGGTCGATGTGACAAGTATCGCCCCGCAGAAGATCCCCCGGGGAGAGTTTGAGGGGGGAATCAAGAGCAACATGCAGGGTATGGTTCTCAAAGTCAATGTCAACAGGGGATCTATTGTCAAGAAAGGTGACACGCTCATTGTACTCGAAGCGATGAAGATGGAGAACCCTATCCACAGTCCTGCTGATGGGAAGGTTACAGAAATCTTTGTCGATACCGGAGATGTCGTCCAGAATGGCGATGTTCTGCTGGTGGTGCAATGAAATTTTTTGAAAAACTCCTGATAGCAAACCGGGGTGAAATTGCCATCCGCATTATGCGGGCATGCCGGGAGCTCGATATTGAGACGGTAGCGATCTATTCCGCTGCCGACAAGAATGCGCTCCATGTGAAATATGCTGATGAGGCATTCAATGTTGGGGAAGCCCATCCTTCAAAAAGTTACCTTAACATGGAGCGGATCATCGATATCGCCAAGAAAAGCGGGGCTGAAGCCGTGCACCCGGGGTATGGGTTTCTTGCCGAGAACTATAAATTTGCAAAACTTTGCCTTGACGAGAACGTAACTTTTGTCGGACCCCGCTGGAAGACCATCAAGGCGATGGGGTCGAAGATCGGCAGCAAGAAGATGATGAGGGAGAGTGGCGTACCGGTTGTTCCCGGTACTGATGGTGGCATCAACAATATTGAAGATGCAAAGAAGATCGCGTTTGAGATCGGGTACCCGGTTATCGTCAAGGCCAGTGCCGGCGGTGGCGGTATTGGGATGCAGATCGTAAACAATGAGAAAGATTTGGAAGAAGCGATCTCGGCAAGTATGCGCATAGCCCAATCTGCATTCGGAGATGCCACGGTCTTTATTGAGAAATATCTTGTCAAACCCCGGCATATTGAGTTCCAGGTTTTTGCTGATGAGCATGGCAATGCAGTCCATCTCTATGAGCGCGAATGCTCGATCCAGCGCCGGCACCAGAAACTTGTGGAAGAGGCGCCCTGCCCGATCATGACTCCGGAACTACGTGAACGTATGGCCGAGTCAGCCCTCAAAGTTGCAAAGGCCTCGGATTATTCGAATGCAGGAACCGTCGAGTTCCTCTACAGTAACGGGAATTATTATTTTATGGAGATGAACACCCGCCTTCAGGTCGAACATACCATAACGGAGTTTATCACCGGTGTAGATATTGTCAAGCTGCAGCTGGCGATTGCGGCCGGTGAAACCCTCCCTTTCGAACAGAAGGACCTCTCCATCCGGGGTCACGCGATTGAGTGCCGGATTAATGCCGAAGACCCCCTTAACAATTTTGCAGCCGATCCCGGAAAGATCGTACGGTACCGTTCCCCCGGTGGACCGGGGATCAGGATCGACAGCGGCATCCACATGGGCTATACCATCTCTCCCATCTATGACTCCATGATCTCGAAACTGTGTGCCTGGGACCGTACCCGGGCTGACACGATCAAGCGCATGCGCCGGGCAATCTCGGAGTATATTATCCTAGGTGTAAAGACCACCCTGCCCCTCCACTATGCGATCATGAACAACCAACAGTTTATCGAAGGTAATACCCACACCCATTTCCTTCAGGAAGAACATATCTTCAACACTCTCGAACGGTACACGCGTGATGAGGAGACCCGGATGCAGACCCTCGCGGGATCTTTTGAACAGGAGAAAAAAGTCGCTGCAATTTCTGCTGCTGTCAACCAGTACCTGCAGCAAAAAAAGGATTGATGGACGATTTAAAATGCCTATCAGAACCTTTAATAGTTTTTACTGCGTTTTTATTATGCACTTTCGTGCTGCGGTGGCCTAGCTGGTTAGGGCGCCAGACTCATAGGGTTTATTGAACGTTTTTACGCGTTCAGGCTTGAGATATCTGGAGATCGGGGGATCGTAACCCTCCCGCAGCATTCCGTTTTATCAGATTGTTTTTATTAGATCCCTGATAATTATACGCTCATTTTTCTTTCTGATTGTCAAATATGCGGTGAATATCATTCTTTTTAGCCTGATTTGACGATATATTTATTTACCGTTTGATCAAACACCATACGGTAATTAGGAGTGAAATGATGCTTTTAGCAAATGTAGCAGTAGGATTAATCCAGTTAGTTATTGCCATCATCTTTGCCGTGGTGGCATTGTATGTCGGCTTTGCGGTGCTCGGAAAGATCACCAAGGGCATTGATGAGGAAAAGGAACTCGCAAAGGGAAATGTGGCAGTCGGTATCCTTGTTGCCTCCGTCTTTGTTGCAATTGCGCTCGTTGTCCAGTCCGGTGTATCCGGCTTGTCCGTAGGAATCAACAAGGCACTGAGTGTTGGCATCCTGTCCGTTGATGGTCTGCTCTCCGTTGGTGTTGCATTCATCCAGCTTATTCTGGGTATTGTGCTTGCTGTTGGTGCGATCTACCTTGCGCTCAATATCCTTGACAAACTGACAAAAGGCGTTGAGGAATTTGAGGAACTCAAGAAAGGTAATGTTGCAGTAGCACTCGAGATGGCTGGCGTTATTATCGCTGTTGCTGTTATTATCCAGTCCGGTGTTATTGGCATCACAGCAGCAATCATATAATTTTTTTTGTGATTCATTAATTAGAGCCACCAATTAAGATTTTGTTTCGGTTTTTTTAAGAAGCCATCTCCATGAGAAAACTTATCAGACGTTCTTCGTGGCTTTGGTTCCACCTTCGCCCCCGCCACTGTGGCATTCCCCGGATTGCGATAACGACGTATTACCTGTAACCCGCCTCGTCCAATCACAATGCGCCCCGTTCCCCTCGGGGACTAGTGGCGCAAGAGGGGGGTATGGTATTATCAAAATAGGCTTACTACAGACAACAAAATGTTAACTGTTTGTTGATTTGATATCTGATATTAAAGGTTGGTGGCACCAAATGATGAATCACCTTTTTTTATATCATTGTCCAATCATCGGATTTTTTTCTTTGTTATGATTTCCAGAATAAACCAAAGCTCTGATCTTACGTTTTCAATCGCGAGAAAAGGACATCTGCATTAATGGAAGTAAATGGATTATTAGTAAAACAGGCTCTATTGAAATCCTTGTGGGGCACCAAAGAATCGCTCTTGGGGGTTACAGCACATCGTGCTTCCACCCCGCCGCTCGGGCATCCCCCAATGTTGCGATAGCCGTCAGAAGGTTGATGAGAAAACTTGAGGGGGTCAAGGGGATACTCCCCTTGGGCTGC
>Ga0074195_1000890_pt1 | contig 49391 bp, 28 predicted proteins | sample EPASupsiteHSE623_FD_64525 | JGI IMG/M metagenome (GOLD analysis project Ga0074195, IMG submission 64525) | Bioremediated contaminated groundwater from EPA Superfund site, New Mexico - Sample HSE6-23 | ecosystem: Environmental > Aquatic > Deep subsurface > Groundwater > Contaminated ...
AAGAGGAAGAGCACCAGCAAGTGGTCCTCCCGGATGACGTGGCACATGTCGATTGCCTGGAGGCTGAGTGCATAGAGAAACGCCGCCAGCAGTCCCTCCCCCCACGACCTTCCAAGGCGCAGCGCCAACAGGTGGACGAGCAGCACCGAAATCACGTCGAACAGGGCACACAGACCCCTTCCCGCGATGACCAATTTGGAGAGGTTGCGGCCATCGTTGCGCCAGGCCTGGAACGTCCGAGGATCGCCCTTGAGTCGATCGATCTGATACAAGCCGCGATACAGGGCCCCCAGTGCCGTATGGATGGTGCAAGAGGGCCCCTTGTACCAGCGGGGATCGAGCCTGCCGGATGCAACATTGAGAGCCGCGGCCACGAAGTTCTTCTCGTCGAAGTTGGGCACGAAGGGCAGCCCATGGCCCACGTGGAGCAACCGCAATGTGGCCGCCACTACCAGAACGACACCCAACGTCATCGGACGCCGGATTCGATCACAGGCGATCCTCGAGCACGAGACCTTGTCGAATAGGGACGGACCCACGCACAGGACCGATCCGGACATGGCTCTCCTCCGATTCCTTCCCCACGATGGCCTGATGCCGACGCTGACGCCGACGTGGATAACCAAGAGGAGTGCCACCGGAGCCGCCGTCGTTCTCCGAAACCGGATGCACCTTCGTGAACCCTCAGCAGAAGCCTGTCTCGACCCTGGTGTCCATGCACCTGACCTTGCTTTTGCCCGAACCCCAGAGCTTCCCGGACGGATTGTCGCGTTGCGCTGTGCTACGCGCGAGTTGCAGGACGCTCCGCCTGCTGAGATAATGGGATTCCCGTTTGTGACCGGACCCGACCCATGTCAAAGAAGAACCTTTCCTCTCCCGGACGCTCCGGAACGGATCAGGTCGACCCACAGGGACATCGGAAGGCCCTGGATGCCCTTTTCCTGCTCGCCCGTGGCTGTCATGCGACTCTCGATCCGAACTCCCTGCTGGAGGGCATCCTGAACTGCCTTTTGGCGATCTTCGGAGCCGATCGCGGATTCATCCTGATGGCAAAGGAGCGGTGGGAGACTGATTCCCGCTGCCCCTCTCCTCAACTGGTGCCGGCCATCGTCAAGCGGGTCGACCTTGCTGGAAGTGATCAGTTCAGCAATACGGTCGCCCAAGAGGTCTTCTCAAAGGGAGCTCCGATTCTCGTTCCAAAAGTCGCGAGGGACCATCACCTGCGCGACCGCAGCAGCGTCATTGGCTCCGGGTTGCAGTGGATTCTCTCAGCACCCCTGATGAAGGGCACTCTTCCGATCGGAGTCATCTACCTGGACAGCCGCTCTGAGGGCAGACCCTTCGAGGAGGCGGACTTGAGTCTTCTCCAGGCGGCCGCCGAACACGTCGTCGCGGCTCTCGAGAACTCCAGGGAGAGAGAGCAGCTTCGTATCCGTGTCGAGGGCCTCGCCGGCGTGGTGAAGCAAGAGGTGAAGAGGGAATTCGATACGAGCGGGATTGTGGGGAGTAGCGCTTCGATGCGGCGACTCCATGCAGCGATGAACCTGCTCGCCCCCGAGGACACTTCCGTCTTGGTGCAGGGAGAGTCGGGCACCGGGAAGGAACTGGTGGCTCGCGCGATTCACGATATGTCCCCACGTCGCAACAAGCCGTTCGTTGCCGTGAACTGCATGGCTCTCGCGTCAGGGCTGCTCGAATCGGAGCTGTTCGGTCATGAGAAGGGAGCATTCACCGGGGCGGCGGAGCGACACGTAGGCCGATTCGAGTTCGCAGCGGGCGGAACGCTGTTCCTCGACGAGATCGGGGAACTCGAGCAGTCGATCCAGGTCAAGCTCCTTCGGGTGTTGCAGGAACGGGCCATCCAGCGCGTGGGTTCACCGCATCTCACACCGGTGGATGTGCGGTTGGTCTGCGCCACCCACCGAGATCTCAAGAAGGCCGTCGCGGAGGGAAGATTCCGGCAAGACCTCTATTACCGCATCGCGGTCTTCCCTGTTGTCCTCCCGACACTCCGGGAGCGTTCAGAGGATATCCTCTCGTTGGTGACCCACTTCATTTCTCTGTTCCGTGACCGGATGCGCAAGCGTATTCACGGGATCGAGCCGGAGGCCCTCGAGATCCTCCGTCGATACTCCTGGCCCGGGAATGTCCGGGAACTTCGAAATGTCATCGAGCGCGCTTTCGTTCTCGAGGCGACGGATCAGATCACTGTCTCCAGTCTCCCGTTCGATCTGACCTCGTCCAGGTCTCCGTCAATCGTCATGCCGCTCGAGACGGTCAGAGGGCTTCCTCTGTCAACGGCGCGAGAGAGGTTCGAGCGGGCGCTGATCGTCGACTGCCTGGAGCGACACAAAGGGAGCATCACACTGGCGGCGAAGGAGCTCCAGGTTCCTCGTTCCACGATCTATCGGAAACTCGACGCTTTCGAAGTGAGTTCCGGTCGCGACGAGTAACGCCGGGGATTCTCCGCTCACCGACCCTCATCGACGCCACCCGGAACGGTTTCGAGAACCCGGCGGTTGATGCGCACGTTGTCGAGGAAAGTCCGGGCCAATGAGTCCGAACCGAGTCTCTGAGCGCGGTCGCGTATCAGTGAGGCGGTCCGATCGAAGGTTGACCTTGCGGGATCCACTTGTCCGAGCTCGTTCAGTAGCAGTCCGTAGTGGTAGAGGATCACGGCGAGGTTGGCTCCCACAGAGTCTCGATTCCCGAGAATCGATAAAGACTTCTCCATCAAGGCCAGAGCTTCTGTCTTGGATCCCTGGCCGAGGCGGCATCGTCCCAGACAGAGAGTCCCCATGGCCTGCAGTCCGGTCCGTCGTGCATCCTGAGCGCATCGCACCGACATTGTGGCGTGGGCAATCGCGTCTTCGAGTAGGACCTGCGAGCCAGCGTCCAGAAGACATTCCGACAGTTCCAGGTGGATCTCGCCGGTCACCACCTCGACAGTCTCCCCGGAGAGGAGTTCGAGAGCCTGGGTAAGGCACTCCCGTGCAGGATCGAAGCGCTCCTGCCCTCCGAAGGACTGGCCAATTCCTAAAAGATCGCAGGCTCGACCCTGACGGCATCCGATGGCCGAATCGTGCTCGAGAGCTTCCCTGTACAGCTCCAGGGCCGCCTCGAAGTGGCCCACCGCCCCGTGAATCCTGCCCAGTGTCCGCAAATCGCGGGCAATCGACCGCAGATCTCCGCCATGTCGATCCATCTCCAGGGACCTGAGTCCCAATGCCAGGGCCTCCTCGATATTCCACGTCTCCAGACGAGTCGCGGCAAGGTGACAGAGCGAAGAAGCCAGGCCTTTGGTGTGACCGATGCTGTCGTAGAGTTCCTGGGCGCGCCGATGGATCGAGACCGCTTCCTCCAGCTGCCCGGCCTGTGTCATCGAGCAGGCCAGGCTCGTCAGCGCGTCGGCCTCGCCGGCGATGTTCTTGTTTCGGCGACTGAGCTTGAACGCCTGCCGGGCACATCCCTGAGATCGCACGAAATCACCGACCTGCCAACAGTAGAACTGGGAGAACCTCAAGAGGGCCTCAGCCTGACGATCCTTGTCGGAGAGCTGTTTGGCAATATCGAGCATCCGTTCGATGTCTTCTCTTTGTTTTAGTCTCTGGCCGCGAGCGTGAAGAACCCGCTCTCTCATGGCCAAGGCGTCGAACGTCAACTTCCGCTCCAAAACAGAGTCATCACTCATGTCTTCGACGGAGTCTCCTGACGGAGAAGAGGACCCTTTCGAGTGCGACGAAGAGGGAGGCATCGAGTCCTGATCGGTCTCGGCACGAGCGAATGGAATGAGCTTGAGCACGTGCTCGACCAGTCTCAACACCGCCTCATGGTCATTGCTGGCAGCAGCCCGTGCCAGGGCTTCTCGAGCATATCGGAGAGCCTTTCGGAAGAACGCGGCCTGGCTCGCGTGGTGGGCGAGAGTCTCCGTCATCGTCTCGCGCTGTTCAACCGGCAGACTCTCCAGCGTCTTCCCGACCAGCCCGTGAAGGAGTCTCTTGTTGGACGGAACGATCGTTGCGTAGACGATCGTCCTCACGAGCGACTGACGGAATTGGAGGACGCCCTCCGCTGCGTTCGCGAGAGGCCCCAGAAATCGAAGCTCCTGCAAACGCTCGAGAATAGGAAGGAGCTCAGGCGATGAGCCCGGCCACAGCTCCTCACAAATCGTGCCAAGCACGGCCGGATCGATGGCCGACCCGAGGACGGCGCAAAGCTGCAGAACCTCACGATCCCTGGTGGGCAGTGCGTCCACGCGTGCCGCCACGATCGTGTGAATCGTGGGCGGTACGACGAGCTCGTCGGTCGGCCGGAGGGCGCGGACCTTTTGGGTAGTGTCTCCCGCACGCGTGGATTCCGTTTTGGCCGGCGAGTCCTCACGTTCGGAACGAGAGAGAAGTCCGGCATACTCCTCCAGGAACAAGGGATGTCCGCCACAGAGACGGAGGACCTTCGACTCCAAATCCGCGTCGCCCGGATGCCGTACGGTATTGGAGATTGTGGACCGACAGGATCGGAAGAGCTGCGCGGCCTCATCCTCGCCCAGACTGCCGATCTCGATCACGGACATGGCGCACAGCTTCTTCCAGCGTTCCGGCGGAAGGTAGGGCAGGCGCGCACACGAAAGGACAAAGACCGGAATCTGTATCCGCACCAAGAACGCCTCGATCAGTTCCAGGGACAGATCGTCGATCCACTGCAGATCGTCGAGGAACAAGGTCAAGGGCTGACCCTCGTGCAGAGTGATGTCCTGTGCGACTCGGATGAACAGATCCGTCACGGCTCGGACGATGGCGTCCCGGAGTGTCGAGGAAGTGTCGAGCGCACTGTCAGGCCCGAGGCGGGGAGCGATCTCAGTCCCGATCGGGGATACCTTGGCCGTGCCGAGCAGGTATCCTACGACTGTCTGGATGCGCAACTGATCGTCTTGGTCGTTTCCCCTGCTCAGGCGAGCCACGGCCCATTCCAGCGAGCGCTGGACATCCTCAGCGCGGTCCGATTTCTGGACATCGAGGAGGTTCTTGAGGAGATCGATCACCAGGCGATAGGGAGTGCTCGGAAAGGCAGCGGCGGCGCCTCGGATGGTCCTCATCCCGGTCTCGCGCAAGAAGTGTCCTGCCAGCGCGCTCTTGCCGATGCCGGCTTCGCCGTTGATGAGGACCAGGGTCGACCGACTCTCGAGGCTGGGGGCACTTCCGGCGGTTTCACGCTTCCCGCCGAACACACCGGTTCGGGTGAACTGGAGGCGCCGAGATACATCGTCCAGGAGCTTGAACCAGATAGCCGAAAGCCGGTTGAGCTCCGCCGCGCGCCCGAAGAACAGGCCCGGGTTCGTACTGGGACACAGACGGGGCGTCTGCCCGCCCACGGACGAAAGACCGGAGAGCCGATCGGGAGCGCTCACCTGAAAGCTCCCGAGAACTCGCGCGCGGACCCCCTTGGTCACCCAGAGGCCGGAGGGTGGACGTGTGGACCTGGCCGTCTCGAAGACGCTCTCGTCGACCTGGACATTGGGATCCACGCAGACGCGGGCCACATCCACCGTCACAGTAGCGGAGAAACGGAGTCCCCGCGAGGTGATGTGCCTGTTGACGCACTCGATCTTTCCCAGCATTGCGATACCGACAGATACCGCACGCTCGCAATCCAGCTCCGACGTCGTTCGATGTCCGAAGTAGGCGACCAATCCGGAGGCGTCATAGCGTCCCACTTCCCCTCCAAACCGAGTCACCTCGTTCGCAACGAGGCAGAGAATCCTGGTGGCCACGAACGATGTAGCTCCTTCGTCGTCGGCCGTCTGTCGATCGGACTGCTCGCCCAAGGAGAGAGCCAGTCTGACGACATCGCGGAGGATTCCCTCTCGAAGCTCCGTGGCGCGATGACGCGCAGGGACCCAGGAATTGAGTTGTTCAAGGTCCGTCTTGAGGACCTCTCTCCAGTCAGTCCCGGTCGGGGGTGAGCCGCATGACGGCGTGACTGCGAGAAGCCACGTCGAGAGAGCCTGCTTGAACTCGAGCACCGATCGATATCGGTCCTCTTTGCGCCGCGCAATGGCGGTCATCACGATCGAATCCAAGTCGGAGGTGACCTGCGGGTTGAGGCTCGAAGGTGGAGACGGATCCGCAACGAGCTTGGCAAAATAGTTCTCCGGCCCGAACGGAGGTCTTCGCGTCAGCAGCGCGTACACGATACAGCCCAGGGCGTAGATGTCGACCCGGTGATCGCAGGGCGCGCCTTGCAGCTGTTCGGGAGCCATGTATGTGGGCGTTCCCATGACGTCACCGACGCGCGTGATCTCGGTCACTTCGTGCTCCATGATTCTGGCCAGGCCAAAATCGAGGATCTTCAGCCCCCCTCCCGGAAGGAGCATCACATTGCTTGGCTTGAGATCCCTGTGAATTACACTGTTTTGGTGGGCGTACTCCATCGCATCGCACATGTCCAAGGCGAGATGGAGGTGTTGCATGACGTCGATCTCGGACAGCGCGTCGATGTGATCAGAGAGCGTCTGCCCCTCGACCCACTCCATGACAAAATACGGTTTCGATCCATCGTCCCTGACTTCGAGCACGGAGACAATGTAGGGGTGGGAAAGTCGCGCGAGGATTCTGGCTTCCCGGACGAAGCGGCTGCTGAGCTCGGCCGATCGTTCCTTCCGGATGGCGGGAGCCTGGAACTTGATGGCCACCGGACGGCCGGTTTCGGAATCGGTGGCTCTCACGAGACATCCCATGCCCCCCTGTGCGATCACTCTCGCATCCTTGAAGCGGTGGGAGATGGCTTGTAGGATATCGGTGGTATTCAGCGGAAGCCGCATTGAAGCACCCAACCCCATTGCTTTCGTCTCCGCAAGACTGGGCATCGAGAACAGGACGAGCCCAGACCGAAGTGACGGAGACGAGGAGGCTTGAGGCTCGCTTCCGTTGGCCGGAATATTATCGGCAACATGGGTACCCCGGTGCGGCTGCTAGGATTGTATCATCCGGTCTTCCTATTTCAACCATCGGCCCCCGTCGAGACGGCAAAAGTGAGGTCGCCCGTGTGCACTCGCCGTTTCGGATTCTTGTTGTTCCTCGCCCTGGGGTTATTGTTGGTCTGTCTTGCCCGATTTTGTCGAACACTGGATCGTCCGGTGTCGTCGAAGGGATCTGGACATGATGGATCGACAGTGCGGTCTCCACGATCACAACGGTGGTGTGACCACCGAACCTGCCCGAGTGTTCCGACAGACTGACTTCGTTGCCTTCTCCGACCGATGTGCTACGATGCCGGTCACGAACGACGACGAAGGCTGGAGACTCTGGTGCAAGACGACTCAGTTCAGAAAGACTCTGTCTCCGAGGATCCCTGTTCGCGTCCATCTGCCTCGGGGAACCCACCCGACATCGTGACCGGACCACAAGAGCTCACGGGAGCGGAGGCCTCCCCGGTCGAGTCGGGGTCCCCATCCAGCGTGGCCATACCGGATCCCTCTGTGGCCGTTACGGAGGCGACTGTATTGCTTCCTGGACGGGTCCGGCGCTATGGCCCGATGTGTTTTCTGGCATGCCTGGCGGCTTCTCTGGCTCCGGTGGGCCGGCCCTGGGCTCTCGTGCAGGCGGCTCTGGCGGGACTCTTGTTGGGGTGCGTACTCTATCCGGCAGGACGCCATCGCCATCGAGTACTGTACCGAAGCGTCTGGAGCGTCTGGCTGGCTTTCTTCCTGATCGGCGGCGGTCTTCTGGGACAGATCGGGGTCGGCGTGGTGATGGCCCTGCGGGGTTATCAATCGCTGTCGATCGCGTCACCCGGCATCCTCATCGGATCGCTGCTTTGTACCGTGGCCGCGGCGATCGTGCCTGTTTGGATCGTGTCGCTCAAGGGTGACCGGCTGTGGGTGCTGGGGCTTCATGGAACCGACCTCAAGCGAAGCGTGCTCCTTGGGGTGCAGGCGGGACTCCTGTTCGTGGGTGTGGATCTAATCTCTCTGAAGATCTGTCAGACCCTGGGGCTCTGGGAGATCTCCGACCGGGGACTCGCCGGCATTCTTTTTCAGATGGAGGAACCCGGGCAGCTGCTCGTTGGATTGGTGATGCTGGCCGGGCTCGTGTCCGTTTCCGAGGAGATCCTGTTCCGCGGAGTTCTGTTCGCCGCCCTCCGGCGCTCCAAGGGGCCCTTGTCCGCGGTCCTGCTCAGCGCCATGTTCTTCGGATTCTGTCACACGCCGGAAATAGTATTGCCGACTCTGATGGGCCTGATCTTCGCGACGCTCTACCATATCACCGGGAGTCTGTGGTCCTCGATTGCCGCGCACACGGTGGTCAATTCGGCGGCAGTGATACTCTCGTTCAACCATGGGGTGCTGTTCGAGACCCTGCCTTGGCCGACTCTGGCAGCAGTGCTCATGGGAGTGGGGTTTCTCTTTTTGATCCGTTCGCCGTCCAGGCCAGCGCGCGAGGAGCTGTCCTGCATGTGCCGCAACTCACGACCGATGTCGCAGGATCGCTGTCCGTGGTGCGCGTATCCGTTCGCAAGCACCTCGCCCTGGTTTCGCTGGGCACTCAGAGTATCCGGAGCGATCACTCTCATGAGCCTTGGAGCGGGAGCTTTCTTCGTGGATCGATTCGCGGTCAGCGCCTACACTCACGATCGTTCGGAGTGGGCGCTCTCCGTCCAGTACGAATTGCTCCGCGGCACCGGGCGAATGTCGGCAGGAGAGAGACTGCTCACGGCGTGGACGAAGGACCGTCCGGAGTCTCATTGGCCTGTGAGGTTGCTGGCCTTCTCCGCATACAAGATCGGCGACTACCGGCGGTCGGCGGCGTTGGTCGAGGCCGAGCTCAGGAGAGTCTCCGAACCGGAGACTGTGCGTTTGTTCAAGAACATCCTGTCTTTGAACCTCGCCGAAGAGGGTGGCGCGCGGGCAGAGGAGGCGGTTCAGCTCGCCAAAGACGCCCTCGAGGGATCGACCGGCCGGATGCGTCTCGGAATTGAGGACACTCTGGGCTGGGCGCTCGTGCGTGCGGGCCGCTGCAAGGAGGCACGACAGTACCTGGACCGGGAATTGTCAGAGTACGGCACATCCACTCGTGATGGGGTGGCAGAGCTGTCCTACCATCGCGGGGTGTTACTCTGGGCATTGGGAGACGTTGTGAAGGCGAGGTCGGTCCTGGAGATGGCGGCGCGGGTGGATACAGCGGGCGGGGCCTTTGGCCGGCGGGCGAGGGAGATCCTCACCACGGGCAAGCTCCCGGCAGGACTGATCCCTTCGAACCGGCCCGACCGCGGCGTTGATGAGGAGCCGTGAAGGGCTGAAAGCATGGGATTGGAACTTCTCCAAACGAAGGCGTATGCTAAAGAGTCTGACCTGAGGCCGGCGGTCGGCCTTGCCCTCGAAGCACCAGGCGGGGTTGTCTCTCGTGGTGAAAAGCATGAACACTCGATCCATTCCCGGACTTCTCGCTCTCCTCTTGGCTCTCTGCACGGTCTTGCCCCTGTTCGCGGCTCTGGAACCCGCGGATGAAGCGATCCTGGACAGAGACTATCCGACAGCCATCCGGCTTTATCAGGCGCAGACCCTTCGAGGGGGCTCTGACATGGATCGGTGCTGGGTCGGTCTGGGGACGGCCCTCCGCCTGTCCGGTGATCACAAAGGCGCGGTCGAGGCTTTTGAAAAGGGGCTCCTGGCCTGTCCCAATGGACGCTATCGCAGCCGGGCCGTATTTCGCCGGGCAGAGGCCCTCGGGAGTCTGGGTCGGTGGGAGGAGTCTTCCTCTCTCTGGCAGGCAGAAGCCCAGCGTCTCCTTTCGCCGAGCCGCAAGGAAGAGATGGCCCAAGGATATCTCGACCTCGCGGAGCGAGCCGCCAACCCTGTCGACAAGTCAAAAACCAAGGACCCGGCCCGGGCCGCGCAGGCCTACACCAAGGCCCTGGAGATCGGCCTTCCCCCCGCCAAGGCCTGGAAGGTGCGGTTGGACCGGGCTCAGGCCAACCTCGACGCTGGCCAGGCCGAGGCCGCTCGCGGCGACCTCGAGGCTCTGGCCAAGGAGCTGACGCGGCCCGGATCCGGTCCGTCCGTTCCTACTCCGGACGGCTCCCAGGACCGTGAGGGAGGTCGTTTGAAGATCCTCCTCGCTCGGGCCTTTGCAAAGGCCGGGGACCTCACCCACTCCCGACGCGCTCTTCGGGAGCTGGCCGCGAGTTCCGCATCCGGAGAGCACGCAAAGGAGGCCCTCCTGGAGCTGGCCAAAAGCTACCATCTTCCCGACGGAGCGAGCGATAGCGAGTTCGAGAGAGGGACCGAGGTTTTGCGGGAGCTTGCCACTCGCTTTTCCCACGACCCCTTGGCCCGCGTCGGACAGCTCCTCCTGGCCCAGAGCCTCATCCAAAAGGGCCGTCACGACGAAGCCCAGGTCCAGCTCAAGGAGATGGTCGATAAGGTCGGCGAGGCGATCCGGCAACAGCCGGCCTCGAGAGATTCGACGGCTCCCACGACCGGTTCTATCCCACCCGGTGCTGTCCTGCCCGGGCCCGTGCTGGCCGAGCTTCTGCCAAAGGCCCGGGTCCTTTTGGCTCGCAGTCTGAAAGCCCAGAGACGGTTCGAGGAATCGCTCGCGGCGTACACCGCGTTCCTCGCGGCCCACCCGTTCGACGCTGATTCGCAAGCGGCCCAGCAGGAGGTCCTCGACATCCAGTTCGAGGCGGCCTGTGATCTGGCCGCGAAACGGCGGTATGCTGAGGCGCGCAAGGCGTTCGAAACGTTTCTTTCTCGCTACCCTTTGGATGGTCGAGGGCCGGACGTTCTTTTGAGGATGGCCGCGCTCACCCTCGAGATGGAGGATCCCCGGGGAGCCATCGAGGGGTATCGACGGGTCGTCTCCAAGTCGCCGGGTTCGAATCAAGCCTCCAGAGCTCAGTTCGAGATCGGCCAGATCTACGAGAACACCCTTCGAGACCCGAAGAGCGCGCTCGCGGAATACGCGAAGCTCGACTGGGGGGAGTACGCTTCGGCCGCGATGGAACGTCGGTCGGCACTCGAGCGTCGGGAGCTCGTGATCTCGCCCCAGAAGGTCTTCCGGACCGATGAATCCCCGGCGATCACTGTGCGAACGCGCAACGTGCGGACCCTCACTGTCCGAGCGTACCGGGTCGATCCGGAGGCCTATTTCTCGAGGACCCTCGGCCTCGTGGACCTGGATCGGCTGGATGTGGATCTGATCCGTCCGGACAATACGTTCGAGCATCCCTTGAAGGGGGCCCAGGAGTTCGTGATGCGGGAATCGATCGTTCCCCTTCCGCTCAAGGGCCCGGGCCTCTGGGTCGTCCAGGCGGGCGAGGAGGAGCTCTGGGCAACCGTGGCGGTTCTGATCTCCGATCTCGACGTGGTCGTCAAGGCCTCGCGATCGAGCGTCTTTGCCGTGGCCTGGGATCGAATCCTCTCGAAGCCCAAACCGGGAGTCGACATCCTCGTCAGTGATGGAACGCGCCAGATCACACGCCGCCCAACCGGCGAAGACGGCGTGTTGATCCTGGACGACGGCTCCATCAAGGATCCGAAGAAGCTCACGGTTCTGGCATTGGCTCAAGGGTCTGCTGCCAGCACCGCCCTGGAGCCCAAAGCAGTCTCATCCTCGAGCCTGTCCCCCAGAGGTTACATCTATACCGATCGTCCGGCTTACCGTCCGGGTCAGTCCGTTCATATGAAAGGGATCCTGCGCGACGTCCAGAAAGACGCCTACACTTTCACTCCCGGCGAAGACGTGACTGTTAGGGTTCTGTTCCCGTCGGGTCGGCCTTTGATGGAGCGGTCGTCGAAGCTGTCCGACTGTGGAACCGTGATTGCCGATGTCTCACTCCCAGAGGGGGCTTCGGAGGGTGACTACCCGATCCACATCGGTCGAGCCGGCCGACCTCTGTTCACGGGCTCGTTCCGTGTGGCCGGCTACCAGATCCCAGCGCTCCTCCTCAAGATCGACCTCGACACATCGGTGCTTCCTGAGTCCGAACCCCTCAAGGCCAAGATCAAGACCGTCCGTCCGGACGGTTCACCGGTGCGAGATGTCCTGGTTTCCTACCAGGTGAGCGGCCAGAGCGAAACCTGGACGGGGGTCTCCGACGAGAAAGGCGAGATCTCCGCGGAGATCGACACCCGGGAGCTTTCGGAAGGGACCCACGAGTTCAAGGCGTGGGCGAACGAGGACGGCCTCATGGCCGCGTCGCCCTTCTTCATCGCCTCCGTCGGAGTCAAGCCGGGGATCAAGGTCGACAAGGACGTCGTCCTGGCCCAGGAGCAGTTCTTCGCCCGAGTCCAGCTGAGCGATGCCCTTGGCAAGCCTGTCAAGTCCGAGGTGTCGGTCGAGGCCATCCGCCGAGTGAGCCAGCCCATCGGGGCAGACGCCGAAGTCGTCGAGGCGACGCAGAAGATCGCACTCGACGAGAAAGGACAAGGGTCGGTGGGGTTCTCGCTCACCCACGGAGGCTCTTACCAGATCCGCGTTGTCGCGAAGGATTCGAAGGGACACAGGGCCAGCGCCCAGGCGGGCCTCACCGTGACAGCCGCCGACGATCCGGTGCGGCTGCGGATCCTCACCCAGACCGACAGTTTTCGGGCCGGCGAGAAGATCGAGCTGCGTGTGATCTCATGGGCCAAGGAGACTCAGGCCCTGGCGACGATCGAGGCGGGGCGCGTTCTCGACCATCGATGGGTCTCTCTCAAGACCGGAGAGAACGTCGTCGAGTGGGAACTCAAGGAGTCCTACGCTCCCAACGCCACAGTGTCTCTCGTGGTCATGGATCGCGACCGGATCCACTCGGCGAGCCGAGAGATCACCATCCGGCACGGTCTCGATCTTTCGGTCGCGGCGGATCGAGAGACGGCCACTCCCGGTGGGGACGTGGCGCTCACCGTGAAGTCGGTCGACCATCTTGGCCGCCCTGCGGACGCCGAGGTGTCCATCGCCGTTGTGGACGAGGCTCTTCTGGCCCTGTTCCCCGACTCTTCCCAGCCCATCGACCACTTTTTCCACCAGAGGCGCGAGAATACGGCCCTTTCCGTGGCCTCATCTCTGGGGACAACGTATCCGGCCGCGCTGACGACTCTCTCAGACGAGCTCTTGAGCGAGGAGAAGCAGGATCGAAGGATTACACTGAAGTACGAGACTCCGACCAGCGTCGGCCTCATCCTGCGTCAGATCTCGATCAAAGGGCTGTTCCGGGTGATCGTTCCCTCTGAACTGGAGACCCGCCAGATCACTGTCGACTTCAAGGAAGTCCCTCCGGAGGAGGCTCTCTTCAGGGTTGCATCGATGATCGGCTTCCGCCCCCAGCGCCAGAGGTCCGCGGGGAGGCTCACGTATTCGTTCACTCCGGGTATCCGGGACGGGGTGGCTTTGCCCTCTGCCATGGCTCCGGGAAGCGGAGTCACCCTTCCGTCCGCCTCTGTCGACGCGCTGGGAGATGATCAGACTTCGGATAAGGAGATGAACGCTCCCTCCATGCCCGGTGAAGCCGCGGGTGAGGCGGAGGCCAAACCCGAAGACCGCTTGGAAGAAGACCTGGATGCCAAGCAGGTTACCGAACAATCGTTCGGCAAGGATCTGCAGCAGGCTCTCCACTTTGCCAAAAAGAAGCTCCGGTACAAGGTCAATGCACGAGGAAGAAGAGGCGGGATGTCGCTGCTCGCCGGGTCGACTGAGACATCTTCGGTTACGGGGAAGGGTGACAAGTCCCGTGAGTCGGGATCGGCTGTTAATGGGGACGTGGAGGGCGGCCCCAGGGTCCGAGACACATTCCCAGAGACCGCTTTCTACCAGGCGGCCTTGCGGACCGGACCTTCGGGGGAATCTCGGGTTTCGTTCAAGCTCCCGGCCGGCCTTACTCGGTACCGGATCCTGGCCCGCGCAGTGACGGCCAAGACTCAGGTCGGGGAAGCCCAGACCTCGGTCCGGGCGATCCAGGTTTTCTCCGTCGACCTTGTCGTGCCCCCATTCTTCGTCACCGAGGACGAGGCCGGGGTCCAAGCTCTGGTGAGGAACCGTTTGGATCGACCCGCCAAGGCCCTGGTTTCGCTCGAGGTCTCCGGTCCCAACGCCCCGGAGCGACTCACCCAAGAGGTGGAGGTTCCCGCGAACCAGGAGGCGCGAACCTTCTTCCGCTTCCCGGTCGGTCGTGCCTCGGCGTGGGATTTGACGCTGTCCGCAAAGGCTCAAGACCTCTCCGACGCTGTCCGCAAGACCGTTCCGGTCAAGCCGCGTGGCGCCCAACACTTCGATTCTTCGGCCGGCCTGTTGACCGAGTCAGCGGTTTTCGACCTGAAGCTGCCCAGGGCTGATCTGGCCTCTCGTCAGCTCACCATCCGTTTGGGGCCGGGACTGCCCGCGACGATCGTCGATCAGCTCGCGACCGGAGTGTTGTTCGACACCCAGGAATCGACAGTCGACCTCTGCCGGCGTGAGCTGGCCGCTTTTGTCGTCGGGGCTCTCGAAAGCGGTCAACCGGGCGATCGGGAGGCTCGCAAGGAACGCGTGCAGGGACTCCTCCGTCAGATCGCGGCCGACCCTGCGCCCGAGTCGCCCGTGGAGCTCGCGGAGAAGCTCGATCTTCTGTCCCGGGCACGCAAGGAGGGGTTTTCGGTCCTCGACGAAGCGGTCGCCGAAACGATCCGAGCCGCGAAGGAGCGGTACGCCGGAGCTGACGACCCGTCGAAGCTTTGGCTCCTGTACGCGCTCGCAGCCGAGGGTGCGGCCGACTTCGAGCACGTGAATCGTTTCCTGCGCGAGCGGCAAACCTCCTCACTCAGAACGGCCTTGTTGGCGCTGACGCTCGCGCGCATGGACCGCAAGGAGAGGGCTGTCGAGCTGGCCTCGCGCCTGGCCGAATCCCAGCCGCGCGATTCCGGTCCGATCGAGACCGAGCCGGGCGCACCGGTGGACATCCGGACCGACGAGGCGCTCTCGAGCGCGTATCGGTTGATGGCTCTCGTGGCCGCGTCCGCCAACCCGCGGGCGATCGGACTGGAGTTGGCAACGCTGATGTCCTGCCGGGGTCCGGACGGTTTCCCGGCCGCGAGGAGTCGGTCAGCCGCCTGTCAGGCTCTGGCCGCCTATCTCACGACCCACCTCCGTGAAGAGGATCGATACCGGATCGAGATCAAGGTGGGTGACTTGGCTCCCAAGATCATCTCGTCCGACGAGCTTCGGAGACCCGAGAGTTACACCTTCTCCGGGAACGAACTCCCCGACGGTCCTGTCCACGTCTCGCTTCGGCTCGAGGGCAGGGGCGCCGTCGACTACCGGGCCGTCCTTTCCGGCTTCCAGGAAGGTCTCGTGGGTGTGATCGACGGGGCTCCCTTCCAGGTGACCCGCAGGCTCAAGCCGGCTCCCTTGGTGCACCGGGGAAAAGAGGTCCCCAGGGGAGGAAGCTGCGTGGTCGGATCGTACAATAACCCCGACAACCATCTGACCCAGCTCGCTCTGGCCCAGGCGGGCGAGGTGGAGCTGACCGTGTGGTGTCCGGCCGGCGGACTGCGAGAGGAGATCCTCGTCGAGGAATCGATCCCCACGGGGTGCACGCTCGTGGAGAAATCGCTGTCCGGCAACTACCGTCACGTCCGGGTCTTGCCCGGCCGGATCCTCGCCGCGTACCAGACCCCGCCTCACTCGGGGGCGCACCTCTCCTACCGCATCGCGGGGCGCTTCCCAGGGGTCTACACGATGCTTCCCACCAGGGTCGTGTCCTGCTATCACCCCCGGCGGTACGCTTATTCCGACAGCCGGAGCCTCGAGGTACTCGATGTCGGCAAGGCATCCGCTGATCCTTACCGGATGACGGCCGATGAGCTCTGGACCCTGGGGAAGGCCGCCTTCGAGGAGGGCGACGGCCAGACCGCCTGGCGTCACCTGAACGACCTCAAGACGTTCAATCTGAACGATCCCACGCTCAAGGAGGCTTCTCGGATCCTGCTTCTGCTCGCCATCGAGAGGAAGGACTCCGCGGCCGTGCTGAAGCATTTCGAGACTCTCAAAGAGAGATATCGGGATCTGTCGTTGCCGTTCGAGACGGTGTTTCTCGTGGGACAGGCGCACCGCGAGATGAAGGAGTTCGAGCAGGCCGCCGCTGTCTACAGGGGACTGGCCGAGGCGAGCTTCCTTCTGGAGGCTCAGCTCGCCGGCGTTTTTGAGCAATCGGGAGAGCTGGAGCGGGCGGCCCTGTTCACCCGCTCGCTGATCGGTGAGTATCCGGACCTCTCGGTCATCCAGAGCGCCCATTTCGGACTCGCGCAGTTGGTTCTGGAGCGCGCGGGCAAGAGCGACGTGGCCATGGGCCACCTGGGGCGCGAGCTCCTCGAATCGTTCCTGCAATCCAATCCCTCGAGCCCCATGGCCGACGAAGCCACGTTCGCCCTGGCCGAGTCGTGGCTCGACGTCGAACGGCCCGACCTTGCCAGGAGCTGGGCCGCGGCCGGGGAACGCCGTTATCCGAAGAGTCGCCTCAAGGACGCCTTCCTCTACACGCAAGGCTGGGCGCTCTTCGAGAGCCAAGACCACGTTCAGGCTGAAAAGCTTTTGACCCCGGTAGCGTCTCAGTCGTTCCCGGGGGGTTCGGGGCGGGCCAGTGAGTGTCGCCCCCTGGCTCTCTACTTGATCGCCCAGATCCGTCACACCATGGGACAGCTCTCCGAGGCTCTCCAAGCCTACCAGCAAGTCAGCGATCAGTTTGCTGACGCCCGTGAGACGGCCAAGGAGCTCGCGGCCAAGGAGGTCGCGTGCCCAGAGGTGACCCGGATCGAACCCGGACGGAGCGTGAAAGTTCCGGTTACGATGAGGAATGTGGGCAAGTTGGAGGTCAAGGCGTACAAGGTCGATCTTCTGAGACTCTACCTGAGGGAACGCAGTCTGTCGGGCATCACCCGGGTGAATCTGGCAGGGATACGGGCGGTTCACGAGACCGTCGTGTCCCGGGAGCCGGTGAAGCTCGGGACCTGTCAAACCGTCGATCTCGACCTTCCGTTCAAGGATGAAGGCGCCTATCTGGTTGTGCTCAAGGGGGATGAGGCCTCCTGCTCCGGATTGGTTCTGGTCACGAAGCTTTCGCTCTCGGTCGGCGAGGATCCCGTATCCGGCCGGGTCCGCGTCCACGTGAAGAGGGAACCCGACGGGCGCCCCGTATTCGGAGCCAGTGTGCGCGTAGTGGGGTCCTCCTCCACCGGGATCTCCTCGGGGAAGACCGATCCACGCGGCCTCTTCGTGGCCGACGAAGTCGCGGGGCAGACAACCGTCATTGCCCGGCAAGGGGAGAGCTACGCGTTCCACAGGGGGACCGCCACTTTGATCGCGCCCTCGCACCGGACCCCTCGCCCCGCCGACGTGGCGACCCTGAAGGGACGGGTCCTCTCCGGATTGAAGTCCCGAGCCCGGTCGGTCGGCCAGGGGCGCAGCCAGTACCTCCAGAGGGAGGTCTTCCAGAACAAGGTCCAGGGCGTGCAGATGGACAAGTTCTAGGCGGGTGGAGAGATAACCGGCACATTTTGCGGCCGGGGCCCCAGAGAACCTGACATTCGAGGAGATCCGGGGGTAGGGGGTTCGAGTGATCTGTCCGACTTGAACACCCGTCCTTGACCTTGAAGAGGGCCGTTCTTCTCAAGATCACCTTCTGCTGTCCCGATCCATCGTCCTTTCGGTACGTAATAACCGAGTCGGTCGCCAGGCGCAAGCTCAGGCAGCTCGAGATCGCGTACGTGTGAAGCTCGATGATCGGATCGTTTGCAAGACGAGCCCCTCCGGTCGGACGGAAGTGAACCGAAGAACGGAGAGGTGAAGCGATTAACACACTGAACGTTTCGGGCCGCCGCGACGTCACACGAACACGGACGAACGGTTCCCGTCGACAACATGGTCCAAGGAGGAAATCTTCGATGGCCGGACTCCACCCGAACGCCGAGGCGCTCATCCGTTTCACCGCTCAAGCCCTGGGATTGAGCGACTACCGTCTCCACGAGGATCCCCAGATCTACAGCGAACCGAATCGCTTCGAGGGTACCGACTATCTGATGTCGATGACGTGGCTTCCACCCGGGGCCATCTTCGATAAAGAGTCTCTCGCCAGGCCAGCGGGGACCGTCACCGTCAAACTCGAGATCCACAGCCGCCGTTTTTCGAGCATCGAGGTTGCCTGCTACGCGAAAAACGGCATGCCGACCCTCCCCAACGTCGACTGCACGGAGGGCATCCGGGTAGACGGGCTGCCCACGGGCCTCGATGCCGAATCGTTGATCCGGAGTATCGAACACCTGACGGGATTCACCCGTGTCCGTCATTTCGCCGTGGCGGAGTGGTCCGAAGGGCACCTCTTCTGTCACCGGTGTCACGAGAGGGTCCGACTTCTGCCGCAAGGGATGATATTGATCACTCTCAACCGGGCGGGTCGGCTCTGCAGCTTCTCCACCGAGACCGCTCGCCCCCGACCAGGCAACGTGAAAGAGGACGTTCTCACCGTGACTAAGGACGAGGTCGCGGCGATCGCCCGCGAACAGCTCAAGCTTCACCACTATACGGACCCCGAGAACGGAGCGAGACAGGCAGCCTACCTTCTTCGGCACGTGCTCGTCCGCAACTCCGACAGAAAGGTTCTGTTTTATCGAAGAGACCTCGATCTGGGGGCGATCCGCATCGACGAACCGCTGGAGTGGGACGCTCCCCTTTCAGCGACGTATCCCGACTGGAGCGTCGAACCAGCCTATCGTCTGTCGAAACACAGCGTCACGATGTCCGAGGCGCTAGACCGGGTTCCACACCCGGATACGGCACCGTTGACCTCCGAGGACCGCGAACGGGCTCGAGAGGCGGCTCGAGACTTCTTGCGGGCGACATTCCCGGAGGCGAGTGGTCAGTGGCGACTCTGCACGCTCTGCCGATCGGGACGTCGGATCGAAGCCATACTCCGGCGCGAGGACGACCTGCGCCAACAAGGAGCGCTGCCGACGCTCTATCTCGACCCTGTCGATTTCCACGTTCTCGGGCACGAATTCTTCGTGCGTCAAGGACCCTCCCCCCTTCCTCCCGGAAACGGCTCTGAAGACGATCAGGTGATCCGCGAAATCGACGCAATCCTGGACGAAATGTTCAACAGCCTCGTCGACAGCATGAATGACCGTCGCGAACCGGAAATCGACCCCGCCATCACCCCAGAGAGCGCGTTTCAGGCGCTGTGGCCACAGATCGCTCTGGAACCGCTCTACGTCTTTGACTTGAACCTGGGTTCGTATCAACTCTACGCCGAACTCGACTGTTCCGTGTGCATCCGCGCCGACGACGGATCGGTCGCTCCCCTCGACAGCACCGTCGAGGCACCGTAAGATGGGATCCTCACCCTGAGATGTTGTCCCATTCGGACAACGCATACCTTGAAGAAGAGGGTTCGTGGTTTTGAGTGGAGATAGGGGATTGACAGAGTGTTGGACTGTTACCATACTCCCCCCATCCTCAGAGTCCATGGTGGACTGTCTTTCGAGTATTCCACGGGCGAGATGAGCCTATTGGCTGCCCTCGCGGGGCGAGACCATTACCACACCGAAATCATGCCTATTCGACAAGTGACGCGTTTGTTCCTGGGACCGTGTGCGTGCATGGTCCTGTTTTTCTTCTGGGTCGTTCCTTCCACGCAGTCGGCGTTGGGACAGGGCACGACCGTTGACCTGCGCCCTTTGCTTGGCCCTGTCAAAAGCCAGGGCAAGCGAGGTACGTGCAGCGTCCACGCTGCGACGTGTCTGATGGAGTACCTGATCCGGGTGAAGACCGGCTCGTCCGTCGACCTCTCCGAGGCGCATAACTACTGGACAGCAAAAAACTTCACTCTCGACTCGGCTTTCCTTCGTGAGGCCTATACGAATATCGATGGGCTGGCAGGGTTTTTGGCCGTCGAGGCCTACAAGTTCGCCAGCATGCTGGAGACCGAATGGCCCTATGAGCCTGCGAACTGGCAACAGACCGGAGACCCACGCTGCAGGGTCGTTGATGGCAAGCCCTGCGGCGAATGCTTCACGGGCCTGCCGCCCAAGGACGCAAAGACCCTCCCCTACAGGATCAACCCCACCTTTGTAGAGCGTTCGAAGCTGGGGGAGTTCCTCCTGACCCGGCGCACGCCCGTCGTCTTCAACGTTGCCTGGTATCCTGACGCGGTCGACCAGACGACTGGCGCTATTCGCCTGCCGACCCCCAAGGAACAGCAGTCGCGATTCGGCCACGTCATCCTTCTCGTCGGTTTCGACTCGAGCAAGCGGCGTTTCATCTTCAGGAATTCGTGGGGTGCGGGATGGGGAGACAAAGGGTACGGAACCGTCCCTGAGCAGTACCTCATCGATCACTGTGAAGTCGCGCCCTACCTGTCCGATTTGGACCGCTACCCTCTGGAGCAAAAGGCCTTCTTCAAGAAGGGAAGCATGGGCGCGTCCGGGGAGCTGGTGGAGCTTTCGTCACCGGTCCGTTAGGGCGTCCCCTGGCCCGGTTTTGGACAAAATATCCTGGAGGTCGTATGACCGACATGACCGACACGGACTCCATCGTCTTGCGTCCTTTTGAGCGAGGCGATTTTGTCCGTCTCATGAGCTGGATCCGCTCTCCCGAGTTCCTTATTCAGTGGGCTGGGCCTCAGTTCGAGTATCCGCTGGATGAATCCCAACTCGAGGCGTACTTCCAGGATTCCCAAGGCGAGAAGCCCTCGAGGATGATCTACAAGGTCGTCGATACCTGTGACGAGGTCATTGGACACATCGAGCTCAACAAGATCGATCTCCAAAACGGGTCAGGCACGATCTCACGGGTTCTTGTCGATCCGCACCATCAAGGTAAAGGCGTCTGCGCTCGCATGCTGCGTCAACTGCTTGCTGTTGCCTTTCAACAACTACGCCTTCATCGGGTCGATCTGTTTGTCTTCGACTTCAATCTGAACGCGATTCGGTGCTATGAACGGGTTGGCTTCGTGAAAGAGGGGCTTCTCCGCGACGTGAGGAAGGTAGGAAACACATACTGGAGTGGCCACTTCATGAGCATTCTGTCTCACGAATGGGATTCCCGCAGGAACATCACTCGTTGACCTCTTCTGCTTCTGTCTTATTCTCGCCAGTCTTCAGCTCACAAAGCCAGGGAGTTCGACGTCCTCAGGCCCGGCGATCGACCCGGCAGGAGAGAGAGTCCGTCCGCCTCGTCCACTTGTCCGAGGAGCGGAATTAGGAGGCTGCCGAAGATAACCCCGAGTGTCGTTTGATGCCGCGGCGGTCCTGAACGATTATTTCACGTCCGTGCAGCGCCAAAAGGGAAGTTCGGTCCTTATAATCATAGAACCCGTTCGATCGAAACATCTCGAGGAGACGACTCTCCCGAAGGAGGATCCCGATGCGCCACGCAACATCTCTGTGGTTCTTCCTGGTGGCCTTTTCGGCCGCGGGGTCCTTGGCCTGCGCCCAGGACGTCGTCCGTGAGGTCCAGGCTCCCTTCGCGGATGACGATGCGACCATGGACGAAGACTCCGATTACAGTGACGATGTCTCCGTGGAAGCGACCGCGGAATCGACCGAGGACGTGACCGACGTCATTCAGGCGCGCAGAGGCAAATGTCAGCGACGTGGAAGACCCCAAAGGGGGCCTCGCTGTCGGCCCCACGGCAAGCGTCACATGTCACCCGAGTGCCAGAAACTGATGAAGGCCCTCCACCAAGAGATGAAGGCCAAGCGTGTCGCCGTCATGCAGGCGTGCGCGGGCCTTTCAGGCCAGAGTGGTCGAGGGGTAAATGTACTCAAGCACGTTTCGACCGAGTGCATGGCACAGATCAAGGCCCTTCGCCAGGAGATGAAGGCCAAGCGCCGCGCCATCGCGCAGCAATGCGGCGGACACGGGCGTTCACGGGCTCCGGGTGGCTCGTCTCAGCCAACGCCTCAGCCATCCCCCAAACCGTCACCAGCGTCCAGTCTCGAGGTTCAGTAGAACACCGCCCCGGTAGGCCAGCCGGCCACTCGCGTCGAATCTGAAGTGGAGGAGTATCGCGGGGCCGGCACGAGTCGATCCCCGTGTGTACGGGGGAACCTCTATGGCAAGTTAACCATATGATCCTATCGATCATGGCCGGAATCAGTCTCTGTTCTCGGAAGACCTTACCCCCTGGCTACGCCGCTCCCCTCCTCAGCGAGCCAGGGGGTTCGTCGTCTTCCCGTCGGGACGGTATCTCGTGAACAGGTTGTGCTCCAGCAGGATCCAAGATTTGTTGTTGTTGTCGGTCCACTTTCGGGACTGTTCGGCTGGAATGCCCCTGTTTGCGAGCCAAGAGTAGGCAGCCTCGATGCTTCCGGAGATGAGAACGATCGCGTCGATGAGGGAGCGAGCCTCCGGCGGCAACGGTCGGTCGGGGGATACGAGCTCCGAGAGAAACATCTTCATATCCGCGTCCCTTCCCTGGTACCAGAGGAGCCGCAGGAACTCGGATAGATGGTAGTAGGAGTCCGGAGAGTTCCGAGCCATCGACAAGAAGTCCTCGATACCGTGCGGGAGACGAACCAGAGCCGACACCACGGTCTGGTCCCACCTTTTCAGGCGCGGAAGCATCATCTCGATCACGAGCGCCCGCTCCTCGAGGCCGGCTCCAAAGTAGTCCATCCAGTCGAGAACCAAGATGAGATTGCCCGAGGACAACCCCGTCTTCGATCTGTACACTTGCGCGAGGAGGGCGGACAGCGAGGCTTCGCACAGGGTCTTTCTATGTTGAGGCGTGGGACGAATTGCGAGACTCGATCCAAAGACCGGCCGAAGGGTGTGGGTGAGCCAACGACCGACGAACTTCCAGAAGCGACCTTCCACAATTTTCGTCATCCGATCCACGTCCCCACGTTCCACATTGGCTGCCTGACGGAAGAGTGACATGATCTCCTCCGGCTCGATCGGTCCCCAATCAGCCTTTTCGTCGAGAAAGGAGAAGGCGCAATGGACCGCCATGCGTTTTCCAATCGGCGTGGGAGGAAACGGCCAGCCGTTGAAGGAGTCTTGGGATCGACAGAAACCACGTGGGCACCCCCTCACGAGTCACTTACACGTCGCGCTACCTGCTCCACGGGGGCCGATACTCTTGGCGTCTGGATCAAAGCCGGAGAGGCTATCCGAACGACTCCTCAAGACGGGCCCTTCTGGAAGAGACCGTATCACGCGGGTGTCGCTGCCGCAACACCAGCCAGTGTATGCATTCTTCCGGTGCCACCGATGCGGACTCTCCTCGACTCGTACCTTCGGAAGTACTTGATTACCGGGCAGGCTGGTCCGCCGCGCGTGCGGAAGCCTCCTCCACGTGCCTCCGGAACGCCCTCGTTCTGGCCACGGCCGTCTGAGCGATGGACCGGAGGACTTCCGCAAGGTAGCATCGAACGTGGAGATGTCTTTTGAGACAAGACCCATGAACGAGTAGATTTGGAGGGTGCGGGGTGAATACTTCAGCGGTCACTAAAACGCCATCAGGAACCACGATAGGGAAGTACCTCATCGACCAGCTCGAACGTCACGGAGTCCGCCACGTGTTCGGCATTCCCGGCGATTATTCTCTACTCTTTCTGAAGGAGATGAGCGAGAGCGCTGTGACGTTTGTGGGTACCTCGGACGAGCAGGGGGCCGGCGCGGCCGCTGATGCCTACGCTCGCCTGAACGGACTGGGAGCGGTCTGTATCACATACGCGGTCGGAAGTCTGAAGGTGGCCAATGCCACGGCCCAGGCTTTCGCGGAGAGATCACCGGTGATCGTCATTTGCGGTGCCCCGGGGCTCGAGGAGCGCATCAGGCACCCCCTTCTCCACCACCGCGTCAACCAGTTCGACACCCAGCAGCGGATCTTCAAACGTCTCACGGTCGCTTGGACTGTGTTGGATGAAGCGGAGACCGCCTTTTCGGAGATCGACCGGGTGATCCATGCTGCCGAAAGGCACAAGCGACCCGTCTACATCGAGCTCCCGAGGGACATGGTCCACGTGGAGGGGGCTCCGGGTCACCGCCACGTGGATGTGCCGGAGGTTTCCGACCCGGCCGTGCTGTCGGAGGCTCTCACTGAAGCCGCTGATATGATCAATTCGGCAAAACATCCGGTCATCGTTGCCGGTGAGGAGATCCAGCGATTCGGTCTGTCGGAGAAGCTCGTCGAGCTGGTCAAGAAGACCGGCATCCCAGTCGCGGCCACGCTCCTCGGGAAATCGTGCGTGAGCGAGGACGAGCCATCCTTTCTCGGGGTCTACGCGGGAGTCCTCGGATCGGAGGAGACACGGTGCGCTGTCGAGTCGGGTGACTGCTTCGTGCTTCTGGGAATGATGATGACCGATCTGAATCTCGGCGCCTTCACCGCAAACCTCGATCGCGCCAAGACGATCCTGGCCAACGTGGACGGAGTCTTCATCCGACACCATTCGTTCGACGTGAGATTCCCCCACCTGCTGGATGGGCTTCTGAGTGCACCCATACGACCGCGTCACGATGAGCTCGTTCGACGATCGAGCCGTCCCGGTCCGTTTCTGCCTCGTCCGGGCATGCCGATCACGGTCCAGAGGCTGGTGGAGAGACTCGACACGTTCGTGACCGACGAAATGGTCGTGCTGGCTGATGTTGGCGACTCCCTGTTCGGATCCGTCGGTCTTCATGTCCGGCGAGAGGGTCACTATCTGAGCAGTGCCTACTACGCGAGCATGGGGTTTGGCGTTCCGGGCAGTGTCGGAGTTCAGATGCTCGACCGCCGGCTTCGCCCGCTCGTCCTCGTCGGTGATGGGGCTTTTCAGATGACCGGCATGGAGCTATCGACCGCTGCTCGGCTTGGCCTTTCGCCGATCGTGATCGTGCTCAACAATGGGGGCTACGCCACGGAGCGCTTCTTCATGGATGGGACGTTCAACGACATTCACCCATGGAACCACGCTGCCATCCCCTCGGTGCTCGGCGCGGGGAAGGGCTTCATCGTCCGCAATGAAGAGGAGCTCGACGGTGTTCTCCAGGAGGCGTACCGGAACACGGGGAGCTTTTCCATCGTCGATGTGCGTCTGAAGCCCGACGATGTCTCGGACGGACTGAGGCGTCTGGGCGCCTCTTTGCGCAAGACTGTGAGGGGATGAGGAGCTCTTCGCAGGAGTGCTCATCGGTGGCTCTCTGAGGTTCAATCCCGCATTTCTCGGTTCGTGAGGACCCTCGCTGGCGAGAATGAGTTGTGGTTGGACACCTGGAGGTAGATACTGTCCGGCATGACAACAGGATTCGAGATATTCCATTTTTCCGCAGAAACGAACAGGGCCATCCAGGAGGCGGGGTTCGAAGACCCGACCCCGATCCAGATGCAGGCCATCCCCATCCTCGCCGCCGGGCATGATTTGGTGGCCGAGGCAGAGACCGGAACCGGCAAGACCGCGGCGTTCGCCCTCCCCCTCATCGAGAAGCTCGACGGGACTCAGAACAAGCCCCAGGCACTGATCCTCTGTCCCACTCGTGAGCTCGCGGTCCAGGTGTCCGAGGCGGTGTATCGGCTGGGGAGAGAAAAAGGTCTCCGGGTGCTGCCAATCTACGGAGGCCAGCCGATCGACCGGCAGTTGAGGTCGTTGCGCACGGGCGTGCAGATCATCACGGCCACTCCGGGCCGTCTGATGGATCATCTGCGGCGTGGAACCCTCGAGGTTACGGAGATCCGCACCGTGGTCCTCGATGAAGCGGATGAGATGCTGGCGATGGGCTTCCTCGAGGACATCGAGCAGATCTTGAGTGCGCTTCCGGCCGAGCGCCAGACCTCGCTTTTCTCGGCCACGATCCCGCCGGCGATCCTCCAGCTCGCGCAAAAGTATCTCAAGGACCCTCAAACGATCCAGGTCGGGCAGAAGAGGACCGCTGTTCCTCTGATCCGCCAGAGCTACTACGAGGTCCATCATCAGCAGAAGATCGACGCGCTTTCCCGCATCCTCGACATGGAGACTCCGGGGTCGACCATCGTCTTTTGTCGGACCAAGCGGGAGGCCGACGAGGTCGGCGAGCATCTCCGCGGGAGAGGATACCTGGCCGAGAGCCTCCACGGAGATCTCAGCCAGGCGGAGCGAGACCGGGTCATGCGCCGGTTCCGCGAGAACCAGGTCGAGCTCTTGGTCGCGACCGATGTCGCGGCGCGTGGTCTTGACATCGACTCGGTCACCCACGTCATCAACTACAACATTCCCTGTGATTCGGAGTCATACACCCATCGGATCGGCAGGACCGGACGGGCCGGTCGCGAGGGCGATGCGATCACTTTGGTCACACCCCGGGAACGCCGTCAGCTCAAGATGATCGAACGAGCCCTGGGCGTTCGGATCACGTCGGTCAGGATTCCCACCGTCGCCGATATCGTGGCCCGCCGGCGTCAGCGTTTTCTCGAGAAGGTGACGAACGAGCTCAAGGAGGGAGGTCTCGAGGAGTTTCTTCTGACGGTCCAGGAGTTGACCCGAGAGTTCGATCCGGCCGAGGTCGCCGCCGCGGCGCTGAAGCTTCTCTGGGCTTCCCAGAAGAATCAGGTGACGGCCGACACGGTCGAGGTCGACGATGGAACCCGCGTCGAGGAAGGGATGGTTCGGCTGTTCGTCACCATCGGCCACCATGAGGGCATCCGCCCCGCCGATGTGGTTGGAGCGATCGCGAACGAAGCCAAGGTTCCGGGAAGATCGATCGGCGCGATCGATATCCTCGAGCACTCCACGTTCGTCGAAGTGCCCGCGGACCGCTCCGAAGATGTGATCCGGGCGCTGATGAGAACCCAAATCCGGGGACGCAGGGTTCGCGTGGAGAAGGCTCGACCCGTTTCGGAAAAAGACAATGTTCGCGTGGACAAAGTGCGGCCTATGTCGCGGAGAGATCATGTTCTCGTGGACAAGGCACGACCTGTGTCGGGGAAAGAACAGGTTAGTCCGGAGAAAGTGCAACCCGTGTCGGGGAAAGACCTTGAAGCCGGGGGAAAGCCCGTGGCCAAAGAGGTTCCACCGCAGGTCAAGAAAGTCCCTTCAAGGGCCTTTGTCAGACCCGCGAACGCTGACGGGCGTGAGCTCATCGATCGCCCCGAGGCACCGCGGTCGAAACCGTCACGACGCGAGGAGAAGCGCCCGGATCGGAGTTCCGGACCTTCCCACGGGAACTCGAAGCCGTTCCATCGTGGCTCCAGGGCCGCTCGTGGGAACAGGCGGCCATCCAAACCACCGTTCGCGGCAGGCAAGCCTCACGCCCGTCCCGATGCCGATCGCTCCGCTCCGAAAAAGCCGTGCAAGGGGCTTCCCCGAAAGCTCACCAAGAAGGAGCGGAAGAAGCTCAAGGTGCGAAAGATGAAGGAGCAGGCGGCCCAGACTCCCTGAAAAACAGAAGGTTCGGGATCTCGATCGTGCTGGCCGGGGCCCTGCTCCTCGGATTTTCGTCTTATCTTGCGCCGTACGCCAAACGGCCTGCAGGGGACGGCACCGGGCAAGACTCCGACGACCCGGCAGTCGTCGCGGGCCCGTGCGGGCGTGGGGCGGTGGGGGAAACGGTTCGCAGTTGGCATGGGCGGTTGGTTACGACGAACGAGGTGATCGCCGAGACGGTAACGGTGACTCTGTACCGGTTCGGTCATGCCGCAGCGCTGACCATCGGGGAGACTCTCTGGGGAGGGGCCGTTTCCGACGGCGAACGTGGACGTGAGTGACGAGCGGAACGCGTGGCGACTGTTTGCCAGAGGCCGGACAAAACGTACAGCTTCGTGGACTGTGCTTCGTTCGTGGTGATGCGGAGGATGAAGTTCGAGGAAAGCTATCGCGATTGACGCCGACTTCACACAAGAGGGGTTCGAGGTTGTGCCCGGGCACGGTGTGTGACGCGCTTGTCTGCGCCACCAGTCTCCAGCTTATTCTATCTGGACACAGCCCCAGCGTCACGAGGTGAAATAGTTCAGTTTTGAGCGGACAACCGTTCATTGTCCCGCCTCGTTGGCATTCGTATCATCCACGTGTCGGCAGATCTGGTCGCTGAACTCCAGATCCAACAGCCGCGGAGGATGATATGGTTTCCAGAGTCAGACGGATCCTCAATCCGATCTTGGTGATTTCTTCAGTGGTGTTGTTCGTGACAGGGGTCGTGCTCCTTCTTCGTGTGTGGATCAACGGTGTGAGAGAGCTCCACGAGGTGTCCAGCATCGCGTTCATGGTTGCGAGCGTCGTCCATGTGTTGGTCAACTGGAGAGCCCTGTTCGCGAGTCTGAGAAGCGTCTGGACCTTTGCTGTCACAGCGGTGGTCTGTTTAGCGACCATGATGCCGATGATTCTCTCTGATGGCGAAAGGGATCGTGTCGGGCAACTCGCCATGGACCTTCCGGACATTTCCCTCCCAGCGCCCAGAAAGGACGGCGGAAAGCCGCTCATGCAAGCTCTCAGGGAACGTCGGTCCACCCGGGCCTTCGATACGAGGAAGCTTCCGGATGGAGTGGTGTCCGATCTCTTGTGGGCGGCATTCGGCATCAGCCGCCCTGATTCCGGAAGGCGAACCGCCCCCTCTGCCAGGAACTGGCAAGAGGTGGAGGTTTACGCGATCACGGCGGAGGGCGCGTACCTTTACGATGCCAAGGAGAACCGGTTGAGAGCTGTGCTGAAAGGTGATCTGCGCAAACTGACGGGGATCCAGCCCTTCGCGGCCACTGTCCCGCTCAATCTGGTTTTCGTGGCCGACTTCTCCAAGGAGACAGGCGTTCCCTTGGAGGACAAAATCCTGTATTCCGCCACGGACACCGGCTTCATCAGCCAGAACGTCTACCTGTTCTGTGCCTCTGAAGGATTGGCCACGGTTGTCCGTGGCGCGGTCGATCGAAAATCTTTGGCTCAGGCTCTGAGGCTTCCGGAGAACAAGCGGGTCATTCTCACCCAGGCCGTTGGATACCCAGGACAATAGTCTTATGGACCTATACCACTCATCGATCCACCGATTGTCCAGCAGCCACCCGCCCGACATGCACCCGGGGCGGCCGAGGTGTTTGAAGAAGGGACGATTGTGATAGGATGCTCGTGGATGGGTGGGTTGGAAAGCTGTTTCTTTTTGGCAGATCCATATCGAGGCGTCGATCCCATTCCTTCGATGTCGACTGTCCACCTCGAGTTAGGAGCCCAGATCCATGGTAACCGTCGAAGAACACTACGCGAACCATCTTGCACCTGTCTATCTCTGGATGGCAGGCGGAATGGAAGGCTCTCTTGCGCGTGGAGCAGCCGAGATCGATGCGGTTTGTCCGCCGCCCCCAAAAGGTTGCCTCGCGGTTGATCTTGGGGCCGGGTTCGGCATGCACGCCATCCCGCTGGCGCGACGCGGCTACTCGGTGCTCGCCGTCGACTCGTCCCCCGTGCTGCTTGATCTTTTGCGGGGCAAGGCCGAGAACCTTCCCATTCGAGTCGTGAAGGACGACTTGAGTGTTTTCCAGAAGCACTTGGACACCAAGGTGGATTTCGTCCTGTGCATGGGTGATACCCTGACCCACCTTCCGGATCCGCAGTCAGTCGAAAAGCTTTTTTCCGTCGTCGCGGAGAGCCTGAAACCCGGCGGACAATTCGTCGTAACCTTCCGCGACTACACCTCACCTCTGATTGGAGAGAAGCGCTTCATCCCTGTGCGAAGCGATGACGACCGAATCCTGACGTGCTTCCTGGAGTACTCTCCCGGCTACGTCACGGTTCACGACATGCTGCACGAGCGAGATGGTTCAGTCTGGAAGCTTTGCGTCAGCGCCTACAGAAAGCTGCGACTCTCGCCAGAGTGGGTCTCTGGCGTTCTCCAGTCAAAGGGCTTTTCCGTTCGAGCTGAACCCGGGCTCGCAGGTATGATTCGCGTTGTAGCGGCAAAGATCTGATGCCCGAAAGGGCTCAAAGAGCCAGAGAGAGCCACCGTCGATCTTCGTTTGTGGCAACGGGCCTCGTGGCCATCGATAAGTGCATAACCATGATTCAGAGCCGGCTGCTCCAATCTGAGAAATGGCTCTGGATGTCCGGTCTCTCTACTCGACGTCCACCCTTCGCCAGCCGGTCTGGTCGATCTTCTCAGTCAGGCTCGGAGCGATCGCGCGCCAGCGCACGACATAGGGTGCCTTCTGGTGAGCCTCTTTCCAGGCACGGTGATTGTGCCAGTTGCCGTAAAGCATATACTGCCTGGGATTCTGGCTGCTGTTCTCCATGTTGAGGCTCATATGCATGTCGTAGTCGACGCAGCCCCGCTCCGAATGGGTCTGTGATACCAGGCTGGCAATCTCGTTTCGGGCTCGAGCCTCGGAGCCAGGCTTGACGTCCATACGAGACAGAACAGCGAACTTCTGCCCAGAACTGCGAGAAGGTAGACCTTCCAGGACTTGAGCCGTGGGAGTATTGACCGTCTCCCAGATCGTCAGGTCGCTTCGTTGCGTCAGTTCCGGAGCGATCGCGAGCCAGTGCATGAGGTGGGGCGTCTTCATGTGAGCGTCCCACTCCGTCCTGTTCCGCCAATTTTCGTAGAACATGAAGACTCCGGGATTGTCCCCCAGAGTAACCGGGTCGACACCAACGTGCATATCGTAGTTGATGCACGCCGGCTCCTTGCGGGTGGGAGGCACCAACTTGAGGAGCTCTGTCTTGACCTGCGCCTCTTTCCCGGCTTTTGCATAGATGATGGCCAGGACCGTCAGCTTCTTGCTGCTTCCGGCAAACGCGGAACCGATGACTGTACGGAGAAGAACTGCAGCAAGGATAATAACGGGTAGGAATCTTGAAGTAGACATCGTGGAAACCTCCTTGATTGAACGGAGGCAAACTCTAGAGGAGGTGGCAAGGGTTGGTCAATGTCAATCTTCTGCGGTACAAATGTAGTTATTCGGCATTAGAGCGGCTTGAGCCTCCGCTGTTGCAGTCACCCACAGCTCAACGGGTACTGGCGTCTGATGGCGGTGAGGCGCTCGCCGGGTTCGATCCGTCGAGCTCATCAATGGTCCGTTGCCCGTCCACTCATGTGTTGTGCCGCCCCTGATTCAGAATGGCATGACATCAAGACCCGGAGACCTCCACCGTCTCGCATCCGCAGCCGTAGATAGCGCATCCTCTGTTCCATTCAAAGCACTCGAGATGGTGCGGGGTGTGACACTCCTGACAACACCCCAGGTCTTCATCAACGCGCTGGCCGCAGACCGGGCACCGTCCTCCCCGCGTGTGACACTCCTGGGTCTCGATTCGGACTAAGACATGGGACTGGAGCGACGAGGACGCGCTTCGGACCGAGCCGGTCCATCGCGTTGATCGAGCGGCATCAGGGTAGCCAACGATCGGAGGCTCTCCGGTCGATCGGCTCTGCCTGGTGATCACGGCGCGTCTGGTTCGTTGAAGGGCCACCAACGCGAGAATCGGACCCAGAGCCGTGCCGATCAGTCCCAGCGACATCGGCGACTCGCTGTGTTGTCCGTTCGAGTCGGGTGCGTGGTACGAGTGGGGGTTGCTCATCGTGCCGTGGAGCACGCACGCGATCTCACCGGACTTGGTCTGTCCGTACGCCCCGCCTTTCGGTTCAGCGGGGGTGCTGTCTGTCGAGTAGTCTGGACAGCGGGGCCAGCGGGACAGGTACCTTCGGGTCACCAGCAGCTCGCGGATCTCGTCGGTCCACTCTGGTCTGTTGCCCAGGTCGATCTGAAGAGTCTGGTAGGCGCCGGCGATCGCCCGCATGTTCAGGGAACAGACCAGCAGGTGGGCCTTCTCTTGAGCGGGCTGTCGGTTCAGGTTCGCGAGGAAAGCGCAGACGAGAGTGCCGACGATGGCGCTCGAAGTGAGCAATTCGATCCCTGTGAATCCCCGGTTCTGGCGCAAACGCATTGAACGGCCTCCATGCGGAAGACGTCGAGTCAGCGTGGAGGTTCATCAGCTTCAACGAGGGATCGATTCCTCCCTCTGCCCCTATGGGGTTGCCGTTCACGACAATAAATCATACCGCCACCGGCTGCTCCCCCGGCTTCACCGAGGCCGCCAGGAGCTGCGGCAGAATCTCCCCGGCCGCCGGCACCAGCACCACCCGGGCGTTGGACTCGAGCATCTTCTCGAGGCGAGGCCAAAACCGTATCAACAAAGGCCCAGATGTCGGACTTGCTTTGACTTAGAGCGAATGTGATTTGTCTGTAGCCGAAGGGCGACTGAGTCGGTTGCAGCTCTGCAACCAGACCCGGAAAAAATAGCAGACTGTCCGTACGGATATTCGAGCATCCACTATTCCGCACCCTGGCAATCGTGGTGCTGCTATTCTAGTTGTCCCTCAGGTTCGAAACGAGCTGCAGACGCCAATTTGTGGGTAAGACTTTCCTGGTCGTCCACTGGACTTTTACTCATAAGATTCGACTCCAGACCAACCGCGTCTCCGGATGGAACGACTCTTGCTTTCTTTGGTCGCACGTCGCGAGGGCTCGCGATTTTGGACGAGTATAGACGGGGTCTCTTCCCGAGGAGAACGAAATGCAGAGAGATATCATTCGTTTCCTTTCAGTGGCTGCTTTGGTTTCATTCTCGATCAGCTCGGCGCCTTGCGTGCTGTTGGCCGAGAACGCACGGTCCACGAAGGCCGGAACAGAGAGGACGATTCGTGGGACGCTGCAAAAGGTGGACTATGAGGCTGGCGTGTTCATTGTTGACGGTCGGCGCTACACATGTGAGGGCCCAGGACGCTTTGCCGGCATCGAGGGCAAGCATGTCGAGGTCAGTGGATTGCTGGCCGGCAGTCGCATGACGATTCGGTCTGTTCATGTGACGCTCCTTGGCAAGGTCCGGAATCCGAATCTTCTTCCCAACGGGGGCCAACTCTTCGTGGACATGGGCGAGGAAAATTACAAGATCGTTGGCGCCACCGAGCTTCTCAAGCGGGTCGTGGCTTTGGATGGCCGTAATGTCGAGATCGTATGCGAGAAGCGAGCCTCGGGCTCTTCGTTGACCATCGTGTCGGTGAGAGAAAGCAAAGCCAGAGCGTCAGACCTTCGGAGCGCGGTAGGGATCAACAAGACGATCCGGGGCAAGCTGCAGGCCGTGTACGGTACCTATCCGTGCGACTTCGTGGTCAACGGTCAGCGCTATACGTGCGACGGAATAGGGGTCTTGGCTGGCCTCACTGATGGCGAGTTTGTCGAGATCAGCGGAGTGCTCGACGGACGACACATGACGATTCAGTCTCTCAACGTGATTCTCCGCGGCAAGGTTCGGAGTCCGAATCTTCTTCCCAACGGGGGCCAGCTCTTCGTGGACATGGGCAAGGAAAACTACAAGATCGTTGGTGCGACCGAGCTTCTCAAGCAAGTCGTGGCTTTGAACGGTCGTTTCGCCGAGATCGTATGCGAGAAACGAGCCTCGGGCTCTTCGCTGACCATCGTGTCGGTGAAAGCTCTGTAACGTTGAGGATCTCTTTCGGTAACCCAGACCATCGGTCTGGAGGATTTCGATAGTCACGAGACACCCGCTCCGCCCGATGTGGTGGGGCGGGTGACCAATTTTTTGGCGAACCCTCTCCCCTATCCTGCCCGCCCCCCGCCCCCGCCGCGCGTCGGCTCCGTCCGGTGGTGCCCTCCTGCGTCCGTCCCGGTGGTCATGCCAGCCCCGAGCTGCGGTCCCACCTGCGCCACCGGCTGCTCCCCCGGCTTCACCGAGGCCGCCAGGAGCTGCGGCAGGATCTCCCCGGCCGCCGGCACCAGCACCACCCGGGCGTTGGACTCGAGCATCTTCTCGTAGTCCAGGATCTGGAACAGGACATTGGCGAGCTCCTCGTCCTGGGTGATCTCACGCAGAGCCGTTCCCACGACCTCCGGCCTCACGGCCGCGGCCTTGCCGAACTCCACGGCCGCCTGCCGCTCCGCCGTGCTCGCGATGATCGACACCTGGTTCGCGCCGTCCTGCCGGATCGCGCTCGTCACCTGCCGGAGGCGGTTCACCACTTTGGATTCGATCTGGCGGATCATCTCGTGGTCGCGGAAGTGGACCTTGCGGATGTAGACCGAGCCGGTCTTGTACCCCCACTCCCGGGACTTGGCCGACACCTCGGTCCTCACGGTCTGGCTCATCGCGTGGCGATTTTCGAGCATGTCGGAGAGTTTCAGGTTGGATAAACACCGAACGACCGAATTGCTGACATTCGCGGCCAGCGAGCCTCTCGGATCGGTGTTCTTGAAGAGGTAGGAAACCGGATCGGAGATGTACATCTCGTACCAGATCCCGATCCCCATGGGAGCCCCCTCCTCCGAGTTGACCGCCTGGCTGCGCAGATACTCCTGGTCAAGCCTCATGTCGAGCTGATAACAGGTTCCAAGCCAGTTCACGAGGAACGCCCGGATCCCCAGGTGCCAGGGCAGGAAGCAAAGACCTGGCTCCTTGAGGACCCCGACCACGCCGCCGAAAAGTACGTAGACGTGCCAACGGCGCTCCTGGACGATGGTGTAGAAACCGGCGATCTCGAGACAGAAGAGAGCGATCGGGACCAGCGGAAAACACAGGAGAAACGTGACGAACGCGGTGCCGATGATCTCGCTCATGATTTCGCCTCCAGGAAGATCTGGGCGGCGCGACTCAGCAGGGCGCGGCGCACGTGAAGACGGTAGGCGCCCAAGGCCACGGGGCCGCTCTTCTTGAGCTCCTTGAGCTGGTTCTTGAGCTGGATCAACGGTTCGACCTCGGCCTGCGCCTTGAGCGTCTCGATCTCCACGGCCCTGCGCGACTGGACGATCCTCTGATCGGCCGAAGCTTGGGCGAGGCTCACGTCGGAGGAGACCTGGTTATGCGCCGTGTTGATGGCAGCCAGGGCCGATTCCACGTCGTTGGGGGGATCGATTCCGGTGATCAGCGAGGCGTCCAGGACGATGCCGTACCGGGCCGACGACGACGCGCATTCGCGATCCATGTGCTCGTTGAGTTCCTTGAGGTTCTTCCTCAGGTCGTTGATCGACACACCCTGGACCGAAACCACACCGGTCGCGGACACGCCGTCCGGCGCCTCGAAGTTGGCGATCCTCTCTCGGAGCACGGAGATGAAGTAGCCCATCACGTGCGCGATCGGGTTCTTGACGCCGAACAGGTAGGCGTAAAGATTCTTCTCGGAGACGCGATAGCGGATCTGGCCCGAGAGGCCGATGTTGAGCTGGTCCTTGGTCACAGCGTCCAGAACGGTGCCTCCACGATTCGCGCGAGGATCCTCGGGATCGGACGCCATGTTGACCGTCGTGGTCGCCACCGAGACCTTGTGGACTCTCTCCCAGGGCCACTTGAAGTAGGGGCCTCCGGGGCCGATGACCTTGAGCTGCGGGTAGCAGAACCTTTCCTTCTCCTCGCTGTCGATGTGCTGGGCGATCGGGTCGTCCAGCGTCGTGAGGAGCCCGAGCCGCTCGGCCCGTCCAAAGCTCGTCTTGACCGCCCTCTCGTTCTGATCCACCGTGTACAGGCCAAAGATCATGTGCCGCACGAAGAACCAGGCGGCAAAACCGATGGCCATCCCCATGAAGATGTTATCCGACACGGGCCGTGCTCACCTCCGTCCACTCGAAGCCAAGGACTCGGGCGCCATCATAGGCTCGCTTCCCGGGGAGATCAATGAGCACGTTGAGCACGTTGAGCACGTTCTCTCTTCGGTGAGGCTCCTAGCGCACGACCGGTTCCGCGAGCACGTGGATCGGGGTGGGCCCTGTCTCCATGGGCAAGGGGAGCCGGACCGGGTCGCCTTCGTCCATGTCCCATCGAAACAGCCCCGGGTTATCCCGAGAGCCCGCGAGGTAGATCACGTTCCCAGTCCCTCGACCCGGCCTGTTGCCGAAGGGCCCGTCGGCAAACGTCTTCACGTCGAAGCCGGACGCAAATCCGTTGGCGCTGTAGTCGACCGTCAGAAAGCGGTTCTCCTTGGTCGACAGAATGGTGAGCCTCGACTTGTTCTGGTTGGGGATCACCACGGACGGCAAGAAATCCTTGGGGAACGCCGGGGAACGACTCGAGGCGCCGGTTACGGGATTGACCATGACCAGACGCCCCCATTCGGGGTGTTTCTGGTCGTGGGCCTCGGCGAACACGATCAGCCGATTGGCCTTCACGTCTTGATTGGGGTGAACCCAGAGCATTCCCGGGGTGAACACACGCTCCTCACTGAGAGGAAAGACCGATCGACCGGGCGGAGACCCCTGGATGAAAGCGGTCGATTCCGCGGTTTTGACTCCTCCGTCCGGATCGAGGTACGAGACCCACTTCCCATCGCTCGAAAACCGGATCGGATCGTGATCGGGCCAGAGATCGTCCTTTTTTTTGTAAGGACCCAGGATCCTTCGTGGAGGCCCGCCCTTGAGGTCCTGGACCCAGAACGATCGGATATCTTCGTCGTTTGCCCTGCCGTAGAAAACGATCTGGTCCCCCTTCGGGGTGAGAGTGATCCCTCCTGATTCCTTGGTGGCGGACGGGTGGATGTCACCGAACTCCTGAAGCACGTTTCCCGTGCGATCCATCAGGGTCACGGTCGAAGCGGTCTTGCCATTGCCGTAGACCGAGGCCAGGAGCGCCGATCCGTCGGGCAGCCACATGAATGGCTTGACCAGACCGTTCAGTGTGATCGAACGGACCGAACTCCCGTCCTCGTTCGTCAGTGACAACCTCTCCAGGACGGGAATGGGAAGGTCTCCCAGGTTCGGAATGGTGATGAGCTTGAGGAACAGGTCGCAGTAAGCGACCGGAAGCGCCCAGGACGTGACGAACTGCTCCACGAGTTCGCTGACCGGTACGCACCCACCCTCGAACGCCTGTCCCGGAGCGATGGCTGCGAGGGTGGCCTGAAGCTCCCGGCTCGCCTCTTCTCGAACCTGGTCTCTGCCGGAAGCCGACCGGACCGTCTTCTGGGACATCCGGACCTGGGCCCGAAGATAGGCGGCCGTGGGTCCGACACACCCAGGGCCGAGATCCTGGATCAGCCGGTCGAGGAGGCTCGAGGACTGGGTCAACGACTGGGTCCGGTCCGGCTCGGGACTGGTCAGCCCCAGGGCGTACTGAGCCCGAGCCATCGCGAGCTCGCAGGCCATCCGACGTTGGGTCCTCTGCGTACTCCCCGATCCGGACGCGATCGCCATCGCTTCACCCAGGCAGGCGATGGTGTCTACCAGGCTTCCCGAACGGAGGAGCCCTTGAGCCTTCGCCATGATCTCCTGGAACTTCCTCTCCAAAGGAACCTCGCTGGCCACGCTCTTCGCGGCCGTGGCCGCCTGATCCGGAGGGCTGTCCTTCTCCGCGGCTACGTCGATGGCGCGGCCATACACGTCACCCTCCGGTCCGTTGTTCGCTTCGGCTTTCTCGTCCGCCTCGATGTCCTTGAGCAACCGTTCCCGGACCTGCTCGTTCTGGAAGTCCTGCCGTACCGTCAACTCCCGGAGCACGTGGAGGATCCTGGGATTCGTGGCGAGGTTCGACGTGAGCCTGAGCCTCTGGTAGGTTCCCATGACGATGTCCGAATCGGCGACTCGGGCAAAGACATCGGTCGTTCCGGTTTGGACCGTGCCTGAGCGAACGCTGTCCCGGGCCCATAGGGCGAGAGATCTCCCCCGATAGGTCATCGTGGTCGTGTACTCGGGCTTGTCCTTGGAGGTCTTGTAGAACCGGCGATCCCACGGGGTCATCTTGAGTTGGTTGGCGAAGGCGGAGAGCGCCGCGTGAGTCGCCCACCGGAGCTGGATCTCGTTCTTCAAGAGGCCGGCCAGCCTCAAGTTGTTCTGGCTCACCGACGCCAGGGTGAATCCGCCGATGGAGACGATCATGAGGCAGCCCAATGCGATCCAGGCCATGTTTCCCTGTCGAGAGTTCATCGCCGTCCGCTTCCCCCATGATGAAGTTCGAAAGTCCGTTCCGCTTCCGTCAGCCACTTCACCCCGCTGGCCCTCACGAAATCGTCCCCCACGTTCAGCACGGAAGCCGCATCCAGGAACGATCGGTCCGGAATGGAGTCCCATCCCGATCCCGAGGAATCCCCGCCACGAACCGTGTCGAGATGTCCGTCCTTGAGGTAGATGAGCCCCATGGCGGACCGACCGGAAACGCAAGCGGAAACGCCCACGAGGTCCCCTTCCCGCGGCGCCTTTTGTCCGGGATGGAGCTCCACCCTTGCCGTTCCCCCCGGGAAGCTCACGATCATGCAGTCGGGTCGCTTCTCGGTCACGGTTCCGTTCCACGCCACTGTTTGTCCGGCGTATTGGGCGATCGGGCCCAAGGCAACCATCTTTGGACGGATCCGATTCTGAGCGTCTCCAAGGGTCGCGATCTGCTCTTCGGGGGGGGCGATCCGCCACCAAGCCGCAGCGAGCACCAGGACAAGGAGGACTCCGGCCATCGCCCACCCGATGACCTGACCCGGTCTCAAAGGAGGAGCGGCCAGCTCAGTCTGCTGGTAGGAGGAGAGTCCGGCCATCCTCCGGATCTTGTGCTTCACCTTCAGGTACAGCTTCTGCATCGCGCTGGGCGCTGTGTCCTCAAGGATCGTCGAGAGCACGATCTGGACCTCGGGATCGTGGATTTCCTCCATCAGCGTGTTCAGGACGCTCACGGGCACGCAACCCACGGCTTTCAATGCATAGAGGGCGCCGCGTCGATCCTCGGGGCGGTTCGAGCTGCGAAGGCAATGGCCCATGGCCTCGATGGCGGCCATCCGATCGTATTTGCACAGCACGGCCAACGCCGTGGCTCGGACTCGGGGCTCGTCACTGCTGACCAGGGGAAGGGCGAGGGTGAAGACGGTCTCGTCACCGGTGTGGACCATGGCCTCGAGCGTATTCGAGACCACGCGCGGATCCTGATGGCCGAGCATGGGCGCCAGGATCCTGAGTGTCGTGACGCCGCCCAAATGAGAGACGACCTTCACGAGGTACGAGAGAACGTGTGGATCGGTTTCCCGTTTCAGCGCTTCCAGGAGGACTCCGGATCGTTCATCGGGATTGTGGTCGAACGGCACGCGACTGCACTCCTCGAGCACGTCCCGCAGGATGGCCATCTTGGCCTCCCGGCCGGACTGTTCGAGGACGACTCGCAGTTCGTCACCAGCGGGGCCTGATCGAAAGAGCGCCCGGCTGATCCGTTGCGTGAGTCTTCCAGTGAACCTCTTCACTCGCGAACGTCCTTCCCCTTCCGAACCCTCACCGCAACGCCATGCAACGGGGCTTGACTCCTCGCACCGTGACGCTCGTCACGAGGCTGACCCCGACGTCTTTCCGGGCGCCCGGATCCCCGAGCGCCCGGGTCAACAGGAGTCTCACCATCACAGGATCTCGACCCTTCCCAGGATCGGCCGCGGTCACCAAAAAACGCGTGACGTTCCGGAGGACGACCTCTTTGGGCCCTGAAAGCTTCTCCCTCACGAGATCGAACGGAGAGATGGCCCGTGAGTCCTTGGATGTGACCTGCGAATAGAAGATCGTCTCTCCTCGTGCGTTCAAGAGGCCGAGCCCCTCTTGCGATGGCCTTCCGACCGAGGGATAAAGAACCTGCTTACCCTCGCGCAGCTCCTTGGAGATCCTGGCCAGCGCGATCCGGAGCTCTCCCAGAGAGACGGCCTGGTCGGTCGACCGCATGGACCAAACTTGGCCATGATAGAAGAAGGCGAGGATCGCGCCCAAAATGGTGACCGCCACGAGGCAGGCCACGAGCGCCTCGAGAAGGGTGAACCCTCGGACACATCGGTTACGGTTTCGTTTCATACACATGTGGGCTCTTTCAGGATCCCCCCGGCGCCCGGTTGAAATCCTCGAGAGTGAAGAGAGAGGACACGGAGTAACTCCTCTCCCCTCCATTCTGGTCGGTCCAGCGAATCGTCACCAGGACTTCGCACATGTCGGTCTCTGCCTTCGAGTCTCCGTTTGAATCGATGGGGGCGCTCTCCACGTCGAAGTTGACCTCGACCTGGGTCGTGAAGCCCGCGAGTTGGGCGTAGGCGATCGGATCAATGTCCGGACCGATGGGGCCGAGCTGTCCCCCTTTCGGATGGACCATGGACGAGAAGTAGGTGCTGACAGCTGAACGATCGGTCCCCACCACCTTCTTCTTCCCCTCTGCCATTGTGTTGAAGACAGCCTTCCAGGCCCCTGCCGCGGTACGGTCACGGATCGTCTTCGCGTCGTCGGCGAGTCCGTAGTATCGCCCAAGTGAGGTCGCGACTCTCGCGCGAACCTCTTCCAGGACCGAGTCGGCCAGGAACAGGGCTTGAGAGTGTTCCCGGCCGAGCAGGGTTGCGTGAAAGCCCCCCTGGAAGGTCTGGACCAGGGGGAAAAGCCCGACGATAAGGATGGCCAGAGCCACCAGTGCTTCCAGAAGCGTCATTCCACAGGTCTTTGACATCACTGAGCTCCCAGTCGATGGATGAGCGAAGGGATCGCCCAGATCACGGCAATGCTGATGATCAGAGCGATCGCCACCAGAGAGTACTTCACGATCACGATGATCACGGTCATTGTCTGACCGATGATCGTCCTTACCCATCCCATGTTTGGAGACGAATCGGACAGGGGTTTTGGATGGACGCGGAGCGTGGGGGCAGCACTCGACGGTCTCGGTTCGGCTGCCTCGGGTCGCACCGCCGGGGCCGTTTTTGGTTCTCGATCAGGAATCCGCGGTGACTCCCGAGACGGCGTCATTTTTGTAGGCGTCCGGGCGGCTTTGGGAATGGGAGGGGACTGCTTCTGCCGGGACTCCCGAAGCCGATCGAGGAGCTCTCCGGTGGTCTGGAACCGCTGACTCGGGTCAGGGGCGAGAAGCCGTTCGTGGATCTTCGCGAGCGGTGCGTACGCGTCATACGCGAGCTCTTGCGGTGCGGACAGGGGCGGCTTCCGGCAGAGATCTTCCATGGTCCAGACGTCGGTGTACGCGGGGATATCTCGACGCCCTGTCACCATTTCGTGGAAGAGCAGGCCCAACTGGTAGAGGTCTCCCCGCGAGTCGTAGCTCCCCCGGAGCTCGTACTCGGGCGGGAGGTACGCCGGGGTTCCAACGATCTGATTCGTCTTGGTCAGGCCCGTGGAGGACAGATCTTTGGCCATCCCAAGATCCATCAACTTGGCGGTGCCTGACCGGTCGATCATCACGTTCGCCGGCTTCAAGTCCCGGTGGACCAGACCTGCCTGGTGCATCGCGTTCAGACCCGATGCCATGTCCTCGAGGATCGAGACGGCCTCCTTGACCTCGAGCTTGCCTTGATCTCGAATACGGTCAAGAATCGTCTCCCCCTGGACGTACTCCATCACGTAGTAGAGAGTCGATCCCTCGACACCTTCGTCGACGAACCGCACCAGGCACGGGTGAGAGAGTTTCTGAGCGATCCGGATTTCGCGGCGAAAACGCTCCACGATGGTGGATCGACCGAGCAGGTGGGGGAAGATCAGCTTGAGGGCACACTCGACCGGATCGTTCTCTTTTCGGACCAGGAAGACCATTCCCATCGCGCCATTGCCGAGAGCGCACACGATGTGCCAGGGGCCGAGCTGTTTGGGGATGTCTCCGGCTCGAGGAACAGGGCAGCGAGAAAGCGCATCGTCCTTCGTGGTTCTGGGAGACTCCTCCGGGTCGAGTTGCGCCAGCACATCCCGGAAGCTGGCCGGCCGCCCGGATGGATCCGTGTCAAGGCAGGCATCGATCAGATTGGCGAGGGTCGGATCAGCTCGCGCAAAGACCGACCGGACCGGAGGCACTCCTTCTTTGATCCGCCGCATGAGCGCGGGGAACGGTTCCATTTCGGGGTAGGGTCTTTGGCCCACGACCATCTCATGGAGGAGCAATCCGAACTGGTAGATGTCCGAACGTCGATCGACAGTCTTTCCTTTGGACTGCTCCGGGGAGTAGTAGGCTGGAGAGCCCACGGTCGCCCCGGACTGGGTCAGTCTCGAGGCTGCGTCCGTGTCGAGGGCGATCCCGAAATCGATGAGGACAACCCGTCCCTCCAGGGTCAGAACAACGTTGGCCGGCTTGATGTCCCGATGGAGGACACCCTCGTCATGGGCGGCAGCGAGCCCCGAAGCGATGGCCCGCGCGACCTGTCGCGCGATTTCGGAAGCCACGGGCTTTCTCTTTTCGAGCAGCTTTTCGAGAGAGTGCCCGGAAAGCAGCTCCATCGCCACGAACGGACGACCGTCCGAGATCCCGATCTCGTGGACGGCGACCACGTTCGGGTGCTTGAGGCGAATGAGGATCTCCCCCTCGCGCAGTAGGCGCGAAAAGGCCTTTGGGTCAGCCCAAGCCGGGAGCACCTTGAGCGCCACGAGCGGAGAGTTCGGGCCGCGACGGGCACGGAGGACCTCTCCCATGCCGCCGGACCCCACGAGCCCCTCGATCTGGTAGCCAGCGAATGTCTCTGCCATTATTTGGATAGTATCATGGAGGGAGTCGTCCTTCCCCTTTACCCTGTGGGACCGTGCCAGCTCGGTTGGGCACGACAGTTGCTTGCTCTCGGGTCAAAGTCCACGAGTTCTAAAAAACCGGGCATGTGAAGATGACCATGTCCGAAGACGTTGGCCGTTGGAGAGTCTGTGATGAGCATGCCTCTTGATCTTGTCGTGTTCCTCGACGGGAAGGAGATCTCCCGCGTCAGCATTCCCGAGTTGGGTTTGACATTGGGCCGGGCGCACAGCAATGACGTGGTTCTTTCCGACTACCGAGTCTCGAAAGACCACGCGCGGCTATTCTTCTTCGGGTCGTCTCTGATGGTCAAAGACCTTGGCAGCGGTGACGGCACGTTCGTCCGTGGAAACCCGGTGCGGGAGTATGTGTTGGCTCCTGAGGACGAATTCCGGATCGGTCCCTTCATTCTTCGGACAGAACCGCGTGAAGGCTCCGTGCACGAGAGCGAGACGTCGAAGGGGCCTGCTGAGCCCGCTGAAGGCTTTCGACACATGCTGAAGGGACTCCTGAATCTGACCAGTCTCGTTGGCGTCACGGATGTCGAGGCGGTCCTGGTGACCCTTTTGGAGAAGTCGGTGAAGCTGGTCGGTGCTCGGAGCGGTTTCGTCGTTCTAGCCTCCGGGTCGAAGCTGTCTCCGGTGTTGGCCCGAGCCGGTGCCGAGCTCGAGGAGCCAGAGACCTTCAGTCGAACGGTCTGTCAGGAGGCGGTCGACCGACGCGAACCGATCGCCCTCACCCGAGTTCGAGATCTGGCCCGACTGCAACAGATCGAGAGCTTGGTTGACAAGGCGCCCGGCTTCATCCTGGCGATCCCGCTCATCGACGCCGGACAGCCTCTTGGTGCCCTCTACCTTCATGGCTCCGCGGCGTGTCCCCCAACCGTTGTCCAGGAACCCGGCGTGCTGCGGGAGGTCTCCCAGCTCGGTGGGCGAGCCTTGCGATCTGCAATGGAGCTCAAGCGGACGGTAAAAGACCAAGAGCGCTGGAGATCCCTGTTCGCCATGTCGACCGACGAGCCCGACCTGTTTCGAGCCGCTACGAGTCCGCGGATGCTGCCCGTGCTGGACCTGGTCAGACGCGTTTCCACAGAGGATATCTCAGCGTTGATCTTGGGCGAGAGTGGCACTGGAAAAGAGGTGGTGGCCAGGACCATCCATCGCCTGTCTCGTCGGAATGAAGGGCCGTTTGCGGGTCTCAACTGCGGAGCCGTGCCTCCGGATCTGATGGAGGCCGAACTGTTCGGTCACGAGCGCGGAGCCTTCACAGGGGCTGACAAGCGCCGTCTGGGGCGACTGGAACTCGCGCAAGGGGGGACGCTGTTACTGGATGAGATAGGAGATCTACCGAAAGACCTTCAGGTGAAACTGCTCAGAGTCCTTGAGAGCAGGACGTTCGAACGACTCGGCGGGAATCAGAGCGTTCAGCTCGACTTGAGATTCGTCGCCGCGACGAATCGGAATCTCGAGCAGTCGGTGGCCAAGGGCGAGTTTCGAGAGGACCTTTACTACCGTCTGAAAGTTGTTGAGATACGGCTGCCGCCTCTGCGTGAGCGTCCTGAGGACATCGAGGCTCTTGCGCATGAGATGCTGCGGGCGGCCAACCGCCGCTTCCGACGGAAAGTGTACGGAGTAGCACCGGAGGCCGTGGCCGCGATGCGCGAATACTGCTGGCCGGGGAATATTCGCGAACTCAGGAACGTGATCGAGCGAGCGTTCATTCTCGAGACGTCGGATAGGATCACCCTCGACAGTCTGGCGCTCAATCTTCGCCCCAAAAGCGAGTTGCCCGTGAAGAGTCCCGAAAGCCTGGTTCAAGACGATTCTGACGCGCCAGGCCTGACCGAGTACCTGCTGCAGCAGGAGCGCGAGTACATCCGGACGATCCTCGACCGCGTGCACGGGCGGGTGACTGAGGCCGCGAGGATACTCAAGGTGAACCGATCGGCACTCCATCGGAGGCTTCGGCAGCTCGGCATCGAACAGAAGGACCACGAGGGCGGTCCTCACGGAGTCTTTTGAGGCGAGAGCTTCGGCTCCCGGATGACCCCGTCGGCAACGCTCTTTGCGCCCGCCAGATCATGGGTACTGGGCTTGAGAGGGTACGTGCGGCAACAAATTGTTGCGGGGCCGCAACAAAGCATGTCTCATTGTTACGACGAAGGTAGGAACGGCCGTTTGCGGGATCAGGGCGGAATCGGGTGTTCATTCCACGCGGTCGATCGAGAGGGAGGCAAAGCCGACAGCGTCGGGTAGAGGGGCGTTGGCTCCGCATATGAAGCCAAGCTCTCCTTCGGACTCGGCTGTGCAATGAAGGATCCGGTCTTTGGGAATCCAACTTCGCCCGAAAAACCCGACGAATCCTTTGATGTGTGCGTTGGGCTCGAGCATGCCCGATCCATCGACCTGGGACACGGCGGTGAGATCCTTGGCCCAGAGACCATGCACCGCAACGCGCACGCGTTCATCCAAAGCGAGATGGACTCCGCTCTGCTCGAACCGGACCAAAGGGTCGACGATGACGAGAGGCGGGCTTTGTCTGCGGCCGGATCGCAGAAGATCGATGCTGCGCGTGAGAGAGCGGATGACGATCGGCCGTTCACCGGCCTTTTGCTTCGCCTCGGTCAAGGCATTGAGCGCTCGAGAATCGCCCAGGAGAGCGAGACCCTCCGAGGCGAAGACGCGGACCCACGGGAGGTCGGAGCGGAGCGCCCGCTGGAGAATGGGGAGAGCCGCGGGATCTCCGAGCCGTCCGAGAGCGCAGAGAGCTTCGGCGCCATCGAGAATTTGAGAAGGCGTGACTCGACTCGAAGATGTGATGGCCAAGGTTGCTGTTCTCAAAAGTGCGGGGATGGCACGCCGGTCTCCGATCAGACCGAGGGCGCGCGGAAGTCGACCTCTGCTGGCGTCGGGATCCGGAACCTTCTGAAGGAGTCGATCAAGAGCTTTTCGAGCGCGGAGCCGTCCGAGGCCCCAGTAGGCTGTCCGTCGGATCGCGGGGTCAGGATCGTCGAGCAGGAGGATGAGTCGCTCGATGGCGGCCGTTCCACCGATCGATCCCAGGGCAAACGCCGCGGCAGCACGGACCAAAGGTTGCATCTTGGAGCCAAGATACGGGTCGAGCGAAGAGGTCTCCTCGTCTGAGCCTGCGGCGGCCATGGCGCGGAGAGCCATGATGGGATCTGTCGAAATTGGCTTGCGAGAGAGACCCTCGAGGATCTTCCGAAGGCCATGGCGGCAAGACTCACCCCCGTGGGCTCCCATCGCCTCGACAGCCGGTATTGTGAGGGTCGCGGGATCGGCGAGGACCGTGTCTGCTACCGCGAGAGCGACCTCTGTGAGCCCAAGACGCCCGATGCCGTACAATGCGACGAGCCTCTCCATTGTGGAGCGAGACGAGAAATCGGTCACAATCCGGCGAAAAAGCTGCGCGGAACGAACGGGATCGCAGTCCACCAAGGCGTGGGCGACTGTCGAGGCAGTATTCCACTCGGGTCTGAACAAGCCCCGTTTGACCGCATCGATGATCGGTTCGAAGCCGTCCGGCCGGAAGAGCTTGCCGAGAGCTTCGGCTGCGACCAGAGTGTCAGATTTGCCCCTGAGCGCCTCAACCAGTGCGGGCAGCGCGCGAGGATCGTGGATCAAACCAAGAGCCATGAGGACAGACATTGTGGCCGCGGGGCGGTTCTGGTCAAGACTCTGGAGTCGTATGGCTTTGACCAGGGCCGGTACGGTTTCGAGGTCAACGGCGTTGAGAAGCATGGCTGCTGCTTGATCTCGGACTCTCGCGTCACCGGACGTCAGATTTTTGGCGCACGTCTCGACAGTGGCTGCGAACTGTCGGTCTTGTGTCTTGACCTGCGACTCTCGAATCGCTCGGGCGAGATAACGATGGGAATCGATCGGCCTCAGTCGCAAAACATAGCTTGTCGCGGGTTGAAGGTTCCGAACGATTCGAAAGAAGCTGTGACCGCCTCGTTCTTTCCCCGTGTAGACGAGCTTCCCATCGGACCAGCGGTTGAGGGAAACCTCGATGTCGGATGGCTCGTGCATATGGAGGCAGATACCAAGACTAAAAGACGAGCGTGCGACATTCAGCCAGGCGACCAAGGGGCGAGGCATCTCGAATGAACAGAACCCCGCGGCCGTCGAAACGATCGAGTCTTCGACAGAGAAGGTGTAACGCTGGCCGGGAACGAGTCCGCTCAGGCGGAGCGCTCCACTGGAATCCTTCAGCAGACCGGACTGGTAGATCTCCTTTTCTCCGACGACTCGGTAACGCGCGGCTGCGTTGGCGCGATTGGTCAGCTCGTACCAGATCGTTGCGCCACGCGGTGGGGCTGTTACGATTCGAATTCGATCAACGCGGATCAGGGGAGAACCGGGAGTGGCGCGAGAGCACAAAGGGGACGGCGAAGAGCGGTTGTTGGGGCCGGTCGCGAACTCGATGTGACGCCAAAAAACCAGAAGAGCGGCTGACACAAAAAGCAGCGTCACGACCAGAGCGACCGTGCGCATGGTTGACGAAGTTTGGCCTTGTGACACGGCCTGGCCGGATCGTGGACGCTCTGGCATCGGTTTTCTGTCGACGGGGGTTCTTGAAGAGATCGAAGTCAGTACGGGGGGGGGCGAATCGATCAAGGACTCCAATGCATGGCGCATCTCCTCGGCAGAGCGATATCTCTGGTCAGGCCTTTTGGCCAGAGCCTTCTGGATGATCTCGTCGAGGCTGGGCGGAAGCCCGGGCCGAATCGCGGTCACAGACCTGGGTGGTGTCGAGAGGTGGTGTTCGATGATCGTCTTGTCTGAATCCTGGGGGAAAGGGATCTCTGTGGTCAGGAGTTCAAACAGGGTGATGCCGAGAGAGTACAGATCCGATTCCGCGACAGCCTGGCCGGTCTTGATCATCTCGGGAGGGAGGTAACGCCAAGTCCCCAGGATGGTTCCTGTCTTGGTCCGCACTGGGGTCCCCATGGCCCAACGAGCGAGTCCGAAGTCGGTGACCTTGAAGACGCCAGGGCGTGCTTCGATCACATTGCTCGGCTTGATGTCGCGGTGGATGATCCCCTTGGAGTGAGCCGCCTCCAGTGCCGCGGCGATCTGGCAGCAGGCTTTGACGGCGTCGAGAAATGGCATTGGTCCGGTCTTGAGGCACTCGCGGAGGGTCTGGCCCGGAAGATACTCGAGGGCGATCCACGGAACGCCCTCGTCGAAGCCATGGTCGTAGATGACCACGATGTTCGGATGAGAGAGTTGGGCTGTGATCTTGGCCTCATCGAGGAAGCGCTCGACGATGGTGTCATCCGGTGATTCGACCGTCGCGAGCAGTTTGACGACGGCCAATCGATTGAGGGCCGACTGTTTGGCAATCCAGACCGTTGAGAATCCTCCGATGCCGATTTGACGCACCGGCATGAAGCGGCGAGCGCAGTCTGGTGGAAAGGGGGTTATGCTGTTCATTCTCTATCTCAAAGAGACAGTCCAAGGCTCCAAGACGCAGATCATGATCGGCGTGCCAATGTTGACCCAACTGTAGAGCGCTATGACATCACGGTCGAGCACGGAAATCAACCCTGAGAAGCCTTGGTCTTCGGTGATTTGGAATCCAAAGTGCATCGAAAAAATGTACGCGCCGGGCACCGGAGCCTGAAGCCCCCACCAAGGCTCTCGGTCCTCTGCGTCATTTGCATAAACACCAGCAGGCCTCAAGCCCTATTGACGGTCTTTGTCGACGACCGTATTCTTGAAGCCTGGCGGACATCCCGCCTGAAAGACACATGACCGGATCATGCGACACCGGTCCATCCAAGAGGGGTCTTGCATATTGTCGGCATTTCGACACGAAATGATGTCTGACTTGAAGCTCCGCATCCGGAGGTTCGCCCCGGAGGGTGTGTGGAACCGCCTTCGAGCGTTCCACTACGCGTACATTCGACCGCTTCACGATCAGATCGTCTACGCCCTGGGAGTGGCTTCGCATCGGAGGATACGAGACGAGGCCGAGGGCGCGTTCCAGCTCTCCGAGATCGCCAACGGTCGTCCCAATTCGGGCCCCATTCCCTATCACCGGGACGCTCCCTCCGCCGCGGGAATCGTCCTCGAGATGGGATCGAGAAGAGGCCGGCCGAGCACCCAGCCTCTCGAAGGGTTCGAGGGGTTCGCCCCCGACGATGCGGTCTACGACGAGGCCACCGAGCGGTGGAGGATCTGGAGCTACGCTTCCCTCGCGACGGTTTTGGCCGATTGTGCCTACGCGATTTCGGCGACCCCGAAGGTCCTCGAGCTGGGTTGCGGGTCCGGCCACCTCGGGAGATTTCTCAAGGGGCTGGGAATCGTCAACTACATCGGCATCGACGGCCATCCCTACTTCGCGGCCTTGAGCTCCGCGTGCAGGGACAACCCCAGACAGTTCCTGACCTTGAATCTTCAAGAGGAGATTCGACTCGTGAACGGCTCGACGCCGGTCTCGTTCGACGTTGTCTGCTCTTTCGAGGTGCTCGAACACATCCGGGAAGACAGGATCGACACGATCCTTGCCACGATTCGAAGCCACCTGCACGAAAGCGGCAAGGCGATCCTCAGCGTCTCGCAAGTCCCCCAGGAGTTGTGCGCAGTGCACGTCCTGGTCCGTCCTCGCGAGTGGTGGCTTGCCCGCTTCCGGCAGTCAGGTCTGGTGCCGAGCCCGGACGAACCCGGACTGGTTCCTCGACTGGCGTGTCACCACCCGCATAACTGGAGTCACAGGAACTCGCTGATCTTCGTGCTGTCACTGCTCCCCGACGCGGCGACGGCGGGCTCCCCCGGTCGGGCTTCCGACCATGTCTGACCAGCCTCATTGTGACAACGAAATGCAGGACGGCCGTTTGCGGGATCAGGACATCAACCCTGATCCCCCATCTGCGCCCCGTCTGCTGCGTCAGAACTCGTCGCCGCTCCTCAATGTACTTCTCTGTACACCTGCGTCGCGGCGACTTCGTTCTTTCTTGCATCCGGGGCACATCTGGGGTCCAGGGAAGTGAAAG
>Ga0074195_1000891_pt1 | contig 49328 bp, 42 predicted proteins | sample EPASupsiteHSE623_FD_64525 | JGI IMG/M metagenome (GOLD analysis project Ga0074195, IMG submission 64525) | Bioremediated contaminated groundwater from EPA Superfund site, New Mexico - Sample HSE6-23 | ecosystem: Environmental > Aquatic > Deep subsurface > Groundwater > Contaminated ...
TTCTCCTCCTGGTCTTTTTGATTTATTCCCCAACATCATTTAAGGTCGGTATCACTGGTTCTTTTGAGCTATTAGAAAAAATACTTACCCTTTTCTTCCATGAATTAAATTGGTTTTCAAGCTATTCTTGATTTTTTCTTGCAGTTCTATAACTTCATTCTTGACTCCTTCATTTTCATTTCCGATTAAATAAAGAAATGACCTATTAATCAGTTCGTTATCTCCTTCTGGTAAAAATAATCTTAAGTCAGACAAGGCTTTAAGTAATTGTGCTTTTTCTTCTGCATATTTTGGGGAATCCAATTCTTTAGCAATGCCAGGAACAGAATACTTCAAGTTTTGGAAATAAATAAGAACTCTGTGTGCTTCAAGAAGTGTATCCAATTCCTTTTCAAACACCCTTTGTTTGTAATACTCACTCCTTTTCAAATAATTAATAAATTCGCTGGCCAAAATACCAACCAGTGTCCCTATCACACCCAATGCCCAATTCCCAATATCCATAATTCTCCTTTCGTCTATGTTTAGAAGCTGATTAAAAGTTAACGTAATATTGCTTGCATATTGATTGACGCAATTTCCTGTTGATTAAGACTGAAAACCGCTAAAACATCATGAGCTATCTTTTTAACTTCAATTTTGTTTTCTGTTAGGTATTTAAATGTTTTACCCTCCTTCAAATCTTCTAAATCACTTAATAACTGCTGTTCAAGGCTGGATAGTTCCATCTCTTCTTCGCCACTTATTTTCGTAACCTTAACCCAAATTCTCTTATTATTTTTATCTTCATCCAATGCGTCCATTGCAACTAAAAGTCCATCAGGTCCAATTACTACTGAGCCCCAGTCAACATTAACATCATCATCGTTACCCTCGCCATATTTATCATTATACATACTCATTAATTCACCACTATTTTTTGGAGGTTCAATCGGTGGATTTTCACTACCACCTGCAATTAAGATTGATAACCTTCTTGCTATTGTATATATTTTCGATTTAGATACAAACCATTGCTTATCTATAACTGGTGAAGGTTTTCTATTCCCCTCAAGAAAATTTCCAAGAGAATTTTCATCCACAGACTGAAGTTTTGTTTTTCGTATAAAAGCCTGAGGTGAAATATTTGTGGAATCACCAGTAAAATTCTCAATATCAAAAGATAATGGTGAAACAACAGCAAAGCAGATTCTTTCTTCTTTTAGTAATTCAGCAACCAAATCAGTATGAGCAGCACCAATTATCATCGCTATTGGAACATCTTTCTCTGTTTGGTTAACGGTATTTCTAATCATTGTTATACTTCTCGTTTCTGACATCTTATAAAATTCTACATAGGACTGAAAATCCTGGATTACTGTAGAGTCAATTTGGTCCTTAACTCCTTTTTCTTCAGCATATGTTTCTATCTTATCCAAATTTTCTAGGACATCTTTCGTTGATATAACTTTAGTTGTCTTTGACAATAATTCATATTTGCTAGAAACAAATGAATCTGTGTTGATAACGAATTCATATGCCTTCACCATCTTTTCATTATCAAATTTTTGCTCATCAATCATTGCACTATCATGAAGCTGTTGGAATTCCTTAAGATCATTCTCAAGTAATAAACTATATGCTACATAGAAAAGATACAGACCGACAGGATTTTTTGTCATATCAATCATAACACTATACTCACTTTCATTTTCAATGCCAACAACCGATAAATCAGAAAATTCTAAAGCCATAAATTCAGCAGCACTTATTTCTCCCTCTTTTAAAAATTGTCTTGGAATAATCTGTCTTTCTGGATTATCATCTAACGACGAAACTAAATTGTAAAACCAAGTAGGTTCAATTCGTCCCTTTTCAGCCATTGCCCCTTCAAGACATATCTTCCTCAATCCATGCTGTTGATAAAGACGATTGAGCATGATTGCGATTTCAGTTTGCCCTATGCGGGACATATGATTTTCCTCAAAAACTATTACTATCTTGTTTCTACTTCCTTCTCCGGTCAATTTTATCTTCCCAACATCTTGAATGATTGAATTGGCTATTACAGAAGCTTGGTCGGATTTACTTTCACAACTAAGCAAGAGTGAAATTGTAATCAATGCGGAAATTAATTTTAGAGTTCTCATTTAGGTCATTTTATTGGGTTAATATTTAGTCATTTACTTAGCACAAGAAATAATAAACAACCTACTCCCCATCAATCAAATAGACCCGAAATTCTAGCAAATCCGGCACTTCACTCACCTTACATCATCAAATGCAAGGTACTAATAATAAATCGCTTATACAAATAATTCAATAAGGATAAGATGGAAATAACTTACTATTTCAAAAGACCTAAATATGATATTTGGCTTTGGTATGTTTCCATTGAATCGTTTGTCATATGCCAAATGTTATACCTTAACCCCTATCAAGAAATACCGACTTGAAAAAGGAATGACTCAAAAAGAAATGGCTAAGTTCTTAGATATTGACCCGACGACGTTGTCCAGAATTGAGAGAGGCAGAGGGGATAGAATTAACAAAGAAATAGCAAAGAAATTATCTAATATTATTAAGCATTGGTGTCCCATTAAAATCCAATATAGTTCTTTTAAAGGTTTGAAATTTAACTAATTGTAGAGGTTTTAAAAGCGAACGGACTTGAATTCTAGCTTTGCTTCAGATTAATCTGACAGCATATGTTTCAAGACAAATATGTTTTCGCTCAACTGGTCTCGTTTTTAAATCGAAGTAAATTCAACCGTATTGTTGCCAAATATGACGGTGACAAATATGTGAAGCATTTCACTTGTTGGAATCAACTTCTTTCGATGATGTTTGGCCAGCTTTCGAATCGTGAAAGCCTGAGAGATTTGATAGTCGCTCTTGATGCTCACCATTCCAAATCATATCATTTGGGTTTGGGCAAGAATGTCTCAAAATCATTTTTGGCCAGAGCCAACGGGGACAGAGACTATCACATTTTCGAAGAGTATGCTTATTATTTGGTAAACGAAGCCAGACAGAAACGAGTTTCTGACATCTTCAGACTAGATGGTAATGTCTACGCTTTTGATTCAACCACGATTGACTTATGCCTTTCTATATTCTGGTGGGCAAAGTTTCGCAAGAGAAAAGGCGGAATCAAAGTGCATACATTGTATGATGTAGAAACACTATTTTAATGGGACACTAGTGATATATAATATAAAAGTGACAAAAGATTTTATCGAAATTTCGACTAAGAAATTTAATAATTGTTTGCAACGGTTACTCCTTTATAATTAATTTAACCGTGTCAATAAAAAAGAAGTTATGGATAAAGATATTATTGTTCAAATTGGGGAATTAGATAAATATTTAAAGAAGATTGATTACATTTTCCCAATAAAAAGTTTACTTCAAAAGAATATAAACATAAAGCAAATAAAGAAATATTATAGAGATAGTGACGCTGGATATAAATACCTTCATTCAAAAGAAGGAGCAGTGCACATGGCATTAAATTATGACGGCGTTTTTAGTGATGACGGGTTTTATGCTCAAGTAAAAGAAATAGATAATATTATAAAACCAGAGGGAATAAAAGATGTTTTAGAATTAGGTTGTGGAAAAGGATTTAATTCTCTTTTCTTAGCAAAAGAGAACCCAGATGTAAATTTTGTTGGAATTGATATCACAGATAAGCATTTACTGGAAGCTGATAAAAAGGCAAGAAATATAAAAAACGTTGATTTTAGTTATGGCGATTTCCACGATCTTGACTTTAAGGACGCTTCATTTGATTTAATCTTTGAACTTGAATCAATCTGCCATGCATCAGATACAAAGAAGGTTTTATCTGAAATATATAGGGTTCTAAAACCATCGGGATATTTCATCTTATATGAAGGGTTTAAACAGGATGGCTTTAAAAATATTTCTGAAAATTTAAAAACAGCGTCAATTTTAGTTGAAAAATCTATGGCCGTTAATAACTTTGAAGAAATAAGCTATTGGTTATCAATCGCTTCAGGAGTTGGATTTAAAATAAAAATTAAAGAAAATATATCGCAGGTAATTTTACCAAGTCTTGGAAGATTTCAACTATGGGCAAGGGGATATTATAAATATCCATTTCTGTCAAAAATATTTTTGAGATTATTACCGAAAGATATGGTTATGAACTCAATTGCGGGATTATTAATGCCTTTTACGGTATACAATAATGCACATGTGTATTATAAAATAATACTAGAAAAATAAATTTTAATGAAAGTTTGCTGCACCTACTGATCAATCTAATCGATATGAAGAAACTGCGCAAACAAAATGACGAACTGCTTAAAGGAGCATTTGAGGAATGGTTTACCGAATTCCTCCGGTTCCTTTACCCCCAAGCGGACGATCTGTTTGACTTTTCCCGCGGGCTGACGTTTATGGATAAAGAATTGTACGCCATCATACCCGAAAGGGAACGCACAAAAGGCAAGCGTGTGGCTGTTCGACAGGTACCATGTTCCGGTGGAGACTATTGCCGTCTTCACAGGCGACAAAAACCAGCACCGGCCATCGGAGTACTGCTATCAGGGTATCGATACGTCCATCCGTTTCTGTTACCGCGCTTACCACATCTTTGATCATAAGGAGACGGAGCTGCTGGCGATGGACAATCCCTTTGCGCTGATCGTGCTGGCCTGTCAAAAGTCACTTCTGGAGGGGAAGGTTCCCGACAGGGAACTGGGCGAGGACAGGCTTACTATTGCCAAAGCTTTGCTGCAACGCCACTATGATCATGACCGCATTATCAGCTTTTTGGTATTCCTGAAAAATTTCATATGGTTATCGTTTCAAAATAGCTGTGCCTAATTTGCGTACTAAACCTCATTTCTTTTCTAAAGGACATCGACGTATGGAACTCGCCAATAAACATCACCTTGGGCGTAAACCGCGGCTTGCCTGGCTCGTTTCATTTACATTGATGATCAGGAAATAAATCGTATCTTTGATAGTGAAATTGAAAAATTAACAGGAGGAACCATTGGTATGGGAGTCATCGAAGTAGTAAAACGCCAGCAAAGGCAGCAGGGCCAATTAGAAGGCAAAACGCAAACGATTCGGAACCTCATTCTCAAGCTCGATTTGTCGGACAAGCAAATTGCCGATGTGGCGGAGGTCTCGGTCGACTTCGTCAAAAAAGTCCGTGCTTCACTGAAGAGGCAGAAATAAATTGAAAAGTTAGCAGATCTTGCTCTCTTCAAAGATGCTCCAAACGCTTTCCAAAAAGATGGAGAAATTCATTTCTATCGTTAAGAATTAAAGCTGGTAAGACGCAGGAAGGACATTACAAAGCCCGACAGGCTCCCGGATATGTTCCTCATCGCTTTTCAGTATCGAGGTCATACCCATCGGTACTTTTCAGTTCGCTGATGGTTGACGAATTAAGAAATTCCACACAAATTAGCATATCTATTTTGAGAAACTTCGTTTCTATCCCGCTCGTGAAATATCTTTAAGAATTTGGAGGCAAGGAAATAATTTAAATCGTCTTTCCGAAATCATTTTACGGCACGGTTTGTTAAATAGCGCCTACAGGAGGATGGAGGACTTTCAGCCAATAAAAAGCTAATCTTCAATTATTTCGTTGAAATTGAAGATAGAACAGGATAAAAGTGATAGTACGTGCTGATGAATATGAGAAATTGGGTAGAGATGACAAGCTTTAGACGCCCACCATCTTGAAAAACTCATAAAGTTTTAAATTTCTTGCTTCACAAATTCTCATTATCGTTATTAATGCGATCTGATAGTCATTATCATCTTTTATTCGACGAACAGTTTTCTCGTCAATAGAATGTTCTTTTGCAAAAAGACTGTTATTATCAGCTGGTATCACCCAGTTGTCCCTGATAAATTGAACAATCTTTCTGTTTGTACTTTTCATACAAACAAATAAAGCCTATATAAGCTAAAATAATTCGGACTGAAATCCGAATTATCGAATATTTGTTTATCTTTGTCTATGATTGTATTGTAATTATATATTTTTGCGAACGCTTCATTAATATAAAAAGCATTCGCACTTGATGTCTCAAATCGAAAACTGGTAATTTTCAAACGGAGGAGACAATAAGTGAAGATGCTCACGTCATATCGTTACGATTTTGGCGTGGGCCTGCTTATCCTCCAAGGTATACCAGTACCTCGATTTGGTAAGTCAGGTTCCACGCCTTTTTCATGGCCTGGCCTGATCTTCCCGGTTTTGGCGCATGGCTTTGTCGCCTTCCCATTACACGAGACACAAAGCAGTTTTTAACCCAAAAAACGAATATGCTATGCCTCATGTCAAACGCTTTTTATTTCCCAGACGGGCCCCGTAAATGGAGGGACAGCATCAATAACCCCCGTCTGTAAACCTCCGGGGTTTTTCGGAATCCCGGAGGTTTTGGGGAAACACAAAACACCAATCCAATCATCTCAAAAATCTTAAAAGTATGAAACCAACTTTCTGCTTCATGGCTTTGCCATGCCCATTTCAAAAAGAAACCAGAACTTTTAAAGAGCCTGATAATGAAGAGTCAACCCATGAAACATGAACAAAAGACAGAGCTGTGGCTTTATCGCCTTGTTCTGCTGGTGTGGCTGGTATCTTTACCGGCCCTGACCGGTACAGGTGTTTTGCAGGCCAAAAGCCCGCTGCAACCACCGGTGAGAAAAGCCGCTACCTGCGTAACAGCCCAACAACAGGATAAAACCCTCAGCGGCAGGGTAACCGACACAAAAGGTCAGCCTCTGCCAGGGGTCACGGTTCTCATGAAAGGAAGCTTCACCGGGACTACCACCGGGGTCGACGGGCGCTACACCTTAACGAACGTTTCGGCTGGTGCGGTACTTTCCTTTTCCTTTGTCGGCTTTAAAACACAGGAAATCGCGCTTAACGGGCAAACCAGCCTGGATGTCCAATTGCAGGAAGACATTACCACCCTTTCGGAAGTCACCGTTAATGCGGGGTATTACACGGTAAAAGACCGGGAACGTACCGGGAGCATTGCCCGGGTAACGGTCAAAGAGCTGGAAAACCAGCCGGTAAGCAATGCCCTGTCGTCGGTGCAGGGCCGTATGGCCGGGGTCAGCATTACTCAAAACAGCGGGGTGCCCGGCGGTGGCTATTCGATCCAGATCCGCGGTACCAACAGCCTGCGAAGTGAAGGTAATTACCCGATGTACATCATCGACGGGGTGCCGGTTAGCGCCGAAACTCCCTCTTTCAATTCGGCAGGCATCATTCCTGCGCACGAGATAAACCCTTTAAACAGCATTAACCCAAATGATATTGAAAGCATTGAAATCTTAAAGGACGCCGATGCCACAGCCATCTATGGCTCGCGCGGAGCCAACGGGGTGATCCTGGTTACCACCAAAAAAGGAAAAGCAGCGCATAAAGCAGCGATGAGCATCAACGCCAGTCACGGGATCAGTCAGGTTGCGGGTAAAATGGAGCTGATGAATACGGAGCAGTACCTGGAGATGCGCCGGCAGGCGTATGCCAACGAAGGGGTGACCAGTTATCCGGCCAATGCCTATGATGTGAATGGCACCTGGGACCCGGAACGTTACACCGACTGGCAGGAGGAGCTGATCGGCGGAACGGCCGAAAACTCCACCCTGCAGCTTTCGCTGAGCGGGGGCAGCGAAAACACCCGCTTTTTGATCAGCGGCAGCCGCAATGAGCAGACCACGGTGTTCTCTGACGATTTCCGCTACAAAACCAGTAACCTTTCCGCAAACCTGAGTCACCGCTCCGCCGACAACCGTCTTATGCTGAATACCTCCGGTTTGTTTTCCGGTCAGTCCAACAACCTGATCCGGGACGATATTACCAAACAATCCATGATACTCAGCCCCAATGCCCCGGCCTTGTACCAGGAAGACGGCAGTCTGAACTGGGAAAACAATACCTTTACCAACCCGGTGGCCGCTTACGAAAGCACCTACGAAAACGACAGCAAAACCTTCAACATCAGTCTGAACCTGGGATACGAGCTGTTGCCGTCTGTAACTGTAAAGCTCAACGGGGGAATCAACTATCAGGCTTTTGAAGAACTCGCTCTGCGTCCCAATACGATCTATAACCCCGCTTACGGGATTACGACGGCGAATTCGGCAGCTACCAAAGGAACCCAGCAACAATTCTCCTGGCTGCTCGAACCTCAGCTGAATTACAGGCATCAGTCCGGAGATCACGAGATGGAGATCCTGATCGGGGGAACCTTTCAGAAAAGAGAATCTTCGACACTGGGAATATTCAGCTACGGATTCGAAAGCAATGCGCTGATCACCAACCTGGCGGCAGCCGCCAATTTTATGGTTACCCGCGACGATAAAGTGGAATACAACTATGCTGCCGCGTTTGGTCGGATCAACTACCAGTACAAAAAACGGTATATCCTGAACCTGACTGGTCGCCGCGACGGTTCCAGCCGTTTTGGACCCGACAACCGCTTTGCCAGTTTCGGGGCCATTGGCGCAGCCTGGCTCTTTAGTGAAGAAAACGTTTTGACCGGCAGTCACTGGCTAAGCTTTGGCAAACTGAGAGGAAGCTACGGGATTACCGGCAGCGACCTGATCGGCGATTACCAGTACCTGGATACCTATACGGTGAGCAGCACCGTTTATGGCAGCGGTACCAGCCTGTATCCTTCCCGCCTGCATAATCCATCTTTTAGCTGGGAAAAAACAACGAAACTGGAAGCGGCCCTGGAGCTGGGTTTTCTGGATAACCGGATTCAGCTCAGTACCTCCTGGTATTGCAACCGATCGGGCAACCAATTGGTAGGCATCCCCTTGCCGGCAACGACGGGCTTTAGCAGCATCCAGGCCAATTTGCCGGCTACGATCCAAAATAAGGGAGCAGAACTGGAACTGAACATCACCCCTGTAAAAGCACGCCGGTTTAACTGGGACAGCAATTTTAACATCAGCTTTCCCCGAAACAAATTAGTATCATTCCCCGGACTGGAAGGTTCCACCTACGCCAACCAGTATGTGGTGGGTTATCCGACTTCCATCGTGAAAGTTTACAATTATGAGGGGATCGATCCCCAAACAGGTCTTTACAAATTTACGGATTATAATACCGACGGAGCCATCTCTTCCCCCGACGACAACCAGGTGGTGGAAAAAGCGGCGATCAACTATTTCGGGGGCTGGTCAAATCAATTCACATGTAAACAATGGGAGTTTTCCTTTTTGTTCCAGTTTGTTAGTCAGCGGCAGGAGAACTACATCAGTTCATTGGTCAGGCCGGGCAGCATGTACAATCAGCCGGTGGAAGTGCTGGATGTATGGTCAACGGACAATCCTGGCGGGCGGTATATGCCTTATTCGTCGGGAACGGATTCGCAGAAAAACAAGTTGCACAGCTACTTCAGTAACAGTACGGCCTCCGTCGGTGATGCCTCGTTTATCCGGCTCAAGAACATACAGCTTAGTTACCGGCTGCCGGTTACTCGTTATTTGAAGGACATTCGCCTGTACGTGCAGGGTCAAAATGTCTTAACCATCACAAATTACTTCGGGGTCGATCCCGAGTTTACCTTAACAGGCTTTTTGCCGCCTTTGAAAACCTGGTCTTTCGGGATCCAGCTTAATTTTTAAACCAGAATAATATGAAGAAGTTATACCTCTTTTTTTTCATAGGAGCCCTGATCCTCTTCTCCTGTGAGGACTTGGTGGAGGTGGATAATCCCACCAATCAACTGGGTACGGCGCAGGTTTTTGAAGATGTCCGCACGGCCAATGCTGCCCTGGCAGGTTTGTATGCCCGTCTGCGCGACCGTTCGGTGATAACCGGAGGCAGTTATATGGGGATTGGCCCCCTGGCAGGCTCGTATGCTGACGAACTGGACTGCTATTATTATGATCAGAATGGTGTGGTGGACCTGAGCCAAAATCAGCAACAGGCCACCAACACGTCCGTCCGGAATCTCTGGAGTGCTACTTACCAGCAAATTTACAATGCCAATGCCATTATCCAGGGAACCGACCGTTCAACCATGCTGTCCGAAGCTGATAAAAAACGAATTAAGGGAGAAGCCCTTTTTATCCGTTCCTTGCTTTATTATTACCTGCAACAGCTTTTTGGCGACATCCCTTACACCGCCAGCCTGGACTACGAGTATAACCGCAGTATGAGCAAAACCTCGGAGGCGAAAACACTGGAACAACTGGAGCTTGACCTGACCGATGCCGTCTCGCTTTTGAAAGATGACTACCGCGACACGGAACGGATTTATCCCAACCGCAAGGCTGCGCAATTGTTGCTGTCCCGTATTTACCTGCTTCAGGCTGATTGGACACTGGCTGAGCAGACGGCGCAAAACATTCTTCAATCGCCCCTATACCAGTTTCAGCCCTATCTAAACGAGGTTTTTCACAAATCGGGCAGTCATATTCTCTGGCAGCTAAAGCCCGAGAAAAGCGGAGATGCGGCGCAGGAAGCCGGCTTTTATTATTTCACCGGAGCAGCACCCCAAGCTTATACGCTGACAGCAGGCCTGGTCAGCACTTTTGCGGCGAATGACCTCCGTAAACAGGTGTGGATGGTACAGGTAGGCTTTAACGGCGATTCCTGGTACCGGCCTTTCAAATACAAAAACAGGTCGGCGAACACCAGTGAATATTCTGTTGTTTTCAGGCTGGAAGAGGTGTATTTTATCCTGGCCGAGGCGTTGGTCATGCAAAACCGCATCGGGGAAGCCCTGCCCTGGCTGAATGCCACCCGCGAACGGGCCGGGCTGGATGCTTTTACCTCGTTATCATCCGACGATTTTATCACAGAACTGTTGGCTGAAAAGCGACGGGAATTCTTCACCGAATTCGGACACCGCTTCTTCGATCTGAAACGAACGGGCCGCCTGGATGAACTAAGCGCTGTCAAGACCAACTGGGAAGACCATAAAAGCGTATGGCCGTTGCCACAAAGCGAGTTGCTGCTCAATCCAAATCTTAACCCGCAAAACCCCGGCTACTAATGGCGAAATCCTTCTGTTACTTGTTATTCCTGTGCCTGCTGGTTGCGGCAGGCCGGGAATTAACCGCGCAAAACAATCCGGATGAGCTACAAGAGATGGCAAACAACCATTACCGGCTCACCGGACTGAAGATGAGCGAAAACGGCCGGTGGCTCACCGCCTGGAAATCGTATGACCTGAACGGGGACACGCTTTTGATCTTTGACAGCCGCGTCCCCGGAAAACCGGCCGCTTACCGGACTAAAGTGACAGGTATTGCCTTCCCCGGGGCCAATCATCTGTTAATGAAAAGCGCACAACGGGCCGAACTGCTGAACCTGAAAAAGCAAACGTCCGTTTTTTTTGAAGAGGTCAGAAAATTTCAGCACCTGGAAAGCAAAGGGCAATTTTTAGTACACTACAACGAGAAGAGAAACGATAAACTGGAGTTATATGACCGTGACGCAACCCTGCTGAATAAAACAGAACAGGTAACGCGTTTTTACTGTACCGGCAAAGGCAACACCTACGCGATAAAGACAAACGGGAACAATGAATCTGAAATCGTGCGGATAACGGCCGACGAAATGAGAAAAGTCTACTCCACCTGCAACGGAATCAGTTACCTGGAGGTTGATCCCGAAGAAAAGGGGATGATGATTTATGAACGGGGTCCGGATCATGCTTTTCAGCAAATTAGTCATCTGGACCTCGACGATATGACAATCAGTCCGCTGAAAGATGTTATTCCGCTCGGGGTTCAGAACGGGTTTAGCGAGGCAATCCAGGGGAAAAGCACCTATTTTATGAAATTGCTGGTGGAAACAGAAAAACAAGACACTTCTTTGGTCGATATCTGGTATGGCAACGATCATAAACTGGAAAAAAAATTCCACCCCCCGACGACGGAACTGAATTACCTGTGGGAGCCTCAAAAAAAACGTATTCAACAAATCGGAGATGAACAGGCAACAACCAATGTAAACCTGGGCAATGAGCGTCATTTCCTAAGTTTCAATCGCTGGAGCCTGAACGATTATAGGTGGTCTCTTCCTTCGTTGGTGATCGGCTTGTATTGTCCCGGCAATAACCTTTATTCACAAATCGACACGATCCGTTCCAGGCTCTTCACCTCGAAAAACGGAGATTACCTGTTGTATACAAAAAAAGGAAAATGGTGTTTATTCTGCATCGCCACCGGGACTAAAAAGCTGATCGGCGGTTCCGACCTTAACACGCCTTACTTTACTTCTGACAGCAAATCTGTCCTGTTTGAAGGAAACGGCGGATTGTGGCAATATGACCTGAAGAACGATCAGTTGACTAAACTGATTGATTTTCCAGGATATCAAACCACCCTTTTAAACAGCACTTCGGAAGTCACAGGTAATTTCAATTTTTACAGAAAGGTTATTGATCCGGCAAAACCTATGGTTGTCCGGTTACTTGATCCGGAGACAAACCAGAGCGCTTATGTGCTGGTGGAGAAAGGGACAGCGAAGGCCATTATACCTCCGACAACCAAACGCATCCAATTTCTCAACTACAATGATGCATGCAGGCATTTTTGCTATACTGAAGAAGATTATAACCTGCCGCCCCGTCTGGTTTACAAAGAGATGGGGGAAAAAGAAACGGTCGTGTACCAAAGTAACCGGCAGGACACAGCCATCCTGTCGCTCAAACGGGAGATTCTTTCCTATACCAACAGCGACAGCGTTCCCTTGAAAGGTATCCTGTATTGCCCATTGGGTTACGACCCTTCCCGGAATTACCCGATGGTCGTGCATATTTACCAGGTACAAAGCAACAAAGAAGCCAATGAGTACCCGGTGGTTGCATACAGCCAGGCAAACAATGACGGTTTTAACCTGAGGCTGCTGTTGGAGAATGGTTATTTTGTCTATTTCCCCGATATTGTATACGGGGAAAAGGGAACGGGCTTATCGGCTCTGGATTGTGTGGATCATGCCCTGGATGCCCTGAATAATTCATCCATAGACCAAAGCAAGATCGGGCTGATCGGGCATTCGCATGGCGGGTATGAAACCAATTTCATCGCCACCCGTTCCTCCCGTTTTGCAGCCTATGTTTCCGGGGCCGGGAACAGCGACATCGTCCGTTCTTATTTTTCCTTTAATTACAACTTTCTAAGCCCTTTTTACTGGCAGTACGAAAACGGGCAATACGAAATGGGAAAAAGTTTTAGTGAGGACAAAAATCTGTATTTCCACAACAACCCGATCCACTATGCCGATCAGGTCAATGCCCCCATTTTATTATGGGCCGGGAAGAAAGACCAAAATATTGACTGGGAGCAAACCATGGAATTCTATGTCGGATTAAAAAGGAACAACAAAAAGGTGGTCGCTTTATTTTATCCCAACGAAGGGCATGCTCTTTTTGGAACCGATGCCTGCCGGGATTTGGTTTCCCGGATCCTGGACTGGTTCGGTTATTTTTTAAAGGGAGAGGAGACGGAATTCGGATGGATTGAGAAAGGGATCGTAAAAGAGGGCGCCCCATAAAGCACCCTCTCAGTTCGACAAACAGGTTAAGTTTCATCCGGAATACCGGATAAGCATTCGTTTTCGCCGTTTATGCCCCGATTAGACCACATTTGCCGGAAGCGGGCTATTCCGGTTTTTAAAGTCTGATCGAAATCGGCAAATTTGCCACCGAGATTGCTTATTCATACCGTATTCATGTTCGCTTTTTTAGTGGAAGAAAAAGTCAGGAATTGGTGTTCATGCACGCCAGGTGGCGTAGCTGTATTTATTTCAGATCACCGGAAAGACCCGGCGTCAGGTCTGATGAGCAATCTGCTCCGGAAATATAACCCCAGATTGAATTCTTTATTATGAGCAGAGACAAAGGAAAAAGGAGCGGTATCGGGAGGATGATCCTCCGGACGGGCCGGATGATGGACCGGACGATCCGCTCCAAAAGAGACATTGAAGCGTACTGTTATTTTTACCAGACCGGGACCATTCCTCATGCATCGGGCAAGCACGTCCTTGCCGTGACAGACCCATCGGAGATGGCCGTCAGGGAAGCTTTTGAGCAAGTGGGCACGAATCTCCGTTTCCTTTTCTGTAAGCCGGGACAGCAGGTCATTGGGATCCATTCGGTGATGCCCCGTGAAGGGAAAACCTTTATTGCCGCGAACCTGGCTGCCACGCTGGCATTCAGCGGCAAGAAGGTCCTTCTAATTGAAGCCAACCTGCGTAAGCCTGCCCTGGCCGCGCTGTTTGGGACCAGCAATGAAACAGGGCTGAGCCGCTTTTTAAGCGGCGGAACCTCCAACGAAGTTGTACAAAGGACGAGTATAGATCAATTATGGATGCTGCCTGCCGGGCCGGTTCCGTCCAATCCGGCGGAGCTGCTCGGCAATGGCAGGTTTAGGATGCTGATTGACCGGGGCAGGGAAGAGTTTGACTTTGTCATTTTCGACAATGCTCCGGCGTCGGTTTTCGCCGACGGGCTGATCACCAGCGCAGCCTGCGACCTGAACCTGTTTGTTTTGCGTGCAGGCGTGAGCCGGAAGGATGAATTCAAGTTCATGGATCAGCTTACCGGAACCGGCTCCATGAGCCATCTGGGCCTGGTGCTGAATGATGTTTAAAAGGATCCGGGGACCTGTGAAAAGTCCTGTTTGCCCTCGAATTGGCATGATGAGCTTAGGGTTAAAAAGTCCGTTTAAGCCCGCCATGCCAATTTTTCATAATCCCGTCAGGCAAAACCATACACGAAAGTCTCTTTTTAAAATAATATATAACTTGTTGTTTCTAAAGCAACAGCATGACCGAAATCATTTTTTAATAAAAAAGATGCAGTCTTTTGTGTCATTTTAATAATAAAAGTAAGATATTTGCCAATGTATTCGGTAATCATTTTACCGAAGGCAATATTTTGAAAAGCTTTATTTGTTTAAAAAAGCGCTTAAGTGGGGGATGTCAGTGATACGGCAGGTAGCGTAGCTTTGACCGGGAGAGATTAAGCGCAGTTATTTATCAGCAGATTAATAAGATATAATGTATATATAAACTACCGGATCAATAATTATTTTAAAAATTAAATATTCAGGGAAAAAGAAAAACTCTTTGTTTGAAATATTGTTCTTGAAATAAGATTTTCTGTTTTCGGATGCAATAAATGATTTGGCATCACGTTTTAATGCGCGGTTCGAAGGGAAGGACAGGGACCTCTTTAAAGCTTAACTATTCAATTAATAAACAGAAAATTTGCTAATTAAATTCTAAATGAATGAACAGTATTGAGGGAGAGCAGTATAAACAGCAGAGCCCATACCAATGGTTTGCTGTTTACACCAAGTCGCGGGCTGAGAAAAAAGCACTGAAGGAGTTGGAACAAAAGGGAATTGAATGTTACTTACCGGTGAGGGCCATCAGGCGGAGATGGGGAAAGCAGTCGAGGGTTATTGAAGTTCCGCTGATCACCTGTTATTTGTTTGTGCGGGTAAGCCGCAGGGAGTATTATGACGTGCTGGTGGCCAACGGTATTTTGCGGTATATCTGTTTTGACGGTAAACCGGCTGTTATCCCCGATTACCAGATCGATAACCTGAAGATCTTCATGGAGAAAGAAAGTGAGCAGGTAGAAGTTACTTCCGAACACATTGGCAAAGGCGATCTGATCCGGGTTACCGAAGGGCCACTGAAGGATGTTCAGGCCGAGGTGACCGAGGTAAGAGGAAAACGAAAACTGGTACTCCGGTTCCGGACCCTGGGGTGCAACATCCACGTGGATATGGGCACTAACCGGGTTGAAGTGTTAAAGAAGCCTGAGAAGAAAACCGGAGTGCTGTCCTATTAGCGTCTGATAATCTGAATATCTGAAAACCTACAAAAATTATGAAATACAATAACCTTTTAACCCTTGTTATCCTCCTCTCTGTGATCTTCTTATCCGGCTGCCGGAGCAGTGAAGACCTGATCTACCTGAAAGACGTTTCTCAGGAAGAATGGATGAAAGGCCTTCCCGAGGCCGAGACGGAATACCTGGTCAAGGCCGGTGATATTCTGTATGTCAGTATCAAATCGATGAATCCCGAAGTCAATACCTTGTTTAACCCGGAAGAAGGCGCTATGGCAGGGGCATCCATGGCCTATCAGAAATTTACGACCCCCCAGGGCGCTTACTTATACGGTTTTGAAGTGGACATGGAAGGCAACCTGAACCTTCCTGTTTTGGGCAGCATTGCCGTGAAAGGGCATTTGCAGGAAGATGTTGAAAAGATCGTGCAGGAACGGGCCGACCTGTATTTAAAAGACGCCACCGTGAAGGTGAAGCTGCTGAATTATAAAGTGACCGTGCTCGGCGAAGTTCGTAGTCCGGGCGTGTATTATAACTACAACAATGACTTTACGGTGTTGGAAGCTCTGGCCATGGCCAACGGCAACACCGATTATGCCAGCATTAAACGGGTCATGGTGATGCGGCCCGAGTCGGGCGGAAAGCGGACCTATTTGCTCGATCTTTCCTCGAAAGACATCTTCCAGTCGCCGGCTTTTTACCTGCATCCCAACGATTATGTCTTTGTTGAACCCGATAAGAATAAGAATTTCCAGTTAAACAGCTCGGCCATCTCCGTAATGTTTTCATCGCTCAGTATGCTGGTTGCCGTCATCGGACTCATCATCAAATAAGAATAAACTTAACGCAAAGACACAAAAACACAAAGTACCATATTAACTTCGTGTCTTTGCGTCTTCGTGTTTTAAATCCTGAACTCTTTTATGGAACCCAACCTTTCACCCAACAATAACTTTCAGTCCCGGCAGGAAGACGAACTGGACCTGGGCCGCATCTTTTTTCTGTTCCTCCAAAAGTGGCACTGGTTTGTCATCGGCATTTTGCTTGCCTTGGGGGGTGCCTTCTTTTTTAGCCACTACTATAAGCAACAGGCTTATACTATCGATACCAGTATACTGATCACTGAAGATGACAAGGGCGTTGATCTCGGGCGTATGTTTCAACAGTCGATTAATCTTTCGCGACGTTCGTCTGTGGCTATTGACAATGAAATAGAGCTTTTAAAATCTTACACACTGGCTCACCGGGTTTTTGAGAAGCTCAACTGGAGGGTTTCCTGGTACCGGAAAGATTTCTTTAAATTAAAAGGATTGTACCCCAACGAACCGTTTATTATCCAGGAAGGCGAGAATGCCGGCAACCTGGACGGGCTAATCCTGAACATGAAACTGGGACCCGACAGTAGCTATTTACTCTCTGCCAAAGGCACCGTCCCTGTTAATGCAGCTCCCCGGGATATCGAGTTTAAGACGAAGGGTAAATTCGGAAAGCCTTTTGAAAATGAGTATTTTCATTTTACCCTGTACTGGAAAGGGACAGCCGCACCAGAAGAGGGTGACGAGTATTGTTTCCGGTTTAATAACGTCAATTCGTTAACGAAGACCTATTTAGGGAAGCAACAGATTAGTCCGGCAGGCAAAACCAGTGATGTGATCAGGTTGTCGATCAACGGTAGCGAGCCCATGCGTGAAATCCATTACCTGAACGGGCTGGTTAACGAGTATATTAACCGGAACCTGGAAGTGCGGACCGAGACGCAAAAGCGTTCGCTTGAGTTTATCAACAAGCAACTGAGCGGGATGTCCGATTCGCTCAATGCAAAAGGTAGTACCGTGACGCGTTTTCGTTCACAGAACCAGGTACTCGATATCAGCGCCGAAGGCGGTATGGTGATGCAGCAGTTGAGCGAGATCGAGAAGGAACGTTCCCAAAGCCAGATGCAACTTGACTATTTCCGGAATCTGCTCACTTACCTGGAGAATTCCGACAGCATCAAGAACATGATGATGCCCTCGGTTGTTGGGGTAGAAGACCCTTCCCTGAATGCTGTGGTCATGAAACTCAGTGATCTGTATAGCCGGCGCGCCATCTTGTCGTTTAGTTCGCATGCAAACAATCCAACGCTCCTGTTACTCAACAAAGAAATTGATCAGGTGACCAGCCAGTTGCGGGAAAACCTGATCAACCTGATCTCGAACGCCCGGATCACGATCCAGAGCCTTCAGCGCCGGGAAGCTGACATTAACCAGCAAATGAATAACCTTCCGGTGAAGGAACAGCAACTGATTGATATTACCCGGCAGTATGAATTAACCAGCGAGATTTATACCTACCTGCTTCAGAAGCAGGCTGAGACCGATATTGCCCTGGCCTCGACCGTGTCGAATGTCCAGGTCATTGACCCGGCCCGGGTTGAACGGATCATTACCAGCGGTACTTCATCTAAGATGATTTACCTACTGGCTTTTCTGCTGGGGTTTGTTTTACCTGGGTTAGCTATTTTAGGATTGGATGCCCTGAACAACACCATTCATTTACAAGAGGACGTTGAAAAGCTTACCCCGCTTACCATTATCGGGAATGTACCTCACTCTTCCAGCGCCAGCGAGCTGGTGGTTATCGAGAATCCCCGCGCCCCCATTACGGAAGCCTACCGGACCATTCGGACCAATTTGCAATATATGCTGAGTGAGCATGGACAGCAGGTGATCAGTATCCACTCCATCCGGCCGGGAGAAGGGAAATCGTTCAGTTCCATTAACCTGTCCTGTATTCTGGCCTTGAATGACAAGAAAGTCTTACTGGTTGGTGCCGATATGCGCAAACCCCGGTTGCATCAGGTCACCAACCAATCGAATGCTATCGGGTTAAGTACCTACCTGATCGGACAGTCCAGCTATGAAGAAATCGTTCAGACTACTAATGTTGAGAATTTATGGCTGGCTCCTGCCGGACCTGTACCACCCAACCCTGCAGAGCTCCTCGAACGGAGTCTCTTTACTACTTTTATGGAACGAGCCCGAAGGGAATTTGACTATATCGTGATCGACAATGCACCGGTATCGATGGTTACCGATGGCATGATCACCGGGAAGCTTTCCGATCTGAACATCTTTATCTTACGGTATGGTGTGAGCCGGAAAGATCAGCTCAAGTTTATCAACGATATGGCCGCCAAGGAGGTGATGAAGCATCCGGCCCTGGTGATTAATGATATTAAGGGGTCCCGTTATGGATATGGCTATCATTATTATTCCTATCGCTATAGCTATTATGCTGAGGATGATAATCAAAGCTTGTATCGCCGATTATTTCACAAAAGGAAAAAAAAGTAGGTTAAATAATTACTTATAGGCGTCATTGTAATATAGCATAGTCGGCGTATTAATCAGCTAATCAAATATGTCTAACGCGAAATTTCTTGTAACTGGTGGTGCTGGCTTTATTGGCTCCAATCTTTGTGAAGAGTTACTAAGATTAGGGAAACAGGTTGTTTGTTTCGATAATTTTGCGACCGGGAAGATTGAAAATATATTATCTTTTTTTCCTAATCCTGGTTTTAAGTTAATTGTAGGTGACATTAGAAATCCGGGTGATTGCAGAAAGGCTGTTGAAGGAGTTGATTATATCCTGCATGAAGCCGCATTAGGGTCAGTTCCCCGGTCGCTAAGCGACCCCATCACCACAAATGAAGTCAATGTAAGTGGTTTCTTAAATATGCTGGTAGCCGCACGTGATGCCCGTGTAAAGCGGTTTATTTATGCGGCCAGTTCTTCTACCTATGGTGACAGTCAATCGCTTCCAAAGGTTGAAGATGTCATTGGTAAACCCTTATCGCCCTATGCCATCACAAAATATGTGAATGAATTGTATGCCGATGTTTTTGCAAAAACATATCAGATGGAACTGATCGGACTCCGGTACTTCAATGTTTTTGGACAGAGGCAAAATCCCGATGGCGCTTATGCTGCAGTCATTCCTTTGTTTGTTAAACAGTTGATCCGGCATGAATCCCCCGCTATTAATGGTGATGGTGAATATTCAAGAGATTTCACATACATTAAGAACGTGGTAGAAATGAATCTGAGGGCAATACAGACTAGTAACAGGAAGGCTGTTAATCAGGTATATAATACTGCCTTTGGTGAACGTACTACATTGAATCAACTCGTTTCATACCTGAAAACATTTTTAAGTGAATTCGATCCGGAAATTGCAAATGTTGAACCGACTTACGGTCCAAAACGTGCCGGTGATATACCTCATTCGCTGGCGAATATTGACAAAGCAAAAATGCTTCTTGGTTATAATCCCGGGTACAATATGCGCGACGGCCTAAAAGAAGCTGTAAAGTGGTATTGGGAGAATCTTAATTAACAATAAACCTGATTTATTATTCGTTAATGAACTATTTACGTATTGCGGTCATTGGTTTGGGTTACGTTGGTTTACCATTAGCCCGTTTGTTTTCCAGCAAGTACCAGACCATCGGGTTGGATCTGAATCAAAAGCGGGTTGATGAGCTTATGTCGGGGCACGACGTTACGCTTGAGGTCCCGGACGAAATGCTTCAAAACGCTTTGAAAAATGGGTTCAGATGCACATCAAATATTGACGATATCCGCGATTGTAATTTTTATGTGGTTGCTGTGCCTACTCCTGTAGATAGAAACAATAATCCCGATTTGAAGCCTCTGTACGGAGCCAGTGAGACTGTGGGGAAAGTAATCAGTAAAGGCGATATTGTCGTATTTGAGTCTACTGTTTATCCTGGGGTAACAGAAGACGAATGTATTCCAGTTGTGGAAAGGGTATCGGGGTTAAAGCTTAATCTCGATTTTTTTGCAGGTTATTCGCCAGAGCGTATTAACCCAGGAGATAAACTACATACGGTCGAGAAAATAAAGAAGGTGACGTCTGGTTCAACACCTGAAATAGGACAAAAGATTGATGAAATTTACCGTTCCGTCATTACGGCAGGGACACACTTAGCGCCGAGCATCAAAGTAGCAGAAGCTGCCAAGGTGATAGAGAATTCTCAACGCGACATCAATATAGCCTTCGTGAATGAACTATCTAAAATATTCACAAGAATGGGTATTGATACCAACGATGTACTTGAGGCGGCCTCTACAAAGTGGAATTTTTTGCCATTCAAACCTGGTTTGGTCGGCGGGCATTGTATTGGAGTGGATCCTTATTATCTGGCTCAATGTGCCCAGCGTCACGGATATAATCCTGAAATTATTTTAGCCGGACGACGCATGAACGACAGCATGGGTGAATACGTAGCGGAGCAGGTAGTGAAATTGATGCTGAGAAAGGGAATACAGGTTCTCAATTCCAGTATCCTAATATTAGGATTTACTTTTAAGGAAAACTGTCCTGATGTTCGTAATACCAAAGTCATCGATATTGTCCGAACCCTACAGGAATACTATGTTAAAGTTACTATTCATGACCCTTGGGCAAACCCGGCTGTTGCAAAACGTGAATATGGGGTGGATATATTAAATAATTTACCTGAAGATCAGTTTGATGCCGTTATTTTAGCAGTCGCGCACAACGAGTTTATGAATATTAATTTGAAAATTCAACCCGGAAAGTATTGCGTGATTTTTGATGTAAAAGGGATTTTAGATAAAGAACTTCTTGATGGCAAGCTTTAAAAAAAGATTCTTCACCTGAATTCTAACTAAAGTTACTTTACCAAATGACACGAGTTTTAGTTACTGGAGCTGATGGCTTTATAGGTTCACATCTCACAGAAATGCTGTTGGAACAAGGATATCAGGTGAAAGCCTTGTCTTATTACAACTCATTTAACTACTGGGGATGGCTGGACGAAATAGAACATCCGAATCTGGAAGTTGTTACAGGGGACGTGCGTGATCCTCATTTTTGTAAGCATGTTACAAAAGATATTGAAATTATCTTCCATCTAGCGGCGCTTATAGCTATACCCTATTCTTACATTGCTCCTGATAGTTATGTCGATACTAATATAAAAGGAACGCTGAATATTTGTCAGGCAGCAAAAGAGAATGGCTTGAAACGTGTTCTGGTAGCTTCTACTTCTGAAGTCTATGGAACAGCCCAATATGTTCCTATTGATGAAAGACATCCTAAACAACCTCAATCCCCTTATTCTGCCACTAAAATGGGCGCTGACGCGATGGCGATGAGTTTTTATAATGCGTTTGAATTGCCGGTTATTATTGTTCGTCCATTTAATACTTATGGTCCCCGTCAATCGTCCAGGGCAATTATACCAACTATTATTACTCAAATAGCTGGAGGGAAGAAAGAAATTAAATTAGGGGACTTAACTCCTACTCGTGATTTCAATTTTGTAAAAGATACCTGTAAAGGATTTATTCAACTGTCCAAATGCGATGCGGCTGTTGGTCAGGAAGTAAATGTATGCAGTAACTACGAAATATCCATGCTGGATACGATGAAACTTATTGCCAGAATAATGAACTCGGACGTCAAGTTTGTGGAAGATGGACAACGTTTGCGACCGAAAAATTCTGAAGTCTTCCGTTTATGGGGTGATAACAGTAAAATGAAAGCATTGACTGGTTTTATACCATCTTATTCCATTGAGACCGGACTTCGTGAAACCATTGAATGGTTTATGGACAAGGAAAATTTGAAGAGATATAAAGCAAACATTTACAATGTATAGCGAAGTAGTAAAATTTGTTCACAATTTATACGGGACTGAGGATGTTGTACCTCTTCATGTTCCCTGTTTTAACGGGAACGAAAAGAAGTATCTGAATGAATGCATAGATAGTACCTATGTTTCCAGTGTAGGTAAATTTGTGGATCGCTTTGAAGAAATGGTCGCTGAATATACAGGAGCTAAAAAAGCTGTTGTTTGTGTTAATGGAACTAATGCCCTTCATATGGCTATGATGTTGGTGGGTGTAGATAGAGATGATGAAGTCATTACACAAGCGCTGACATTTGTCGCAACCTGTAATGCAATTCATTATATAGGGGCACACCCTGTCTTTTTAGACGTTGATCGTGATACTCTGGGATTATCACCGGCTTCAGTAGAGAATTGGTTAGTCAAAAACGCAGAGTTAAGAGAGGGTAATTGTTATAATATACATTCAGGAAGAAGAATTAAAGCATGTGTTCCGATGCATACTTTTGGGCACCCTGTTCATCTGGATGAGCTAATTGTTGTTTGTCAGAAGTACCATATTGAATTGGTGGAGGATGCCGCTGAGAGTTTGGGGAGTTTCTATAAAGGTAAACATACAGGTATCTTTGGAAAAGTTGGAGCAGTTAGTTTTAATGGAAATAAAACCATTACCACCGGTGGCGGAGGAATGCTACTTTTTCAGGATGAAGAGTTAGGCAAATTTGCCAAACATTTAACCACACAAGCCAAAGTACCACATCGTTGGGAATTTGTACACGATCATATCGGCTTTAATTATCGTATGCCCAATATTAATGCAGCTCTTGGTTGCGCTCAATTCGAAAATTTGAATGATTTCCTTGCAAATAAGAGGAATACTGCGGAGAGATACAGGACTTTCTTTAGTTGTTATCCGAATATTGAATTTTTTAGTGAGCCTAAGGATTGCCAATCCAACTATTGGCTGAATGCAGTTTTGTTGAAAAACAAGAATGCGCAGCAGGATTTTTTGCAATATACAAACGATAATGGAGTAATGACTCGTCCGCTATGGGAATTGATGTCCCGATTGCCTATGTTTAGTGATGCTCAATGTGGCGATTTAACCAATTCCGAATGGATTGCGGACCGATTAGTCAATATTCCAAGTAGTGTCATTCTATAAATGATTGGTAAAATGAATGATATCCAATTTGCTCAAAAGGGAATAAATGTTGACATCTATCAGCCGGTGTCATTCATTAAACCAGAAACGATTCACTTAGGGAATAATATAATAATTAGTGAATTTGCATATATAAATGGAGGTCTCGGTACATTTATAGGTAATCATGTTCATATTGCTGCCCAGTCATGCATAAGTGGTGGAGGATATTGTATTATTGAAGATTTTGCAGGTATTAGCGCAGGTACCAAATTAATAACCGGTTCGGCTCAGTTTAACGGGGAGGGACTTACAAGTCCTACGGTCCCCTTCAAGTACCAGGCAGTTAAAAGATCTTATGTTATTATAAGGAAACATGCTGTTTTAGCGACGAATGTGGTGGTGCACCCAGGTGTGACAATCGGGGAAGGTGCTGTTGTTGCAAGCGGCAGTGTTGTAACCAGGGATATTGAGCCTTGGGCAATGTATTTGGGTATTCCTGCAAAGAAGATAAAAAATAGAGACAGAATTAAGATCCTAGAATTAGAAAGTATGGTAAATAGAGAACAGAATCTAACACCTTCGGATTTCACTTCAATAATAAAACGTATCATGGGAGTGGAGCTGTGAATAATTGGAGGAACTCTTTTATTTATCTTGTTTTCGTATATTTAATTCGTTTCTTCTATAGCTTACTAAGAAAACTTATTTACTCTGATTTTAACGAATATTATGGATTATAAAAATCGTGACATAAATTCTACATGTACACTATTGAAAGCACTAAAACTAATGGATGCATTAGATATAAAGCTTTTGATTATTATTGATGATAATAAATTCGTTGGGTTAGTTAGTATAGGTGATATTCAAAGAGCAATTATTAAGAATCACTCTTTGGATATATCTATTTCGGAAATTCTGAGAAAAAATATCAGAATAGCGCATCCGGATGACACCTTTGAATCGATCAAAAAAATGATGTTTGACTATCGAATGGAATTATGTCCGGTAGTAACGAACGACAATGAAATCATTAAAATTTATTTTTGGGAAGACATTTTTCAAAAAGAGAAACCACAACCAAAATTAAAATTCGATATGCCTGTAGTGATTATGGCGGGAGGATTTGGAACCCGATTAAAACCTATAACTAATGTACTTCCAAAGCCACTCTTACCTATCGGAGAAAGAACTATTATAGAGGATATTTTTGAAAGATTTCACGATCATGGTTGTAACTCATTTTATGTTTCCGTAAACTACAAAGCTGATTTAATTGAGTATTACCTGAATAATCAGGGTCTGAAATATCATCTTTCATTTTTTCGAGAAGAAAAACCTATGGGTACTGCCGGTAGTCTGTCCTTGCTTAAAGGGATAATTAATGAAGCCTTTTTTGTTAGCAACTGTGATATCATTATTGATCAGGATTATTCTGAAATACTGGACTTTCATCGTGAAAATAATAATGAAATTACTGTTGTTGCTGCTCTTAGACACTATCCAATACCTTATGGTACAATAAGATCCGGCAAAAGCGGGAAACTGGAAGAGTTAATTGAGAAGCCGGAACTTACTTTCAAAATTAATAGTGGCATGTATATTTTAGAACCACATTTAATTAGTGAAATTCCTGTCGGTCAATTTTTTCATATAACGCATCTTATTAATAAAGTCATTATGCGTGGTGGAAATGTCGGCGTTTTTCCGGTACCTTCCAGTTCCTGGAAAGACATAGGCGATTGGGATGAGTATTTAAAGTGTATGAAGAATGGATAAGAAAAAAATGTTAATGGTTGGGCCAGGCAGGGGACATAATATTTTGCCAATAATTAAGGAGTTTAACAAGGGGGAGTTTTTTTTTGTTGATTTTATGTGCCATTCTCTTGAATTTCAACAAATAGATTATGCCGATATTAATTTCATGCAAATTCCCAAAGTTTCAAGTAAATTTTCGAGTAAATTAAGATACATTTATTTTATAATTAGACATTCAATATTTGGGGCTAAGTATGATGTTTTATTATTACAGGGAGGTTTGGGACTCTTTGAGCTTTTTTTAATGCTCTTTGTAAATGCTAAAGTGAAAATATACAATTGCTGGAGTAATCAGATTATTGATTATGCAACTGAAAAAAATCTTCAAGGTAGGGTAGCAAAGTCAATACTGAGTTTTGCTGATTATGTTTTTTTGAATTGGTATGGTATTAAAGAACGGTTCGAAGTTTTATTTCCCTGTTGGTCAAATAAATCAGTTTTGTCATTTTGGGGTATAGATGACTTTTTTTTTATGCCTAGTAGCAATAATATAGAATCAGGATTTGTTGAAAATTTCTTAAAAAAGATCCCTGATAATACTATTGTATGTTTTTGGCCCAGATCATTTATCCGTGCAAACAGGCAGGATCTGGTTGTTAAGGCATTATCACTTCTTAAAGATCGAGTTCCAGACGTTCTCACTAATTTCGTTATTTATCTTTGGGCAGGGAATGTTGAGGATGCTATCTTCAGAAAGGAAATCGAAACCTTAATAATTAATTGTGATTTAGAGTTAAATGTAAAAATTGTTGATCATCCTTTTGTGTCCAATAAAGATATTCGAATAATTGAGAATAGGTCTGATTTTTTTATTCAAATCTCAGATCATGATATATTGTCCACATTTATTATTGAAGTTCTATTGCAAGAAAAGGATATTATTTTATCAAATATCAGGCCATATCAGTGCTTAAACGATATTTTTAAAATGAATCTTAGTTTAGTCAATAATGATATAGAATCTATTGCAGATGCACTAAAGGAAAAATTGATTAATATGGATATCTGTGATAAAAAGATTTTAGAGTTAAGGAGAAAAATTTGTGAGGAGAATTTTAAGTTTAGTCGGAATTATCCAAAGCTAATAAGGCTTATGTACTCATTAGTCTCATAAAAGTATGTATATCGAAAAATGCAGGTATTTTAATGACTCACAAACTGCTTGTTCCTTAATGATCGATGATCTTGTTCCAGTCGCGGTTAGCATGGATGGTATTGTTAATTCAAATAATGACTGGGGTTATTTGATGGACAAAGCGGGAGGATTGTATGATTATTTTAATATGCATATAATAAAAAAATACCCTGAACTGAAAGGGACGTTTTTTATGCCATTAAATTCTATGAACTTTATTCCCATGAATACAGGTTATATAGTAACAAAAAAGAAGGTTGATGACGAGGACTTCTTAGCTTTTCTTTGTCGTATTTCGGGGAGTTTTGAATATGAATTTCATGGGGATAAGCACGTTTATTATTCAGAAGAGGGTAATATCGTGCATGAATGTTCTACATCCACTTCACAACAAGTTGATTTAATTGTATCGTCAGTTGCGGAATTTTCTGAAAAGTCAAATATTGTTTTTAGTGGAGGTAAATTTCCTGGTTATAAGTATAATGAACAGGCGTTGGCGATTATAAAAAAACTAAATGCAAAATGGTGGGCTTTGGATGTTAGTATGATAAACAAAGCTTGTAAAAAAAACGATTTGACTTTTGATGAAAAGCTTGGAATAGTCTTGATCCCTACAAATGTATGCGGTGATATTTTTAGATGCTATTTTAGTCCTCAAAAATCAAGTGTAAAGAGTTTTGTTAAGCAGATAATTAAATGGGTGCTTCCAAAATACAGCAAGTTCGATCCTGTTATTTATTTAAATTATTTGTATAGTAATCAGTTCCCAATAATTATTCAGGAACATTTTCAAAATCAAACAACAAATGGTAAAAGACAAACTCCTAATGTTTATGATGATATCTTTTCTCTTGATTTAATTTATGCTTTCCTAAAAGGTAAAGATGTTTGGTATGCAAAATGTGGAGAAATAGCGCATTATTTTGAATCGTATATTCATACAGAAATATCTATTCCTAGCAAAAACACCTTTTCTGTTAGATATTTTGGGATATATGAAGCACCTTTCCTTTCAATAAAATCATCTGCACCTAAGATAGTGCATATCGCATCAAATAAAGAAATTATGGGAATATCTAAAAATGGATGCTGGATATTTAATAAAATCTCTCCCGGCACGTATAAAACAATAAATTAATGGATTACAAAATAGTAAGAACTATTGAAGGGTTTGAAGCTTTAAAAGAAGATTGGGAGCGAATAGAAAAGAATTCACCAATTATTACATATTTTTCAACTTTTGTATTTAATTATACATGGTGGAGTGTTTATTGTGGTTCTAAAGATATCGAATTACATATTATTGTTGTTTACCAGGATAAAAGAGTAGCGGGAATTGCTCCATTGCAAATAAGAGAATTGAGAAGACGATTATATTCAACTCATGTTTTGGAGTTCCTGCATGGAGGTGGTGATTATTCCGATTTTTTGATTGATTTGGATGTGACCGCTGATCCCATGAAAATTATAACCACTATATTTACGGCACTGGGTGACAATCATAATAATTGGGACGAAATATGGTTAACACATATTAGTCAGCATACATTATTGTCCCATTATTTACTTAAAAGTGGGTATAATAATAGTTATATATACTTAATGGAAAATCCGTATATCGACTTTTCTAAATTTGATTCATTTGAGAAATATACTAAGGCGTTTTTACCAAAAAAAATTAGACAATACGTAAATAGATTTCAAAGGGAGGTTGATTTTAGGATGATTGTTACAAATGAAAATGTGATTAACCAGATTTCTAAAATTCATGTAGCTGAAAAAAGTTATTTGCAAACTAAAGGGAAAATACAACGGCATTCTTTATTCGAAGATAGTTATGCATATAGATTTTTAGATTTGTTATATTCAAATGATAATGTGCTTACATACATGTTAGTCGATTCTGATAGTAATCAAGAGATCATTTGCTATTATTCTGGGTATGTTTATAACAGTGTTTTTCATTCAGTCGTTACTGCATATAATCCTAGATACCAAAGGCTAGCGGTTGGCAAGATATTTAATTATATGATTTTCGAAAATAATATGAAAGAGCGACGGTGGAAGATATTTGATATGGGTACCGGTCGTTATGCCTGGAAATTTGAAATGACTAACACCTTTAACTTATTATATCAATATCACGTTTTTCAGCCAAATAGTAAGAAAATGTATTATTTGGATAAGTGTGAAAAATTAATATCGGCTATTTTACAATTCCTGCGAAAATGAAAAATATCTCTAAGCTTTATTATAGCACGATTGGGCTTTTCTTTCAGGGGGCAAAATTGTACAGAATTGATTTAAATTTATTTAACAGAGGTCTGGACCTTGAAGAAATCAATCAATTTAGGTTTTATATGCCTAATGAAAATGATTTAGCACTATTTGAAAAATTATACGAGAATGTACCAGGGAAAATTAACAATATCAGTAAAATAATTAAATCAGGTAAGTATTTATGTTTCGCCTATCAGGATACAAAGAGCAATCGTTTGGCTTATACGCGTTGGATTTGTAAAACTGAATTTTATAGCGATGCTATGCGTAAAAAGCTTATCTTTAAACAGGATGAAGTATTGACACTTGATAGTTATACTCATCCGGACTACCGTTTTTCAGGGCTGCATAAAAATATGAATATTCAGATGCTGCAGTGGCTCAAAGCCAATACGCAGATAAGGTATGTTTATATGGTTATCCTTATCTTTATACCCCATTTGACAAAAATACCTGTGGAATTGGGTTACAGACAGGTTGAAAGTACTTTCTATTGCAAAAAAGGTTCTGGTGCAGCGTTTCTAAACTTGATAAAAAGAAAACTTAATGTTTCAACTATTTAGAAATATCTCAATCTATTCGTTCGGAAACATTTTAAGTGCATTTGTATCTTTCTTATTACTTCCGGTTTATACACGATTGTTAAGCCCGGGTGATTATGGTATATTGGAATTACTGAATCTCCTTGCTGCTATACTTGGAATATTGTTTGGATTACTCGTTTCAAATGGATACAGCAGAATTTATTTTGATTCTAAAGATGGTAATTACCGGAGAAAGCTGTTTGCTACAGGTCAGATTTTCACGTTTTTGTGTGCTGTTTTGTTTACCGTTATGATTTTTATAAACGTTGACTGGTTTTCTCAAACTATACTTAATGAGGATGTCGGTAAACTGCCAGTTTTTTTGATTACGCTTTCAACCATCTTTTTTGTAATGCTAAGAATTCCCTTGGCTAATTTGCAGATACGCCAATTGCCAAAACAGTATATTACCGTAAACTTGGCAGGGTTTGTGTTGACCGTTTTTACGACTATTGTTTTTGTTGTATTTTACGGATTTGGAGTATTGGGAGTTTTATACGGGCAACTGATTGGAAATGTAATTCAGTTTGTCTTTCTGGGTATTTACTCCAGAAAGGAATATGAAATCGGGTTTTCTTTGACCCAATTGGGTGTCATGCTGAGTTTTGCCGTTTTCTTAATACCTGCAAATTTGTCTGCGTTGATTCTGAATATGAGCAACCGTTGGTTTTTACAAGAATACCAGACATTAGGAGATGTTGGCCTATATTCTCTTGGCGCAAAATTCGCTTCAGTAATTCCTATGTTGTTTATTGAACCAGTGAAACAGGCGTTTAGCCCATATCTGTACGAACAAATAGAAAATCCGGAAAAGTTAAAAAAAACTTTGTCGGAATTCTCAAGGCTCTTTTTTATAGGGCTCTCTATTGTCGTTGTAGGAATTTCTATGTTGACCCGCGAAGCTATTATGATAATTGCTGATAAAAGTTTTTACGGAAGCCAGAATGTAACGTTTATTCTTTCTGTTTCCTTTCTCTTTCTTGGTTTGGCAGGTATAATTGTTCAGGGCATTCAGGTGGTGAAGAAAACTTGGATTATTACTGTAATATGGATTTTTTCATCTTTTGTTAATGTTTTGCTCAATTTCTGGTTAGTTCCTTTATATGGCAGAATGGGAGCAGCTACAGCTACCATGATATCTGTAATCATTATCTGTATTTGCTACTTTATTGCTATTGCAAAAGTATATCCTGTGAAATTCAACTACTTCGCGTTTATTATTGTAGTTTTTTTAACGATCATCTTCAACTATTTCAGTTCATCTATAGATTATGGAATTGTTGTTAGTGTTTTTATAAAACTTTTATTATTAGGTTGTTATGTTGGATCACTTTTCCTTTTTAAAATAGTAAATAAGGAAGAAATTATGTCCATAAAAAATCGTATGCTTAATGTAAGAAAAAAGTAGCTGTAACTTCATATAAATTTTTCAATTATGCTTGTCTATTTTGGCATACTTATTATAATTCTGATTGTTTGTGCTTTCCCATCGAATAGCAACAGGAAGAATAATATTAAATTATTATTTTGCATTATACTAATATTTCTTTTCATGGCTCTTCGATTGGATTTTGGGGGAGACTATGAAGGCTATGTAAACTTGTACAATGAGGTCCAACTCTATAAAACAAGTGATTTTAGTGAAAGTGGGTTTGTATTGCTCAATAAAATAATGCCTTCCTTCAGAATGTTATTGGGTACAACATCTTTGTTATTTTGCGGCGCATTATTTTTTCTATATAAAAGATATATTTCACCAAAATATTGGGCATTTGCTTTTCTCGTTCTATTTATATCCAAATATATGCTTTTAGGCAACATATCTGGAATACGAAATAGTATTGCGGTATCTGCATTTATTTTTGGTTTTTACTTCATCGAGCAGAATAGAAAAATTCTTTATATTCTGCTATTGATATTGGCCTCCTTTTTTCATACCAGTGCTTTATTTTTCCTGCCTTTGGTAATCGTAAATCCGAACAGATTATCAAAAACAAAATCACAATTGTTATGGTGGGTTTGTATTCTTTTTGCTATACTAACGACTTTATATCCTAAAATGATTAATTCTTTTTCCATTTGGCTAATCTCAAATATCGATTTTTTTTCAAGATATGAAGTTTATATGGATGAGCAAATAACATTTGGATATAGAGGCTTATCTTTTATTTTAATATTTTTTATGCTTTATCTTAACATTAACACCTTAAAACATAAAGACCTTACGCTTAAAGAAAATCTGCTAATTAAGTTATCCCTTTTTTTTTATATTATAATGCTTCTTCCAGGAATAGGTTTATTATCTAGAATGTATTTTTATTTAAGTTTTCCTCAGATGGGAGGTAATATTTATGTTGTATCTAGAATAGCAAATAAACAGGTAAAATGGGCTTATGTTTTTGGAATGCTTATTCTTCCTTCAATGGAATTTTACTATTATGCTGTGTCTGAACATTTTTATAAATACATTTTGCATTATCATTCTATATTATTCCAGTGATTTGTTATTTCCAGGAACTATGCCCTCTGGACACAAAGGAGCGTGTTCTTTGTTCCCCGGATCAAAAAAATACAGTTTACAAGGTGGTTGAAGCCCGTCGGGAACATAAAAAGAAGTGGGTAAGGTGATGGTGCTTCGTTTTCACAATCCCATTATCAGACTGGCATGAATTTGGAAAATTTCGCGAATTGTTTTTGTGATGTCCTGACAGATTCCCAATGTATCCTTGATAAGGATACGGTTCTTTGTTTATTACAGGGTAGGATCAGGGTGGCGATAACGGAGAATGATTTGCTTACATTGGTTATTTCCGAATTATCGCGTCGTGAGTTTAATGTAACTTTTTAAAAATAATGAAAATACGTTATATAACATTTGGATCACACTTCCAGAATTCTCAGGCTTCCAATGCTGCTTATAATAGGATGAGTTTAACGTGCTCCGGATTAAATTTACATGGCATAAATGCCGAAATATGTGAGATATATTCTGTATTATTTGGAAAAAGTCTGATTCATTATTTTGGGCATTTTATATGCATCTTTAAGACGATTTCGATTTTACTCTCGTTGAAGAAAGATGATGTTGTTATAGTTTATTCTGAAAATCCCTACTCTTTTCTTTTTAAGTTTCTCCACAAAAGAGCCAGATTATTTGCGGAGTTGCATGAGTATCCGGCATATCTGATTCATAAATCAATATCTTTAAAGGCAGTAAGACTATCAAAAAGTTTTGAGAAAAATTTAATATATTTTGAAGGACTTATTGCATGCTCGTATGAACTGAAACGATATTATCAAAACTACACTAATCGTAAATGTAAGTATTTGGTCATGCCTCTATTGATAGATTTTAAGAAATTTACGTGTAACTCATTTGAAAAAGAAGATTATATAGGATATTGCGGTGATTTTGGAAATAATAAGGATGGCGTTCCAGCTTTAATAGAGGCATTCTCGATTATTTCAAACAAGCACAATAATTATAAATTAATTTTGGCTGGAGGAACAAACGATACTTCCGCTATAAATTTTATTAGTAGTTTAATACATAGATTTAAACTAGAAGACAGAGTGGTTCTTACAGGTGTTTTGAATCATAATCAAATGCCTGAGTTCCTGGGTAAAGCAAGTGTTCTCGCATTGGCCAGGCCCGATAACCTGCAAGCAAAAGGAGGTTTCCCATCAAAAGTTGCTGAATATTTAGCGTCAGGTCGACCTGTTGTCCTGACAAAAGTGGGTGAGTTGGATAAATATCTAACAGATAATGTAAATGTTTTTTTCAGTGATTCAGATAAATCTGAAGATTTTGCAGACTGTTTAGATCGAGTATTATCTAATTACCCTACAGCTATAAAAGTCGGCGAATCAGGCAGAGAGATTGCCGAAAGTTTCGATTTTTACAGACAAGCAGAAATTATAAACAGGTTCATTCAGAGAGAGTAAGATTTCTCTGTCGTGTTCTAAAATTAAGGATTTATGAAACATTAATTAATTCTCAATTTGGAGATGAATAAAAGGAAGGAATCAAGACATGTATCAGTTCTGATGAGTGTTTATGGAGAAGAAGAAGATTGGTTAAGAAAGGCCGTGGATTCTATTCTCACCCAAACTTATTCGAATTTTGAATTTATTATTACATTGGACAAGCCCGAAAATGAATTATTATGGGGTGTCTTAAAAGAATATGAAAGAAAGGATACAAGGATAGTTCTTTCCAGAAACGAACAAAACATGGGGCTTGCTGCTACCCTCAACAAGGCCATTGGAATGTCGAGAGGAGATTATATCGTAAGGATGGATGCCGATGATATATCAGTGCCCAAAAGGATTGAAATTCTTATTGAATTTATGGAAAGTCATCAAGAGATTGGTGTTTCCAGTTCTTGGATGAAAAGTTTTGGTGGTACATTTTTGAACAATCGTATTGCAAAGTATCCAGCAAAACATGACGATTTGGAAATAAAATCGCTGTATAACACTCCAATAGCTCATGCACCTTGTATTATTAGAAGAACTGTCATTGATAAATTTTCTCCTTTATACAACGAGAAATGCTGTAGAACTCAGGATTATGAGTTATGGTCGCGACTAATGCATAACAAGGTGAAATTTGCAACTATTCCTAAGGTATTATATTTGGTAAGAGGTTCCAATGGACTTGGACCATTACCTATCCCGTATCAAGTTATACACAATCAAGTTGCTCGCAATAACATACAACAGGTTCTTAATTCTTATTCGATACTTCTTCCTGATAAAATTGCAAAAGGAGATGTTAAGGAATTATCCAAAGTGTTAAGAAGTCATAAGGGAGACAGAAAACAAAAAAAACAATTAGCGGTAATTTTGTTTGTATATTATTTATCTCTTGAATTGTCTTTAATTAAACGAATTGGGCTGTTTTTATCTTCTTGTGATTTTTCTAGATGTTCGTTTTACTTGCCTCTAAAATTAACATTGAGAATTATATTACCTGGAGATAGTATCTTGTCAGTTAATAATCGTTGTACAGATGCTTCTATGTCAATTTTTTGACTGACTGGTCTATTATTTTTCAGTGTATAAAAATTTGTTCATTCAATTATTATGATTAAATCTGTTCTCACCACAAACAATGTTTTTAACGATATTGCAGAGATCCGGAACTGGATACAACGACGCAACAGAGATGTTAATGTTGATATTCTAAAGATTCCATTTTCAGAACTGAAAAGTTGGATTATTGATGAAGACGGATCTCTTAGACATGAATCAGGGAGGTTCTTTTCCATTCAAGGGATTCATGTTGAAACTGATTTTGGGCAAAATCCCTCATGGGATCAGCCAATTATAAATCAGCCAGAAATAGGTTATTTAGGGATATTGACTAAGGAAATCAATGGGGTATTGTATTTCTTGATGCAGGCAAAGATTGAACCTGGGAATGTAAACTATGTTCAAATTTCTCCAACGTTGCAGGCTACAAAAAGTAATTATTCCATGGTGCATAGAGGTAAAAAGCCCGTATACCTTGATTATTTTGTAAATGCAAAACCGCATCAGATACTTTTAGATCAACTGCAATCTGAACAAGGTGCGAGGTTTTTGAGAAAACGGAACAGGAACATCATCATTAAAGTCGATGATGATATTGAGGTCATCGAAGATTTCCGCTGGATGACATTAGGCCAGATAAAAGAGCTTATGCATATTGATAATACCGTTAATATGGATACCCGAACTGTGATTTCGGGTATTGAGTTTACCAACTATCTGACTCCTTTGATTAATAGGGAAGACATGTCTTCGTTTGGGAAAGATATCTTAAAATCATCCATGCAAATAGCAGGATTACATACCATGAACGAGCATTTATCATGGCTGACAAATTTAAAATCAAAGTATGATTTATTTGTAAATTACAGGCCTATTAAAAAACTAAGAGATTGGGATTTTACTGATACTGAAATTGGACACAAGGACGGGAAATATTTTAAAGTTATCGGAGTCAATGTTTCTATATCAAACCGGGAAGTCACATCCTGGTGTCAACCGCTTGTACAACCGATGCAACAAGGATTATGTGCTTTTATTGTGAAAAAGATTGGAGAAGTTTATCATTTCCTGGTTCAGGCAAAATTGGAATGTGGTAATTATGATGTGATGGAATTGGCTCCAACCGTGCAGTGTTTAACAGGAAATGTGTTCGAAAGCGTCTCTAAACCGTCTTTTGTGGATTATGTTTTAAATGCTTCGAAGGATAAAATCAGATATGATGTACTGCAATCGGAAGAAGGAGGAAGGTTTTATCGCGAGCAAAACAGGAATATGATTGTAGAAGCTGGTGATGAAATTCCAATAGAAGTCCCCGATAATTACACCTGGATGACTTTGAAGCAGATATATGAATTTTTGAGATTCAATAACTTTTTAAATATTCAGGCACGAAGCATTCTTTCTGCCATCAAGTATATATAACATGGTGCGGATAGGTATAATTTGTCCATCAGAGATAGCGTTCAGAAGATTTCTTCCGTCCTTAAGCGAATTATCGGATTTAAGATTTATCGGTATCGCAATAGCCAATGTTGATGAGTGGTTTGGAGTGACAAAAAGCGAAATCGCGGATAAAGTTATTCAGGATACAATCAATGGAGAAAGATCGAAAGCCGGAATGTTTCTTGAGAATTATGGAGGGGAAATCTTTGACAGTTATACACAACTGATTAACTCAGATAAAATAGATGCAGTTTATTTGCCTTTACCGCCTGCACTACATTATAAATGGGCAAAGCTTGCTTTATTATCAGGAAAACATGTATTGATTGAAAAGCCGGCAACCACATCGAAAAGGGATACCCAGGAATTAATCCTTCACGCAAAACAAAGAAGGCTAGCCATTCATGAAAATTACATGTTTACTTTTCATGACCAGCTAAAAGAGATTAAGAGGCATGTTGAAAGCGGAGAAATTGGCGATGTGAGGTTGTACAGAATATCTTTTGGATTTCCCCGCAGAGCAGTCAATGATTTTAGGTACAATAAGGAGCTGGGGGGCGGCGCGATTTTAGACTGTGGGGGATATACCATTAAATATGCTTCCATGCTCCTGGGAGAAACTGCGAAATTAACCTATGCCCAGTCTAACTATTTGGAGGGATTTGATGTCGATCTTTATGGGTCGGCTGCACTGGTAAATGAATCTGGGACCACAGTTCAGGTTGCTTTTGGAATGGATAACAGTTATAGATGTGATCTGGAGATATGGGGAAGTAAAGGTTATTTAACAACAGGAAGGGTATTAACTGCTCCATCAGGATTTGTTCCTGAGGTTATTATTAAGACAGAAAGTCAGTGTATTACTCGAAAATTACCAGTAGACGATGCCTTTAAGAAATCTATTCAGAGATTTCAGGATTGTATCGGGAATGATAAGATGAGAGAAAATAATTATGCTGATATCTTGAAACAGGCAGATTTGATCGATGATTTTGTTACAAAATGCAACAAGAGATAAATATGAACAACATTTACGTTACAATGCCCACATTGGCTCCCTTAGGTGAGTTGACAAAGCTACTTGAAGGCGTGTGGGAGCGAGGAATATTAACCCATAACGGGCCATTAGTTCAGGAATTTGAAAAGAAAACTGCCGATTTTCTTGGAACAAGAAATATTGTAGCCGTTACAAATGGGACCATTGCTATACAAATGGCCATACGTGCGTTGGAGTTACAAGGGGAAATAATAACGACTCCATTCACTTTTATTGCGACTCTTAGCGCGATCATCTGGGAAAGATGTACACCGGTTTTTGTGGATATTGATCCTGAAACGCTCAATATTGATCCGAGAAAAATAGAGGAAAAAATAAATAAAAGGACGGTTGCAATTTTACCCGTTCATGTGTTTGGAAATCCTTGTAATATCGAAGAAATAGACGATATTGCAAGAAGGCATAAGTTAAAAGTAATTTATGATGCGGCACATTCGGTGGGAGTAAATTATAACGGGAGATGTATGTTTGAATATGGCGATATATCCACAACCAGTTTTCATGCCACGAAAATGTTGAATACAGCCGAAGGGGGGGCATGTTTTTCAACAAATGACGGTATCCATGAAAAACTAAAACAAATACGGTTTTTCGGGTTTGACAACAGTAAAAAAGTAACTGATGATGGTTTTAATGGTAAAATGACAGAAGTGCATGCTGCCGTTGGACTTGCAAATTTACAATTACTGAAAAGAGCGCTGGACGATAGAAAAGAAAAGTATTTTTTGTATAAGCAATTGTTGTCAGTCAACACCCGTTTAGAGTTCCAAAAGATTAATCAGGATTGTAATTACAGCTATTTCCCATTGATTTTCCCCAGTGAAGAAGCGTTAATAAAAGTGGAAAAAGCGTTGGAAGCAGAAAGCATCTATGCAAGAAGATATTTTTATCCCTCGGTGAATACTTTTAGCAGTATTTGTCCCTATGTTAAAATGCAGTGTTCGGAGGATGTTTCAGAAAGGATACTTTGTTTGCCCTTATATTTTGACCTGGCAATATTGGATATTGAAAGGATCACAGGAATTATTTTGAGCAACATTTAATTTTTAAATCAATATGACTTCATTCTACACAGAAGAAGAATTATCGGGGTTAAATTTAAAATCATATGGCAAGATGGTTTTAATTAGCCGAAAGTGTAGCATATATGCACCTGAGAAGATTTCAATAGGAGATAATGTACGCGTCGATGATTTTTGTATTTTATCAGGAAACATTGCATTAGGATCGAATATTCATATTTCTCCTTTTTGTGCATTATACGGAGCTGGAGGTATTGTTATGAAAGACTATACGGGATTATCTGCAAATGTCATTGTGTATAGCGCGATGGATGATTTTAGCGGTAAGTATCTGATCGGTCCGATTCATCCGAAAGAAACAACAAATGTTACAGGTGGAGTTGTAAAAATAGAACAGTTTGTTCAGGTTGGAAGCGGTTGTGTAATATTCCCAAACATAACAATCAGGGAAGGGTCTGTTGTAGGAGCCATGTCATTAGTGAATAAATCATTAGATTCCTGGGGTATTTACGTTGGAGTGCCTGTAAAAAGAATAAAGGACAGAAGTAAGGGGTTATTGCAATTCTATAGCGAATAAAGGATTAATTCCTGTTATACAAAAACTCGCTTATAAATATTATAAATAGAAAGACTTAAGCTTTAAAATGAACTGTTATTATTTATGGAAATAAGCCACTTTGCGCCAGTTTGTATTCCTACATTGTGTCGATATGAGCATTTTAAAAGATGTGTAGAATCGTTATCGCATTGTACGCATGCAGAAAAAACGGATTTATTTATTGCATTGGATATGCCGATGAAAGATTCTCATAAAGAAGGATATATGAAAATATGTCAATTTATTTCTTTAATAAAAGGGTTTAAAAATGTATTTATTGTTAAGAGAGACGTAAATTATGGAGCAGTTAAAAACTCATACGATATTATTCTTACTGTTTTCAGGAACTATGATCGATTAATTTTTTCAGAAGATGATAATGAATTTTCTCCGAATTTTTTGGAATTTGTAAATAAAGGATTGGATAGATATGAGGGCAATGCTGATGTTTATGCAATTTGTGGATATCATTTCCCATATTCGATAAAGAACTATGAAAATAATATTTATTCCTCAAATGCGACCTCTGCATGGGGAATTGGATACTGGCGCGGCAAATATATTTCAGTCTCAACACAAGTTTTTAATTTTTCATATATCAATAGCATATTAGCTTCTTGGAATTTGGCTACTAAGTTATATTACAAAAACTATTCAATTATCAATGATTTTATTTCTCAAAAAACCAAAAATATACTTTGTGAGGATTGCCTGGTAACAGGTTTTCTCTTATTTAATAACAAGTATTGTATTTTTCCTACCATAAGTAAAGTTAGGAATTGGGGACAAGATGGATCGGGAGAACATTCAGGTAACATGGGTGGAAAAGAGATTATATATACTAACCAGCAAATAGACGAGGAATATAATTTTACTTATGATGATATTCTAATTAAAGAGAATGAGAAAGTCCATACAATGATTAAAAGGACATATCATCGGCCATTTATTGTTAGACTTATTATTTTGATTCGTTTTATTTTTTATATGTTTTTTAAATGGGATATTTTAAAGTGGTATTTTTATGCCAAAATGAAACGGTAAAATAAATGGATCATGTAATAGTTTTAATATACAAATAAAGAATAAGCAATAATAAGACACACTCGAGAAATTCATAGAAAGAATTTAATACTTTATGTCAATTCTATTGCAAATAGGTGTTGAAGTAAATAGCGGTTCAACAGGAAGAATTGCTGAACAATTAGGTGAGGTAGCAATGTCTCATGGTTGGGAGAGTTATATTACATATGCAAGAGCATATCAACCGAGTAAATCGAATGTTATTAAAATTGGAAATAACTTTAGTGTTTATTATCATGTGTTACAAACGCGTTTGTTTGACAATCATGGTTTCGCATCAACACGGGCAACTAAAAAATTAATAAAGCAAATAAAAAAAATTAATCCGGATGTAATACAATTGCATCAGTTACATGGTTATTATTTGAATTTACAATTGCTTTTTGAATATTTTGCTTCTATTGATACACCTGTAGTATGGTCTCTACATGACTGTTGGGCAATGACTGGACATTGTGCCCATTTTGTCCTGTGTGGATGTGAGAGATGGAGAACTCAATGTTTTAAATGTCCTCAAAAAAATAAATATCCAAAATCATTAGTTTTTGACAGGTCACGAAACAATTTCATCCAAAAGAAAAAATTGTTCACTTCCGTAAAGAACTTGACTATTGTACCTACATCTCTTTGGATAGAGGGATTAGCTAAAGAATCATTTTTATTTAAACACGCAATGATTGTGATTACAAATGGTATTGATACAAATACTTTTTCTCCACAATCAAATACATTGGAAGTAAAGACTAAATATAATATTCAAGGTGATTTTATGATTTTGGGCGTTGGTACGGAATGGAATGCCAATAAAGGGTTGTATGATTATTATGAGCTAAGAGAAAAATTATCAGATAACTATATGATTGTCCTTGTGGGACTTCAAAAGAAACAGATAGAAGAATTGCCCAAAGGTATAATAGGAATTCCCAGGACTGAAAGTATCAATGAGCTTGTCCAATTGTATTCTGCTGCTGATGTTGTCACAAGTTTGTCTTATTTAGAAACTTTTGGTTTAACTCCGGTAGAAGGTTTTGCTTGTGGCACTCCAGCTATTGTTTATAATTGTACAGCAACACCAGAACTCGTTACTCCAGAAGTTGGATTCGTTGTTGAACCTGGGAATATAGAGGGAATTGCGGATGTAATTATACAAATTAGAACAAAAGGCAAAATGTATTATTCAAGAAATTGCCGTGTACGGGCGGAAAAATTTTATAAAAAAGAGGACAAATTTGGGGAATACATAAAGCTTTATGAAGAGCTTATACAATCGAAATAGTTGGATTGACACCTGCCCAATTTTGTAATTGTTTTGGTACTTTACATTTAAGAGGTGCTTTCTATTGAAACGTTCACCAGAAACTACAATAAAGGGTCCAAGTTCCAAGCTAAAACCATTTTTTAATTCTGAAATCTTATTAATACTTTTATGGTGTGGAATGAATCTGTGGTATTTGTTTCACCTTTAAATCATTATTTTTTAAGGTCTCAGTAAGCTTTTTTTCCATATTAATTGTTTGACGGTTCTTTATTTTGTGCTGTCTTTTTGTCAGATGTATTGTTGAAAATAAAAAAATAGTATATGAGCAAAGAAGTTCCAGTAGAAGGAAGAGGATATCAGATATGCATAAATTGCGTAATGGATACATCAGATGACAATATCAAATTCGACGATAATGGCGTTTGTGATCATTGTCATGATTTCGAAAACAATGTGAAACCACATTGGCACACCGATGATTCTGGTAGAAAGGCTTTAAATCAGATTATTGAAAGAATAAAGGTTGAAGGTAAGGGAAAAGAGTTTGATTGTATTCTTGGTTTAAGTGGGGGTGTTGACAGTTCATATATGTTGCATTTAGCAGTTAAAGAATTTGGCTTGCACCCACTTGTTTTTCATGTCGATGGCGGTTGGAATTCTGAACTAGCGGTGCATAATATTAACGTACTAATTGATAAACTTGGTGTAGAATTATACACCGAGGTGATTAACTGGGAAGAAATGAGAGATTTTCAGTTGGCGTTTTTCAAATCAGGTGTACCTCATTTGGATATTCCGCAAGACCATGCTTTTATTGCTACCCTATACAATTTTGCAGATAAATATAAGATTAAATATATCCTGAATGGTGGTAATTTATCGACTGAGTGCGTTCAGTATCCCATGCAGTGGTTTTACTACGGTACAGATATGGTTCATAATAACGATATTAAAAGAAAATTTGGAACCATTAAAATGGGAACATATCCTACTAGTTCCATTTTTCGACATAAGATATATTTGAAATATTTTAAAGGAATAAGACGTGTGACCCCATTAAATTATGTCCCATACGTTAAGGGTGATGCCTTGTCTTTCCTTGAAAAGGAATATGGATGGAAAGCTTATCCACAAAAACATTTTGAATCAAGGTTTACTAAGTTTTATGAAGGGTATTGGCTTCCTGAACGATTTGGATATGATACGAGGAGAGTACAATTCTCAAGTTTAATATTAACGGGACAAATGACGCGAGAAGAAGCCATTGAAAGATTAAAGGCTCCGGCATACGACCCAGAAACTATTGCCGATGAATTTAATTATATTGCTACAAAACTTGATATTACTCCAGAAGAACTCCGCCAGTACTTTAATATGCCAAAAAAGTTCTATTGGGATTATAAAAATCAGCAGAATGTTTTTAGAATTGGGGCCAAAGTTTTAAACTTGATAGGAGTCGAAAAAGTCAAGAAGCGAGAACAATGATTACAATAGTTGATTATGGGCTAGGCAATATTCGCGCTTTTGTGAATGTTTATAGCCGCTTAAATATTGAGATAAAGGTCGCTCATACCGCAAAGGATCTTAGGGCGGCAACAAAAATAATATTACCAGGAGTTGGTGCTTTCGATTATGCGATTTTGCAACTTAACGCTTCTGGTATGCGCGATGAACTTGAAATACAAGTCCTAGAGAACAAGGTGCCGATCATGGGAATTTGTGTCGGAATGCAAATGTTGGCAAAATCCAGCAATGAGGGGAAATTGCCTGGTTTGGGATGGATTGATGGTGAAGTAAAATTGTTCGACACAACTCTGATACCATACAAGACCCGTTTACCACATATGGGCTGGAATAACATGTGTCCTATTGGGAATATTGAATTATTCAATGGTTTTGATGAGCAGACACGGTTTTATTTTCTGCATTCATATTACTTTGTTTGTAATCGTGAGGAGAATGTTATATCGACAACTGAATATGGAATTCGTTTTGCAAGTGCTGTCAACAGGAATAACATTTATGGTGTTCAATTTCATCCTGAGAAAAGCCACTCCAGTGGAGTACAGTTGTTACACAATTTTGCAAAACTATAATTATGCTTTATCCACGTATTATCCCTTGCCTACTTGTCCATAACAAAGGGCTTGTTAAAACAACTAAATTTAAGGATCCTAAATATGTCGGTGATCCGATAAACGCAGTGAAAATTTTCAATGAAAAAGAAGTAGATGAATTGATTGTTGTTGATATTGATGCAACCACGAAAGGAATAATGCCTGATTACAAAATGATTGAAAATCTTGCAAAGGAGTGTAGAATGCCTTTGTGCTATGGTGGGGGAATAAAAACTGTTGAACAAGCCCAGAGGATTTTTAGCCTCGGCGTTGAAAAAATTGCAATTAGTTCTGCTGCAATTGAAAATCCATCGATTGTGGCTGCAATAGCTGAACGCGTAGGAAATCAGAGTGTTGTAGTAGTGTTGGATGTGAAGAAGAAATCATTGAGCGGTAAATATGAATTATATACTCATAATGGGACAAAAGCTACAGGACTAGATCCTATTTTTCATGCTATCCAAATGCAAAAGATGGGGGCAGGTGAGATTGTGATAAACTCCATAGATCAGGACGGAGTAATGAAAGGTTTTGATTTAAATCTAATTAATAAAATTAGAGAAATCATCAGTATTCCTTTAACCGTTCTTGGAGGAGCTGGTTCGCTCGAAAATATTGGTACTATTGTTCAAAGATATGGTATTATTGGTGTCGCAGCGGGTAGTCTATTCGTGTTTAAAGGAAAATATAGGGCTGTATTGATCAATTATCCCACAGCAAATGAAAAGGCAGCACTTCTAAGACAATATTTTTTGAATAACTCGGAATAAGGCAAATTAGAAAAATATTAAGACACAATTTGTATGTTCAAAAACAAAACCCTGCTTATTACCGGAGGGACGGGTTCATTTGGTAATGCCGTCTTGAGACGGTTTTTAGATTCGGATATTAAGGAAATACGTATCTTTTCGCGTGATGAAAAGAAACAGGACGATATGCGTCACCAGCTACAAAATCCCAAAGTGAAATTTTATATTGGGGACGTTCGTGATAAACGAAGTGTAGATGGTGCGATGATTGGTGTTGATTATATTTTTCACGCTGCTGCATTGAAACAGGTGCCGTCCTGTGAGTTTTTTCCTACTCAGGCCGTAAGAACGAACGTGTTTGGTACGGAGAATGTACTGGACTCAGCTATTCAATATGGGGTGAAGAATGTCGTTGTGTTAAGTACCGACAAAGCCGCTTATCCGATCAATGCGATGGGAATCAGTAAAGCAATGATGGAGAAAGTGGCAATAGCCAAAGGACGTGCTTTGGGAATAGATGCTGTTACAACGGTTTGCTGTACACGTTACGGGAATGTAATGGCCAGCCGAGGATCGGTCATTCCCTTATGGATTGACCAGATGAAAGCGGGGAAGGACATTACGATTACTGATCCCAATATGACCCGTTTTATGATGACATTGGATGATGCTGTAGATCTGGTTCTTTATGCTTTTCAAAATGGGAAAAACGGTGATCTCTTTGTCCAGAAAGCTCCAGCAGCGACTTTAGAAGTTTTGGCTAAATCCTTGATTGGCTTGTATAAATCAAATTCGAAGGTCCGTATTATCGGAACACGTCATGGTGAAAAGCTCTATGAAACCCTGGTTACACGTGAAGAAATGGCTAAAAGTATTAATATGGGCGATTATTACAGGATACCCTGTGATGATCGTGATCTGAATTATGACAAATATTTCGTGGAGGGCAAAGAAGAAATTGCTCAAATCGAGGACTACCATTCTCACAATACCAGACAGTTAAATGTGGAAGAAATGCAAAAGTTATTGTTGAAGTTGGAAATGATCCGGGAGGAGCTTGGATTATGATTCGGATCGGTATCACTGGTCAGGCGGGTTTTGTTGGTACACATCTCTTCAATACGCTGGGATTATATCAGGAAGAGTTTGAACGTGTCCCGTTTGAAGATGTTTTTTTTCAAAATGAAGCATTATTGTGCGGTTTCGTGCGGGAATGTGATGTGATTGTTCATCTTGCGGCCATGAATCGCCATCCTGATCCTCAGGTAATTTATGAAGTGAATATCCGGTTGGTACAACAGCTTATTGCTGCACTGGAGGCTGAGTCTGTGACTCCCTATATCCTCTTCTCTTCGTCTACGCAGGAAGAACGTGATAATGAATACGGAAAATCGAAAAGAGATGGCCGTGAATTACTGGAGCAATGGGCGAAACGGAATATGGCTTCATTCACGGGAATGGTTGTTCCTAATGTCTTCGGACCCTTCGGATTACCCAACTATAATTCGTTTATTGCCACATTTTGTTATAAACTCACGCTTGGAGAAATTCCTACGATATTACAAGACAGTGATGTTCGTTTGATTTTTGTGGGGAACCTGTGTAATCATATTTTGGAGAAGGTTCGGAAAATTCGTTGTTCGGAAATTATAATAGTTGAGCGAGACATTGTTTCCTATGATTTTGAAAAAAAGGTAACGGAGATACTTTCGCTGTTTGAGAATTTTAAAACTCTTTATCTTGACCAAGGTATTATCCCCGAACTAAAAGACAGAAACGAAATAAATTTGTTTAATACTTTCCGCTGTTATATCGATTATGCGTCACGTTATCCCGTAAAATTGAAGCAACATGCTGACTCCCGCGGGATATTTGTGGAGACTATCAAACTTGGCGTAGGTGGGCAAGTATCTTTTTCTACAACAGTTCCCGGCATAACACGGGGGAATCATTATCATACCCGTAAAATTGAGAGATTTACGGTCATTAGGGGAAAAGCGAAGATACAGTTGCGAAAAATCGGAACAGATGAAGTTCTTGACTTCTACCTTGATGGGGATGAACCATCTTATGTGGATATGCCTATCTGGTACACACATAATATTACGAATATTGGAGAAGACGAATTATATACCCAATTTTGGATCAACGAATGGTATAATCCTGAAGATGGAGATACCTATTTTGAAGAAGTATAGATGAAGAAATTAAAAGTTTTAACTGTTGTAGGCACAAGACCGGAGATTATTCGGCTCGCCTGTGTGCTTCAAAAGCTTGATACTTCTGAAGCGATCGATCATATATTGGTCCACACAGGTCAGAATTATGATTATGAATTAAACGAAATCTTTTTTGAGGACCTAGGCTTGCGGAAACCTGATTATTTTCTGAATGCGGCGGGTAAGAATGCTACGGAGACTGCCGGGCAGATATTGATCACGATTGATCCTGTTTTGGAAGAAGTAAAGCCTGATGCTTTCCTCGTACTGGGAGATACAAATTCCTGTTTGTGTGCCATCGCTGCAAAAAAACGCCATATTCCGATTTTTCATATGGAGGCTGGGAATCGTTGTTTTGACCAGCGTGTTCCTGAAGAAAGTAACCGGAAAATAGTTGATCATATCAGTGACATTAATTTGACTTACAGCGATATTGCTCGCGAATATTTGTTAGCCGAAGGATTGCGTCCCGACCGGATTATTAAGACTGGCAGTCCGATGTTTGAAGTACTGAATCATTATCTGCCCAGGATTGAAAGGTCGGAGATCCTGAAGACATTGAAACTGGCAAAAGAAAAGTATTTTGTGGTCTCTGCCCATCGTGAAGAAAATATTGCCTCCGAAAAGAATTTCTTCAATCTGGTCAGAATTCTCAATAATATAGCAGATCAGTTTGGCCTTCCGATCATCGTTTCCTGTCATCCGAGAACACGTAAGATGATCGAGACAAAACAGGTGAAATTTAATGAGCTAGTTACATTGTTGAAACCTCTGGGGCTAAGTGACTATCTGGCCTTACAGTTAAATTCAAAAAGTGTTCTGTCTGACAGTGGAACCATTTCGGAAGAGTCATCTATATTGAATTTCCGTGCGCTCAACATCCGTGAAGCTCACGAACGTCCTGAAGCGATGGAGGAAGCATCGGTCATGATGGTGGGTTTAAACCCTGAGCGGGTTATGCAGGGACTGGTGCAATTGCAATACCAGCAAGCCGGTTCTGATCGTAACTTCAGACCAGTTAAAGATTACAGTATGCCGAATGTATCAGACAAGGTGGTAAGGATTATCCTTTCCTATACCGACTATATCAAAAGGGTAGTCTGGAATGAATAATTTTCTATAAACAATAGATTCATGCTGTTTAATTCATTCGCTTTTTTAATTTTTTTCCCGCTTGTTTGCATTTTGTATTTTCTCCTGCCTCATAAGTTTAGGTGGTTATTGCTATTGGTTTCTAGTTATTACTTTTACATGAACTGGAAGCCTATTTATGCTATATTGATGTTCTCGTCTACACTAACTACTTATTTATGTGGAATTTTTATTGAAAAATATGGATCGAAGAAAAATATAAAAAGATTACTCCTTATCAGTAGTCTAATAATAAATCTAGGAATCTTATTTTTATTTAAGTATTTCAACTTCATCAATAATACGATATTTCATTTTATGGATCAAATAGGCATAAAATGGGACATACCTAATCTTGATTTACTTTTACCGGTTGGAATATCTTTTTATACTTTTCAAGCTATTGGTTATTCAATTGATGTTTATAGAGGAGATATTAACGCTGAGAAACATTTTGGTATATATGCTTTATTTGTATCCTTTTTCCCTCAGCTTGTTGCTGGGCCTATTGAAAGAGCAAAAAACTTATTACCCCAATTTAGAGAATTTCACTCATTTCATTCAGGAAACGTCACGAGCGGTTTAAAACAGATGCTTTGGGGCTTTTTTATGAAGGTAGTTGTTGCAGATAGGGTATCTTTATATGTTGATTCAGTTTATAATAATGTAGATCAGCATAATGGAACAACCTTAATTTTGGCAACATTATTATTTGCTGTTCAAATCTACTGTGATTTCGCTGGTTATTCCAATATTGCTATTGGAAGTGCTAAAGTGATGGGATTTAGACTTATGGATAATTTTCATCGACCATATTTTTCAGTTTCTATCAGTGAATTTTGGAAGCGTTGGCATATCTCTTTATCTACTTGGTTTAAAGATTATGTGTATATACCGTTGGGTGGAAATCGGGTAAACCCTTCACGACATTTGGTGAATTTATTTCTCACCTTCTTTATTAGTGGAATTTGGCATGGAGCAAACTGGACTTTCATTTGTTGGGGAGCATTACATGGATTTTATTTAGTGACAGAAGTACTCATCAAAAAGTATTTGAATATTTCAAATAATGTAAAGATTCCAATTAAAGGTATGGGGATTATTATTACTTTTTTGCTAACAGTATTTGCCTGGGTTTTCTTTAGAGCGAATTCTTTAAATGATGCTTTTCTAATAATTAAGAAGATCTTTTCAGAATTAACACTTCCATACGTAGGAGAAAAGGCAATCGTAATTTATATGTCAACAGGATTTTTAATTCTGCTATTTAAAGAAATTCGGGATGAGTTTTTCCCTTATAAATTTGCCTTTTTTGAAAATAGAAATATCCTTATTCGGTATATGTCATATATGACCATAATTATATTAATCCTTCTTATCGGTGTTTTCGATGGCGGGCAATTTATTTATTTTCAATTTTAATAATATTTTACACTCAATGAAATCCCAAATATTTCTTTTTGGAAAGAAATTATTTTATTTCATCTTAATGTTCTTATTCTCCGACATTTTATTTGGGCTATTGATGGATTATGTGATTAATTCATCAAAGTATAGTAATCAAAACATAATAATGTACGCCTGCAATAAAGCTGATGAAGAAGTTTTAATTTTTGGAAGTTCGAGAGCAAACCATCACTATGTCACCAATATTATTGAGGATAGCTTAAACCTTTCTTGTTTCAATTTTGGACAAGATGGGCAAAATATTTACTATCATAAAGCGATTCAGGAGTTGATTTTGGCCAGATATAATCCCAAAATAATGGTATTAGATCTTTTTGACATTGATTTTTTGAAAACAGCGTCAATCTATAGCTGCGACAGATTAGCTGTTTTATTGCCATTAGCATCTGGGAATGAAAATATTACGGAGTTACTTCTATTACGGAGTAAATTTGAAAGAATAAAAATGCTTTCAAATTTTTATAGATATAACTCCCAATTAATAAATATATTGAAGGATTTATGTTTAAAAAATTCCTCTTTCCAAGATAATGGGTATGCACCTCTTTATGGCAAATTGAATGACGAAAAGAAAAGATCTGTCAATAATGGGGGGGGGGGGGGGTTTTTTTAGGGGAAAAAAAAATATTTTTTTTTGAAAATTTTTCTAAATGACAAAAAAATCCCCATTTTAGGGGTTTTCTTGAGTAATCCCAAATATTTTACAC
>Ga0074195_1000893_pt1 | contig 49280 bp, 41 predicted proteins | sample EPASupsiteHSE623_FD_64525 | JGI IMG/M metagenome (GOLD analysis project Ga0074195, IMG submission 64525) | Bioremediated contaminated groundwater from EPA Superfund site, New Mexico - Sample HSE6-23 | ecosystem: Environmental > Aquatic > Deep subsurface > Groundwater > Contaminated ...
GGTTTTCGCCAGTTGTCCCGTCGCCTTGGCGAAATCGCGTGCCTGACGAGGATTGATTATGGCGACCGGCAAACTTTTGGCCGCCAGTTCGCCTGCCAGCCGCATTTCCAGGCCGCCGGTGGCCTCCACAACGATCAGGGTGGGGACAAGCTCCACCAGACGTTTGACGACTTGGCTGATGCCCGCGTCGTCGTATTCGACATGCAGGGTTTCTCCGGCAGGTTCGATACAGATATCCAAAGTGCCTTTGGATACATCAACACCAACAAACTTCTCAACAGTCATCTCGCTCATCGCACCCATCCTTGCAAAAATGCGGGCTTATTGGCCCAAGCAACCGTTCGGGTTGTCAGAGAAAAATCGGCGCGACGCTCCTTGCTTGGGGACGGGCTTGATAGCCCCAGGGCACTGCGAGCTGCCGCGCCGAAACCAAAGGGCTGTGGATTTGTGGACAATTCGCCTGCGGCGAACCGGGACGCTTGCCGTGGAAAACGCTGCGCGTTTCCCACCGCGCATCCCTTTGCCCACAAGCTCCACAGACCGCAATCTATTCTCATATATATTCAAAAACAGAACATACAAGGGCACTTATACCTCTCCGGGTATCCTCGCCTTCGGGGCGCCTTCGCGGGAATGACGCACTATCGGTGGCTTGTCATTCATTTATACGGATATCAATAAATAAAGAACGGATCAACGAAGATGGACTTCCTCATCTGCTTACTCTCGCTCCTCGCCCTGATGTGGATCGCCTATAAAGGCTTCAGCGTCATCTTGTTTGCGCCTGTCTGCGCCATAGGCGCCGTGTTGTTGACCGATCCGATGCTGGTTGCGCCTTTGTTCTCCGGGGTGTTTATGGACAAGATGGTCATATTCGTGAGGCTCTACTTCCCAGTATTCCTGCTGGGCGCGATTTTTGGCAAATGCATTGAGCTGGCAGGGTTTTCCAAGGCAATCGTGGCTTGGGTGGTCAAGATAATTGGCCCCAAGCGCACCATACTATCGATCGTGCTGGTTTGCAGCCTCATGACCTATGGCGGCGTCTCCGTATTCGTGGCGGTGTTTGCGGTTTATCCGTTCGCGGCTGAAATGTTCAAGGCGTCGGGTATTCCGAAGCGCCTCATTCCTGCAACGATTGCGCTGGGCGCCTTTACCTTTACGATGTTCGCGTTGCCTGGAACACCGCAAATCCAGAACATCATACCGACTTCATATTTCAAGACCGACGCCTATGCCGCACCGTGGCTGGGCACCATCGGCGGTATGTTCATTTTTGCCGCGGGACTGATCTATCTCGAGTGGCGCCGCAAAACTGCGCAAGCCAAAGGCGAAGGCTATGGCAACAACCTGAAAAACGAGCCAGAGGCGTTCGAGCAGGAAAACCTGCCGAATCCATTCATCGCTATCCTTCCCATGTTCGTTGTCGGCGTTGGCAACATGTTATTCACCAGCTTGATTCCGGCCGTCTATGGCAAGCTCTTCGAGTTTACCCAGGCCGGCAGCGCCAAGCCAGTTGTCACACAGATCGGTGAAGTCACCGGCATCTGGGCGGTCGAAGCGGCGCTGCTGTGCGGGATTGCCGTCATTTTTGTGCTCGCCTTCAATGATGTCTCCTCCAGGTTTACCGACGGCGCCAGGGGCGCCATCTCGGGCGCGCTTTTGGCTTTGTTCAACACCGCCTCGGGATATGGCTATGGGGCGGTCATCTCCGGTTTGTCGGGTTTCCTGGTCATCAAGAGCGCTCTCATGGCGATACCTAATCCGCTGATCAATGAGGCGATTACCATAACGACGCTGGCCGGTATCACCGGCTCGGCCTCGGGCGGTATGAGCATCGCCGCAGTTCATCGCGGCCGCAGAAGCGGCCAATATTCCGCTGGAAGTTTTTCACCGGGTGGCTTCAATGGCCTCTGGCGGCATGGACACGCTGCCGCACAATGGCGGCGTCATTACACTGCTGATGGTAACCGGCATGACGCACAAGGCTTGCTACGGAGACATCTTCGCCCTTACGGTTATCAAGACAAGCGCAGTCTTCGTTATCATCGGCGTGTATTATCTTACAGGCCTTTTATAAGGGTATGCGTAATCTGTAATTGATATCCGTGCGACATGTTGCGTGGTGCGCTTGTTGCGGCGATCTGTGCCAAGAGTTGTGGATCGGAGGTCTCAGTTCGACTCACAGCAGGAATGTGCCGAACGTATATCATTCGGTCGGTTATTGCCCTAATCCAACTGTTCAGTCTCACGGAAACAGACTTTCCGATGGAGTTAGCATGGCCTACTGCTGCTTGTTGAAGTAGAAATACCCCGTCAAGGACGATGCTTCCCAGGGTACCTGGGTTTTCCTTGTCTCGTCGACCACGCCCAAGCGCACCCGCTTGAATACCTCCTCCACGGGCAGATCTGGCTGGGCCATCACCTGCAAGAGATACTTGGTGTAGACACCATTCCTTCCCTTGCCGTCGGCGGCCACGGAGCCGGGGGCAGTGGAATAAGCGATGAGCGAGCCGGTGGGCGCGTCCATCTTGGCCAAGCCCTGGCTGGCGGAACGGAAGCTGCGCGTGAAGGGATTGTTACGACAGGCGTCCAGGATGACCAAATTCAGGCCATTGCCCGCATCCTCCATCTTGCCGAGCACCCTGCCGGCGTCCACGGATTTAAACCGGACATCGGATTCGCTTTTGATCTGGGCGTCCACAGGGATCAGATAATTCGTGCCTTGGACCTGCACGCCGTGCCCGGCAAAATAGAACAGGCCGACTCCGCCCTTCCTGAGGCTGTCATAAAAGTCGTCCACAGCTTGATCCATGGTTTTGAGGTCCGCGTTCTTGCGCAGGATGACCTCAAAGCCGAGCCGCTTGAGCGCAGCGGCCACGTCCTCGGCGTCGTTCACCGGGTTTTTTAGCGGCCCGGCAACATAGGAGCTGTTTCCGATGATCAGGGCCACGCGCCGGTTGTCTGGAACGCCTGGCCTGACGCTCGGAACAGGTTCGCCAGACTTCCTGGACCCCTTGACCAACTCCAGCTTCTCGCGCTTAAGCCGTGCCCTTTCCTCCAAAAGCTGCTCGCGCTCCTCCTTCTTCCGCAGTTTTTGGGCCTTGGCCTGCTCGACTTCCATGCGCTTGCGTTCCTCGGCGAGTTCCCTACGTTCCTTCTCCAGAAGCACTTGGGCATCGCGTTCGCGCACTAGGCGGGCCTTTTCCTCGGCAATTTGCTTGCGTTCGGCCTCGATGGGGTCGACCTGCCGGACAGGCGCAGGCGGAGGTACCTGCGCGACTACAGGCGGAGGGTTTTTGGCCCTGACCCGGGCGTTGAATTCCTCTTCAGACAGAGCCTCTACAAATTGTCCATTGATATGGACGCCGCGCTTCACTATGCCGTTGGCCTTGTATCTGATGCCCAGGCCAGTGATGCTATCGTTTGCGATTTCACCGACGTAGCGGTCCCCGTTGGGCCAGGTATGGACACCTTGCCCGTGCGCTTGACCGTCCCTGTATTCTCCGACGTGGCGTTCGCCGTTTGCGTATATGTATGTGCCCTGCCCGTGCTGTCGGCCATTTTTAAACTGACCAGAATATATGCTGCCACTAGCAAATTTGTAGGTGCCTGTTCCTCCCCAGCAGTCACCCTCGGTGCATGTTTGAGCCGCGGCCGTTCCGATCAGGACAAGCAGCCACAAGGCCATACAGACACGAGCAAAAGGATGTTTTGTCCAGCGCATAGAGCAACCTCCATAAATATGGTGGATGCGTTTGATTATTGTCTCAATACCTAAGGTGCAGGCTTTGCGCAAGGGCTGGGCAGATCAAGGGTACGACCTTTTCAGTTTTCCGTCACACTCCCTGAGATTTCCCTTCTCGCGCCAATCATTCCTTAAGGAAAGGAAATTCAATCGCACCTTTGAAGTATTACTTGGTTTGTTAGCCGTAGTCAATCGTGAAATCCCCGCAGGATATCCCCGTTTCCGCCCAGAACTGCGACAAACGAGCACGCCGCCCCGTGACAAACCCACAGGTGGCTTGCTTGAGCATTGGCACCATTGATCTTCGGGTCGATTATTTGCAGCAGGGCCAGGGTCACAGTTTTTCCGCCAAAGCGCACGTAATGCGTCTGGGCGGGCGCATCGCTTCGACGCAAATGACACTGGAAAACGAAGCAGGCAATCTGATTGCAACCGGCTCCGCGGCTTATGCCGTGGGCTGATATCCAGTCATCGACATGTCGTTTCCCGGACGGGATTCGGCGCTTGTTTCGTCGCCTGCCTCTACGCGCTCGAGCAATGCCAGCAGACCTTTGAGTAGCGCCATCGGGGAGGGAGGGCAGCCGCCGATGTGCAAATCGACGGGCAATACAGTAGAAACACCGCCAACGCAGGCATAGCTGCCCGAAAATACGCCGCCGTCGCGCGCGCAATCTCCCACGGCGACTACCCATTTCGGGTGCGGGGTTGCCTGGTAGGTGCGCTCAAGCGCTTCGCGCATGTTGGTTGTTACCGGGCCAGTCACGAGCAACACGTCGGCATGGCGGGGCGATGCCACAAAATGGATACCGAACCGCTCCAGGTCGTAGAGGACATTGTTGAGGGCGTGTATTTCGAGTTCGCAGCCGTTACAGGAACCGGCATCGACTTCGCGAATGGAAAGCGTTCTCCCCAGCCGTTGCCGAGACACCCGGTTAATCTGGGCGGCAAGTTCGGCCATGGCGTCGTCACTCCTGGCGGGAGCGTCTTCCGTCAGGGGGCCATGCACCAGGCTCTGGAAAAGCAATCTACGCATCAGAGATCATGCCCCGAATAAGAGCAATTGAAGGATTTGTTGCATAACGGAAAGTCGGCGACGATGTTGTCCTTGACCACGACTTCGAGCAGCGGCCATTGAAACCAGGACGGATCGCGCAGGTGGCAGCGCTCTATCTTGCCGTCGCGACCGATTCTTAACCAGGCCAGTATATCGCCACGGAATCCCTCGACTAGCGCTACGCCTTCACGCGCTTCCATGAGCGGATGCGCCGGCATGGCTGCCAGTATTTCCTTGGGCGACTTTGGCAACTGTTGCAGTATTTGCTCGATAATCTTCATGCTTTGTTCGGCCTCGCGAATGCGAATCCAGATCCGCGCATCCACGTCGCCTTCCTCGAGCACAGGCACCTCGAACTGCAACCGGTCGTATGGCGCATAGCCTGGCATGCGTCTCGCGTCGAAGTTGCGTCCGGAAGCGCGTCCGATATAGCCTCCTGCCCCGAATTGCCGGGCGAGTTCTGACGACAGGATTCCGGTGCTGACGGTGCGATCCTGCAGGGAGGCCGTGTTCTCGTATAGCTCGATGATCTCGGGCAGGCGCTTGCGTACATGCGTGACAAGGCCGCCTATGATTTGTGTGCCATCCTCAGTCAGGTCGTTGCGCACGCCGCCGGGCACGACACGATCCATCATCAGCCGATGGCCGAAACAATCGTCGGCCGCGCGCAGCACCCGCTCGCGCAGGATGCCGCACTGGGCGTGCATCATGGCGAAGGCGGCATCGTTGCAGATGGCGCCGATATCGCCGAAGTGATTGGCTAGCCGCTCCAGTTCCGCCATCAGCGTCCGCAGCCAGGTTGCGCGTTCCGGCGCATCGGTTTCGAGCGCAGCTTCGACGGCGCGGGAAAAAGCCAAGGCGTAGGCCACCGTGCTGTCGCCCGAAACGCGGCCGGCGAGGATTGCCGCCTGGGCTACGGTTTTTCCCGCCATCAGCGCTTCGATCCCTTTGTGCACGTAGCCGAGCCGTTCCTCCAGGCGCACGACGGTTTCGCCGCTCGCCGTAAAACGGAAATGACCGGGTTCGATGATGCCTGCATGCACCGGGCCGACCGGAATTTGGTGCAGGCTTTCGCCTTCCGCCGCCAGGAACGCGTAGGGCTCCGGCATGGCCGTAGCACGTTCTGCCTGTCCCAATGGATGCTGGATCGGCCACTTGCCATGATCCAGCCATGCGCGCGCATCCGGCAGCCCTTCCGCTTGCAATCCCGACAGGTCGCGCAGCGCGCGTTCCAGCCGGATTGCCGGCGGATGCAGACTTCCTGCGGACGGGAAACGGTTGCCCTCGCACTCAAAGCTGAGAATCCCCGGCTCGTTGGCCGTTGTGTCGAATAGCGCGATATGCACAAATGCCTGCTCGCCCCAGAGCGCAAGCAGCGTGAATTGTCCCGCCTGTAGCAGGCCAAGCGCCTGCAACCAGATTTCGCGGCTGACTACGGCACGCGGCCAGGGCCGATGGTTCAGGATGGCCTGACCTTGATCGATGAGTGTGCGTAAGGCGCTCATTTAACCCAGTAGCCTCGCGACGTGCTGAAACCAGGAAACCAGCGCTGGTGGAAGATAGATTCCTGCCGCCAGAACCAGCGCCAGATGCGAGAACATCGGAATGAAGGAAGCCTGGGCGGGCGCTGCATTGCCATAGGGTTCCCCAAATGCCAGGCCATTCAGCCGCAGCAGCAGCGCGCCCAGCGCCACCAGTATGCCCAGCCCGAGCGCAACGGCGAGCACCGGATGACTTGCGAAAGTGGAAGTGATGATCAGGAACTCGCTCATGAAAATGCCCATCGGCGGCAAACCCACAATCGCCATTACGCCCAACACCAACCCCCAGCCAAGCACCGGATGCGAAACTGTGAGTCCGCGGATTTCGGACATCTGCTGCGTACCCTTGATTTGCGCGATGTGGCCGACGGAAAAGAAAATGGCCGACTTGGTCAGGCTGTGATAAGTCATGTGCAACAGCCCGGCAAAGTTGGCGAGCGGCCCGCCCATGCCGAAGGCGAAGGTGATGATGCCCATGTGTTCGATGGAGGAGTAGGCGAACATGCGCTTGATGTCGTGACGCCGGTACAGCATGAAGGCTGCAAACAGCACGGAAATCAGGCCGAGCGTCACCATCAGCGGGCCGGACGCGAGTGTTCCGGGGTTGGCGGACATGATCATCTTGAAACGCAACACCGCGAATAGCGCAACGTTCAACAGCAAGCCGGAGAGCACGGCGGAGATGGGTGTTGGGCCTTCCGCATGGGCGTCGGGCAGCCATGCATGGAGCGGAGCGAGGCCGACCTTGGTGCCGTAGCCCAACAGCAGGAAGACGAAGGCCAGGTTGAGCAGATGCGGGTCGAAGGCTGCCGCATGCTTGACGAGGACGTTCCAGGCCATGGCGTCGAGTCCTTCGCCGACGGCGGAACGCGCCGCGAGATACACCAGTATCGTGCCAAACAACGCCAGCGCGATGCCGACGCTGCCCAGAATGAAATATTTCCAGGCCGCTTCGAGCGCGGCCGGGGTGCGGTAGATGCCCACCATCAAGACCGTGGTGAGCGTCGCCATTTCGACGGATACCCACATCAGTCCGACATTGTTCGATAGCAGCGCCAGGTTCATCGCGAACATCAGCGTCTGATACATGGCGTGGTAGAAGCGCAGATAGACCGGCGTCAGGCGTTCGGTGTCGAGCTCGTGCGAAATGTAGCTGGCGGAGAAGACGCTGGTGGTAAATCCGACAAAGGTATTCAGGACAATGAATACTACATTCACGTCATCCACGATGAGGAACGGGCCGGGTTCTGGCCGCACGAAAAACAGCGAAGTCGAGGCCAGGAACGTGAGGAAAGTTGCCAGGGCGTTGAGCCGCCCCGTGGCCTTGGTGTCCGGGAAAAACGCCAGCAGCGTAGCGCTGCATGCTGGCACGAGCAACATCGCGTAGAGCAGCAATGAGCCAGATTCGTTCATGCATGCCCTCCGCGGAACTGTTCCAGCGCATGCACGTCCATGGTGTCGAAGCGCTCGCGAATGCGGAACAGGAAAATGCCGACGACGATCAGCGCCACGATGATGGAAAATGCCACGCTGATCTCCACCACCAGCGGCATGCCCTTGGCGGCGGTTGCCGCCAGGATCAGCCCGTTTTCGATCGACATGAAGCCGATGATCTGGCTTACCGCGTTGCGTCGCGAAATCATCATCAACAGGCCGAGCAGTATCACCGCCAATGAGAAGGCGAGATCCTCGCGGGTGAGCGTTCCGGCCTCTGCCGTGATCGGCAGCATGACCATGATCGACAAGGCCACCAGTCCGATGCCGGCCAGCATGGTCATGCCGATCCCCCCCACTGTTTCGACATTGCGGTGGATGCCCAGCCGCACGATGATGCGGTGGAGCGCCACGGGAATGATGATGGCTTTAACGACGAGCGCGATGCCGGCAGTGATGTAGAGATGCGGCGCGTGCTGGATATACGCTTGCCACGCCACCGAGAGCGAGACGACGAGGGCGTGCAGGGCGAAAATATTGAGCAGGCCGAACATGCGGTCCTGATACAACAGCATGAAGCTCACCAGCACCAGGCCACCGGCGAAAAGATGCGCGACATCGAGAGCGAGACGGTCCATTATCCTAAAAACCGTAGTTGGACGCGCCCGATGGTGCGTTTGGGCGGGTGGCTGTCGCGAAGCGACGAGGCAGCAGGCTCATGCCTGCAACGAGGAGCGACAAAGACAGGCGACCGCACAGACGTGCCGGCGGGCGCGTAGCGTTCTCACCCGTTGGGTAACAGTCATACAAGACTCGATACATAGAATTCATGTGGCTTTTCAATGAAATATTAGCGGTCAACTGCGGTTTTTAGGATTAAGTTCCTCGCGAGACGAAGAGGAGGAGCGCAGCCAGCAGGCCGAGCATGAGCGCTGCGCCGAGGAAATCCGAAATGCGGAAAATGCGCATCTTGGCCGTCCATGTCTCGATCACCGCCAGCAGGAAACCGCCCATAGCCAGCTTGGTAATATAGCTGACCAGCCCGATGGCAAAGGCGACCGGCCCCTGGCCGGCGGTTGCGATGCCGAACGGCAGGAACATGCAGGAGATAAGGGAAAAATACAGCAACAGTTTGAGCGATGACGCCATCTCAATGACTGCGAGATGGCGGCCCGAGTATTCGAGGATCATTGCTTCGTGCACCATGGTCAGTTCAAGATGGGTCGCCGGATTGTCGATGGGAATGCGCGCATTTTCCGCGACGGCTACCATGATCATCGCCACCAGCGACATGGCTAGCGATACGCGCAGTCCGACATCCGGCCCCTGGATAAAATTGGCTACCGTCGAGAGCTGGGTCGAGCCGGCCAGCAGCGACAGGGTAAATACGATCATCAGCATCGCCGGCTCGGCCAGGGAGGCGATCATCATCTCGCGGCTTGAGCCGATGCCCCCGAAACTCGTGCCGATATCCAGACCGGCCAGTGCCAGGGCGAAGCGCGCGCTGCCCAGGAGCGCGACGATGGCGATAAGATCGGCGGCCGGGCTGAACATGAGACCGGTGGCAAAGGTGGGCACCAGCGATGCCGCGATCAAGGTGGTGGCGAAGATGGCGTAGGGCGCCGCGCGAAATATCCACGAAGCATTGTTTGCCATTACCACTTCCTTGCGGATCAACTTGAGCAGGTCACGGTAGGGTTGCAGCACGGAGGGGCCGCGGCGCTGCAGCAATTGGGCCTTTATTTTGCGGATGTAGCCCGTCAGCAATGGCGCGAGCGCCAGCACCAGCAACAACTGGGCGAACTGGACCAGTATGTCGAGCATCAGTTCCATACGGTCAGCACCATCAACAACACCACGACCGTGCCGAATACAAGGCACAAATATGCGCGTATGGTCCAGGACTGCACGCTGTTGAGGCGGTCGGCGGCGAAGCCGACGATGCCCTGGATTGGCGCGTACAGATAATCCCAGACGAGGTCGCGCACCGACACGCGGAACTGCGCGGACCGGGTGTCGCCCGGCGCCGGCATGTCGACTTCCTCGCGGGCATTGAAGGCGAAGCTGCCGAACACGCGCCGGATCGGCTGGGCAAAGCTTCCGGCGGTGTACTGGGTGAGCGGGCTGGCATCGGGGAATCCGCAATCCCAGGCTGGCGAACGCCGGATTGCATGCGAAGCCCATCGGTGAATAAAGGATGCGCCCAGCCAGGCCGCCATGGCGGTGAGGATGAACAGCAAGAGACCGTTATAGGAGCTGCGGTTTTCAGCGATCGGCACGATGGTGAGCCATTTCAGATGTTCCTGGGTCGGCAACTGCGCGCCGAGCAGCTGTTGTGTCACCGGCGCCAGCGCATCCATGAAATATCCGGGCAGAATTCCGGCAACCAGGCACAGCAGCGCCAGCATGAACATTGCGGCCAATGAGAAGTTGTCGGTTTCCTGGGCGTTCTCGGCAACCTTGGTTCTAGGGCGTCCGAGAAAGGTTGCGCCGAACGCCTTGACGAAGCAGCCCGCGGCGAGCGCGGCGGACAGCGCAAGCAGGGCGCCGACGGCGGGCACCAGGAACTTCAGCATCCACTGCGGGAGGTTGGGACTGAGCAGGATCGATTGAAAAGTGAGCCACTCCGATACGAAACCATTGAACGGAGGCAGCGCTGAAATGGCGGCCGATCCCACCAGGAAAACAATCGCGGTGAGCGGCATGCGGTGGATGAGTCCGCCCAGGCGTTCCATGTCGCGTTCGCCGGTGGCATTGAGCACGGCTCCGGCCCCGAAGAACAGCAGGCTTTTGAATACGGAGTGGTTGAACACATGAAACAGGGCCGCCGTCAGCGCCAGCGCTGCCGCCGCGCCCATGTCGTTGGCTTGGAAGGCCAGCGACAGGCCTAGTCCGATGAAAATGATGCCGATGTTTTCGACCGTGTGATAGGCAAGCAGCCGCTTCAGATCGTGCTGCATGAGCGCATACAGCACGCCCAGCACGGCGGAGATGCCGCCGAGCGTGAGCACCACCGCGCCCCACCACCAGGCGGGAGGCCCGAGCAGGTCGAACACGATGCGCACGAAGCCGTACACCGCAACCTTCGTCATCACGCCGCTCATCAGCGCCGAGACATGGCTCGGCGCCGCCGGATGGGCCAGCGGCAACCAGACATGCAATGGAACCAGGCCGGCCTTGGAACCGGCCCCGATCAAGGTCAGGGCCAGGACGGCGGCAGCCAACCCGTGGGAGGCCGTGGCCATGCGTATGGAATCGAAGTCGTAGGCTCCTCCTATCCCGGCCAGGAGGCCAAAGGCGAGAAGCAGCGCGAGGGTGCCGAAGCTTGCCATCAACAGGTAGATGAACCCTGCCTTCGCATTTCCCTTGATTCGATGGTGCGCCATGACCAGCGCCCATGAGGAGAGCGACATGAACTCCCAGGTTAGCAGGAACGTAAAAGCATCATCGGCGAGGACGACCAGGTTCATGCCTGCCAGAAAAGCCGGGAAGAATGGCAGCACGCGGCCGGGAGAATGTTCGTGGCGACCGTAGCCAAGGCCGTACAGGCTGGCGGTGAGACTGCCGAGGTTGATGACAATGAGGAACAATGCGCTCAGGGCATCCATCCGCAAATGCGTGCCGAGCCATGGCAAGCCGATCGGCAGCCAAGTCGCGCTTGCCGAGCCTTCATCGGCGATCAGCGCTAGACAGGCGGCGCTCAGGGCGGTTGCGCTGGTGGCGAGCGTGGCCGCATAGACGCAACCGGATGTTGCGCTGCTGCGGGCGCCCAGCAAGGCGCCCACACTGGTGGCGAGCAAAATTCCAACGCATGTCAGAAGGACTGTCAGAATCATGGTGTCTTCATCGATCGGTCGGAAAGCCGCAGCAGGCTGTCGGGCAAGCTCGAAACATCAGCGCCGCATAAGGCGAACCCCTCGCCCCCCTTTTTCGCTGATGGCCCCTTCGTTAATGAGTTCGACATCTGCCGCATTGAGCGCGGCAATCAGTTTCATCAACGATTCCACGTTGCCTCGGATCACGCCTTCGCTGGCTTCCATGCGCTGAATGGTTGGTAGCGACAGCCCGGAGGCTTCTGCAAGGGAGCGCTGATCCATCCCGATCAATCCTCGGGCGGCCCTGATCTGTGAGGCTGTGATCATGTTTATTATATGAATAGTATTGTATTAACAATGATAGTTAAATGTTAATACATCTATTTTATGGGCGCAAGTCACTTTCCTCGTACCTTGGGATACCTATGCCCAATAATGGAAACAAAGCCGGAGGAACTGGCCGGCGACATATAATCGCGCTCATGGATACCCGTGACACAACCGAATCGCAACGCCTGCCAGATAACCCGATTTTCGCCCAGTGGCGAATTCTCGGCATTGCCCTGTTGATCTTTGGCGGCGTTCTCGCCGTGGATCTCTATCATGAGCATGGACGCATCGAGCTTAGGGAACGAGAGCAACTGTCCAACCAAGCCAGGATCGTCGAAGAAAATATGGGGCGCCAACTGAATGCAATCAATCTGGCGCTGGCAAGCATTCGCAACGATCTCCCGTACTGGAGGGAGCGCAAGGACGGGCTGGAACTTGCCAGCCGTCGCCTTAAGGCCATGGACGATGCCATGCCGAGCGTGCGCACGATAAATATCATTGATGCCAAAGGGATGATCGTCAGTTCAAACCGCGAAGAACTCATCGGCAGGAACTTCAGCCAGCGGGATTACTTCAAAACACCTCTGAACAAGCCGGACACGCAGGCTCTTTACATTAGCACGCCGTTCAAGACTTCGCTCGGAGTTTTTGTCGTGAATGCAAGCCGCATGATCATGGGGCTGGATGGCAGGTTTGACGGCATAGTTACCGCTACCTTGGACCCCAAAGAATTCTCAATTTTGCTCGACTCCGTGCGGTACGCGCCGGATGTGTGGGCTTCACTAGCCCATGGCGACGGCAAAATGTTTTTGATGGTGCCTGAGCGAGAGGGGGTTGTCGGCATGGATCTGGCCGTGCCTGGTTCCTTCTTTACCCGTCATAGGCAAAGCGGTCAGATGTCCAATGCCATGACTGGCATTGTCCATGCCACGGGCGAAGAGCGCATGATGGCTGTGCGCACCATCCAGCCCAGTACGCTGCATATGGACAAACCGCTGGTAATCGCTGTTGCACGAGACTTGCCGACTATCTTCGCTCCTTGGCGGCATGATGTTTATGCGAAGGGCAGCCTGTTCGGAATGTTGTTACTGGTTTCGATCCTAGGCATGTTTTACTACCAGCGGCGCCAGCGCGCCTACGAGCGTTTTTCAGTCGAGCGGCTTAAGCAGCAGCAAGAAAGCGTGGAACGCCTGGAACTCGCGCTCGCCGGCGGCGACCTGGGGCTGTGGGACTGGCATGTGCCGAGCGGCAAGGTGACCTTCAATGAGCGCTGGTGCGCGATGCTGGGTTACTGCTTGGCTGAGATCGAGCCTGACGTCAGCAGTTGGCAAACGCTGGCGCACCCGGATGACTGGCCGGTAATCCATGAAGCTCTTGATCCGCACCTGAAGGGTGAGACTGCTGCCTACGAATCCGAGCACAGATTGCGCAACAAATACGGCCACTGGGTATGGGTTCTCGATCGCGGCAAGGTGGTGGAGCGCGATGCGGCGGGAGCGCCGCTACGGGTGGTGGGAACCCACATGGACATCACCGAGCGGAAACGGACGGCTGACGCTTTGCGGGACAGCGAGCGCTTCATGAGGACGCTGATCGACATCCTCCCCGGCATGGTGGGCTACTGGACCACGGAACTGCGTTGCGGTTTTGCCAACAAGGAGTATCTAACCTGGTTTGGCAAGCGGCCAGAGGAAATGCGCGGCATTCGTGTTCAGGACTTGTTGGGAGAGGAACTGTTCCGCAAGAACGAACCTTTCATTCGCAGCGCCTTGCGCGGGGAACCCCAGCGTTATGAACGCACCTTGATCAAGCCCAATGGCGAGGTTGGCTATACATGGGCGCACTACATTCCCGATTTCGACGGCGATCAGGTGCGCGGGTTTTTCGTGCTGGTATCCGACATCACGGAACTCAAGCAGGCACAACTGCAACTCGAACAGATCAATCAGTCTCTGCAACAACGCACACAGGAAGCCGAGGCGGCCACTCGCCTCAAGAGCCAGTTTCTGGCCAATATAAGCCACGAGATTCGCACCCCCATGAATGCCGTGTTCGGTCTGCTGCATCTGCTGCTGAGCACTGAACTTACCCCAAGGCAGCAGGATTATGCGCAGAAGGTGAAAGTGGCGTCCGAGTCATTGCTGGGACTGCTTAACGACATCCTGGATTTCTCCAAGGTGGAGGCAGGCAAGCTGGATCTGGAACAGATTCCTTTCCGCCTCGACCAGGTGATGCACAACCTGGCGGTGATCCTCTCCCCCAGCGTCCAGCATAAGGATCTGGAACTGGTTTTCGATATTGGCCCCGACATTCCCCCGGTTCTGCGTGGCGACGCGCAACGCCTGCAACAGGTACTGCTCAATCTGGTTGGGAATGCGGTGAAATTCACCGAGCATGGCGAAGTGGTGGTAAGACTGCGGACTGTTTCGATTACGCCGCAGCGGGTGGAGATTGCCTTCTGTGTGCGCGATACCGGCATCGGCATTGCTCCTGACAAGTTGGCAACCGTCTTCGAAGCTTTTTCCCAGGCCGAAGCCTCCACCAATCGGCGCTTCGGCGGCAGTGGCCTGGGGCTGGCCATCTGCCAGCGATTGGTACAGTTGATGGGCGGCGCGCTGAGTGTCGATAGCGAGGTAGGGCAGGGCAGTGAATTCCGTTTTATCATAGGTTTTGCGCGTGACTTGGAAACCTTGACGCTGGAAGACGGCGAGCATCAGGCTCCCTTGCTGCGTGCCCTGATTGTCGATGACAACGATAGTGCCCGCGAGGCGCTTGCGGCCATGTCTCGCTCCTTGGGCTGGCAGGTTGAAGCCGCAGCCAGCGGCGCCGATGCGCTTGCCCGGCTTATTTCCCCTCTCCCGCCCCACAGGGATTCCCTTCGGTCACAAGCGGGAGAGGGTGGCCGAGGGCCGGGTTACCCCCCCCTCTCCCCCGACCCCTCTCCCGCTTGCGGGAGAGGGGAGAATGCTGGTGGTTTCGATGTGGTGTTTGTCGATTGGAATATGCCCGGCATGGACGGTTGGGAGACCATCCATCATCTCCGCCAGTTGCGTCAAGGCGATACGGCGCCGGCGCTGATCTTGATGGTTACTGCCCAGGGTCGCGAATCGCTGGCCGAGGCATTGGCCGAGTTCGAGGCTGGACAGCCTTCGCTCCTGGATGGTTTTCTGATCAAGCCGGCAACAGCGTCCATGCTGTTTAATGCCGTGGCAGAAGCCACTCGTGGCAGTTCGTTGCCGGCTGATCAGCAACCTATGGCCGCGCGGCCCAGCGCTCGCCGCCTGGCTGGGCTGCGCCTGCTGGTGGTAGATGACAACCTGATGAACCAGCAGGTAGCCCAGGAACTTTTGTCCCACGAAGGCGCTTATGTGGAAGTGGTCAGCAGCGGCCGTCAGGCCGTCGAACGGCTGGTTTTGGCGCATCTCTCCCTGGATGCGGTGCTGATGGACATCCAGATGCCCGACATGGATGGCTATGCCGCCACCCGGGAAATCCGCCAGACCCTGAAACTTACCGCCTTGCCCATCATCGCCATGACTGCCGACACCTTGCCCACTGATCTTCAGGCATGCCGCGTCGCCGGCATGAATGACTACCTGGGCAAGCCGATCGACGTGGAAATCCTGGTGGCAACCCTGTTGCGCCTGTGCGGGCGGGGTCAGGAAATGTCCAGAACGGTGCCGCCGGATGCCTTAGGCGGCATGGCGCAGTTGCCTAAGGTTCCGGACGATTTCGGCCTGAAGGAAGCCCTGGCACGTTTGGGCAATGACCATGCGCTGTACGCACGCATGGCGCGGACCTTCCGAACCGGTCAGGCTACGGTTACAAAACGTCTGCGATGGAAGTTGCAACAGGGCGAGCGGGTGAATGCGCAACGGGAGCTCCATACGCTCAAGGGTGTGGCCGCCACACTTGGCGCACAGTCGCTGGCGCGCTTTGCCGCCGAGGCAGAAACACGCATCAAGGCGGGCACCGATTCTGCCGAAAACGATGTCTTGCTGTCCGGTCTTGCGACCCATTTGAGCGACGCGCTGCATGTTCTGGAGCGGCTGGCGGTTGCGTTCGAGCCCGCCGCAGTCACAGCCAGCAGCAGGGAAAGCTCGATTGACCCAACACAAGCAATCAGTCACCTGACTGAACTGGAAAGACTGCTAGCGGAGAACAACATGCGCGCGCTGGATGTGCATGCGGCGCTGTGCGCCAAGTTCGGCGCAGATCTGCAACTTCATCTGGCGGCTCTCAATGACGCCATGAACTGTCTCGATTTTGCCACGGCTCTGGAGCGGAGCCGCAACCTAAGAAAGCTGCTTGCGCCATGACCCTACTTCATACCCTGCCCGTTTCGCTCAACCCCCTGGATATTCTGCCTACCCGTCCACGTCTGCTGCTGGTGGATGACCAGCCGATCAATATCCAGACGCTCTACCGGATATTTCACGACGACCACGAAGTCTTCATGGTTACCAGCGGCCAGCAGGCGCTCGAGTTCTGCCAGCAGAAAAGCCCGGACCTGATACTGCTGGACGTGGTAATGCCTGAAATGGATGGCCTGGAGGTGTGTCGCCAACTCAAGGCCGATTCGGCAACCCGTGATATCCCCGTGATTTTCGTTACAGCCCAGGATAGTTCAGCCGATGAAACACGGGGGCTGGAGGTGGGTGCCGTGGACTTCATCAGCAAGCCGGTGAATCCCATGGTGGTGCGCGCTCGTGTGCGTACCCACCTGACGCTCAAGGCCCAGGCGGACTTGTTGCGTTCCCTGGCGTTCATCGATGGCCTGACAGGCGTGGCCAACCGGCGTCAGTTCGACGAAAGCCTGCAAGCGGAATGGCGCCGCTGCAAGCGCAGCCGCTCACCGCTGGCGCTGGTGATGATCGATATCGACCACTTCAAGAAGTTCAACGATCACTACGGTCATCAGGCCGGCGACGCTTGCCTCCAACTGGTTGCCAAGACGCTCAATGAGCGTCTTGGCCGGCCCTACGATCTGGTGGCCCGCTACGGCGGCGAAGAATTTGCCTGCCTGCTGCCGGAAAATAATTTGGCCAGCGCCAATATCTTGACCGAAGTGTTGCGCAAGGCAGTAATGGCGCAGAACATTTCTCATGAGATATCCGAGACTGCGCCGGTAGTCACCATCAGTGTCGGGATGGCCGTGGTTGTCCCTGATGCCAAGCGGCAACCCGAGCAGTTATTGGCCGCTGCCGACGCCCAACTCTACGAAGCCAAGCGCAATGGGCGAAACCGGGTTTGCAGCGAAGCCATGGACGCGGGATAGCGAGTTGGATCGCTATCATTTGACACGGTCGGACACGGGATGGAGAATCGATCCTCCATTGAGGATCGGTGTGTCTGTCATATGGCCAAGTCGGCTGATAGCAATCAAGCGGGCGCTAGCGCGCCTCCCTTCGGGGCCACGCTCATGACCGGGCAGAGAGGCGCAGAAGAATTCGCGGCGTTTTTGGCGGCGGCGTTCAATCCATGCGATCCCGGAGCTGCTTGTGCGGACGCTGTCGAAGCGTTGCAGCAACGCTTGCAGGCGGATCATGCGCAACTTTGGACATCCCTGCTGGCGAAGAGCCAGGGGCAGGCAGCAAGTTTTGAAATTGTCCCCGAGCCGGGAGACCGCCGCTTCAATGCCGCTGAGTGGCAAGACGGCACTATCTTCCAGTACTTTACCCAGTCGTATTTGCTTAATGCCCGATACTTGCGCGAATTGGCCGAAATTTTGCCCTGCCAGGACGACAAGAGCGAAAAGACCCGGAAAAGAATGCGCTTTATCGCACGACAGATAGGCGATGCGATGGCGCCTTCCAATTTTGCCGCCACCAATCCCGAATTCATCAAGTCTGCGCTCGATAGCGGCGGGCAAAGCATCGCCGAGGGTATCGCCCACCTCATCGAGGATCTAGAAAAAGGCCGTATTTCGACCTCGGACGAGTTGGCCTTCGAGGTCGGCGTCAACCTCGCCATCACGGAAGGCGCGGTAGTCTTTGAGAACGAGGTGATGCAACTGATCCAGTACGCGCCGCGCACGCCGACGGTGAGCAAGCGTCCCCTGTTGATCGTGCCGCCCTGCATCAATAAGTTCTACATCATGGACATGCAGCCGGAGAGTTCCTTCATCTGCTTCATGCTGGAGCAGGGAACGACGGTGTTTCTGGTGTCCTGGCGCGTGCCCGGCGAAGCGCAGAAACATCTCACCTGGGACGATTACCTAGAACAGGGGCCGATTACCGCGTTGCGGGTGACCCGCGAAATATGCCGCAAAAAGGAAGTGAATGCCCTGGGTTTTTGCATCGGCGGCACCCTCCTGACTTCAGCGCTGGCGGTGCTGAATGCGCGAGGCGAGCAGCTGCCGACTTCGCTAACCCTGATGACAACCCTGCTGGACTTTACCGAAACCGGCGACATCGGCCTGCTCATCGACGAAGACATGCTAAAGATGCAGGAAGCGACGGTCGGCAAGGGCGGCATCCTGCCTGCGCGCGAGCTGCTGAATGTGTTTTCCTTCCTGCGCCCCAACGAGCAAGTCTGGAACAGCGTTTCCGACCATTACCTGAAAGGCCGCAAGCGCAAGCCCTTCGACCTGATGTTCTGGGGCTCGGATTCAACCAGCCTGGCTGGGCCGTTTGCCTGCTGGTACATGCGCAACATGTATCACGAAAACCGTCTGTGCCAGCCGGGGCAACTCAGCATGTGCGGCGCGAAAATCGACCTGAGCCAGTTGAAAATGCCGACCTACCTGATGGCGGCGCGCGAAGATCACATCGTTCCCTGGCAATCCGCCTATGCCTCGACGCGCGTTCTGGGCGGCGGGTTTCGCTTCGTGCTGGGCGCTTCCGGCCACATCGCCGGGGCGATCAACCCCGCCTCGAAAAACCGGCGCAGTTATTGGCTGAATGATGACGTGACCAAGGATGCCGATACTTGGCTGGCAATGGCGGAGGAGCGCAATGGCAGCTGGTGGAACGACTGGGCGACTTGGCTCAAGGAGCAGGGCGGCGGCGAACGGAAAGCGAAAAAAATGCTGGGCAGCAAAGCCTATCCGGTGATCGAGCCGGCGCCAGGGCGCTATGTCAAGGAGCGGGCTTGTTGACGGTCGAATAAGTGCCGACGCAAAAGGAAGCTCATGCCTTGCTCGTTGACGACGGATGACAAGGCGAGAATACTAGCCAGTGTTTGGTTTGATTACCTATTTCTGGAGGATGCTCATGAAAACGGAAGGTGTTGTTTCAGCTGACAGTCTGCTGAAGCTGATGGGCTATTCCCCCGCGGACAATCTGGAGGGGTACGACACCAGCGTTCCGTGGAAGAGCCGTTTGGTGGGTGGGCAAATGAGAAATGCTCTGCTTTTGAAAACTTCTCTCAAGACCATTAGCGATAAACCGGAAATCTATGGCTGCATGTCCTATCTGGCAAATATGCAAAGAATGGCGCTGGAGACCTTTTTCACTGACCATTTGCGGCGTCACGCCAAGATTGCGACACGTAACGGTTTGTCCCCCGACGTATTTGCTGAGCAGAACCTGGAAATCGAGGATCTTTATGCAGACATGATTTCAGAATTGACGGGATATTTTATCAAAGACGGCAGATTCGATAGGGTGTTGGCGTCACACGTTTCATCGACCTCGGAAGGTGAAATATTCCTGAAAAAATACGTTCATGAGTTTGCATCGCTGGAGGGTAGGTACAACTCCCTGGGACTGACAAGACTCAAGGCCCTCAAGGAACTCATGATAACCCTGTTGATAGCGATCACAGGACAGCCTCTGAGCGATTTCGAAATGCCCTTCTTGAAACGCAACAAGGATGGCTCATCAGTCGCTTTTCCCGACTATCTTGAAAGTTGTCGTGTGCGGTTGGAAAAGCTCATCGAGCATGATGCCTTTAACATCAAAAAGTTTTCAGAAAGAGCTACCGGCGGCAAGATCGGTTTTTGCCAATACGAAATCGTGCCAGGTTCGCAGTTGCATACGGTAAGCCTGCGTCATTACCGTCTTCCCAAAGGCATCAAGGCGAACGGAAAGGTGCTCTATCTTGGTTCGCCGCTGATAAACCTGCCCGATATCTATGATCTGGCCGAAGGCAAGTCGGTGATCGAGGGGTTGCTCAAGGAAGGTTATGAGGTATTTCTAGTGGATAACGGCAACCCCGGCGCCGAAGAAGCGGATCTGGGATTGGATTTCTACGGGAAGACTGTGCATGACAATAATATAAAACTTATCAAGCAGATGTTCCGGGGTCATGAGATTGACGTGATGGGCTATTGCATGGGAGGCACCCTTGCGCTTGCCTATTTGGCAAGGCGCGCAGAGGAACTGCATGCCCAGGGCAAAAAGATGGATATCAAGAAAATAGCCCTGATGGCAACACCGGTCAAATTTGATGATGAGGGTAGTGGCCATAAACAGATGCGGGATCTCATCCGCAATGACTACAACCCCCTGCTGATGAAGGACATGTATGGCGATGTGAATATCCCCCCGCAGATCATCGAGGTCGGCATGCATGAGATTCAGCCAGGGGTGCAATACTCGGTTGCCAAGGGTTTCTTTGAGCGTGCCAATTTCCCGGGCGCAATTGAAGACGCTGCTCCATTCCTCTACTGGCTTCATCACGGGACAAGATTTCCCTTCCAAGCGCATTACGAGTGGATAAGCTATCTGTTCATGGACGACCAGCTCTTCAAGGGTACCTATTGCATGCCGTCTTACATCCCGGAACTGGATGGAAAACCGGTCAATATGCATATACTGGAGGCCTCGGGAGTGAGAATATTCGATTACCGGGGGGACAGGGATGCCATTGCGCCGAAAGGTTCCTGCATTGCCAGCGAACTATGGGGACAGAAGATAGATAAGGAAATTGCCGAGACCAAAGGCGGGCTGAACCGGACAATTGAAAAGAACATCGGCCATATCTTTGTTGTGAGCAAGACACTGCTATCGGAATACCTCCAGTCAGTGACCAGGTTCCTAAGGGGCGAGATATAGGTGGCGGGTTCCTAGACAGCCGGCTGCGCGGGCAGGATTGGTTCTCAGTATATTAATCCGACCAGCTGCAACGGTTAGTAGCTTCAAGGTTTGAACGACAGCATTCCTGCCTGAGCGGAATTCGAACAGCGCCCAATGTTCTGATATTCTTCGCCATCTTTCACTTTCCAAGGAGACTCTCATGTCAGTTCTCGTCGGCAAGCCTGCGCCGGATTTCAGCGCGACCGCGGTGCTGGGCAACAATGAAATCAAGGACATCACCTTTTCCGAGTTCGTCAAGGGAAAATATGCCGTGCTGTTCTTCTATCCGATGGATTTCACCTTCGTTTGTCCGTCGGAACTGATCGCCTTCGATCATCGTCTTGCCGAATTCAAAAAACGCGATGTCGAGGTGGTCGGCGTGTCGATCGACTCCCAATTCACCCATCTGGCCTGGAAGAATACGCCGGTCGAGAAGGGCGGCATCGGCCAGGTCGGCTACCCGCTGGTTGCCGACATCAAGCACCTGATTTGCCGCGCCTACGATGTTGAAAGCGCCGGTGGCGTTGCCTACCGCGGTTCATTCTTGATCGACAAGTGCGGCATCGTGCGTCACCAGGTGGTCAATGACCTGCCGCTTGGCCGCGATGTTGACGAAATGCTGCGCATGGTCGATGCGCTGCAATTCACCGAGGAAAACGGCGAGGTTTGCCCGGCTGGATGGAAGAAGGGCAAGGCCGGCATGAAGGCTTCACAGGATGGTGTTGCCATGTTCCTGGCGGAACATGGCATCAGTTTGTAAGTCGCATCAAACAGTCACCACAAAAGGATGAATGGAAACAATGATAAAAATCGATTTTGAAAAAATGGGCGGACTGATACCGGCGGTTATTCAGGACGTCGAAAACGGTGAGGTGCTGATGGTCGCCTTCATGGACGAGAAGACCCTGAACCTGACGTTGGAATCCGGGAAAACCTGGTTTTTCAGCCGTACACGCAACAAGTACTGGATGAAGGGCGAGGAATCTGGGAATACGCAGGACGTGGTGGAGGTCTATACCGATTGCGATGCGGACTCGGTCGTGATCAAAGTGAAGCAGAACGGCCCCGCCGCCTGTCATACCGGCAACCGCAGCTGCTTTTATGTGAAATGGGAGAATGGCGCCTGGGTGGAGCATTCCAAGCCGTTGTTCGATCCCGCCCAAGTCTACAAAAAATAGAAAGAGGCATGTCGTGACCAATCTATTGAAGCTCGGTATCCCGAAGGGGAGCCTGGAGAACGCCACCGTCGATCTGTTCAAGCAGGCTGGCTGGCAGATAACCCTATCGTCCCGCAGTTATTTCCCCGGTATCGATGACGATGAACTCAAGTGCAACCTGATCCGCCCCCAGGAGATGGGGAAGTATGTGGAACGCGGCACTATAGACGTCGGCATTGCTGGCCGGGACTGGGTACGGGAGAATGATTCGGACGTGGTCGAAGTCTGCGAGATGGTCTATTCCAAGGTCTCGCGCAAGCCGGTGCGCTGGGTGCTGGTGGTAGGCGGCGACTCAAAGGTGCAGAAGCCTGAGGATCTGCACGGCGCGACCATTTCCACCGAACTGGTCGGGTTCACCAAGCGCTATTTCGCGGAGCGGAACATCCCTGTGACCGTGGAATTTTCCTGGGGCGCTACCGAGGCGAAGGTGGTCGAGGGGCTGTGCGACGCCATCGTCGAGGTTACCGAGACCGGTTCCACTATCCGCGCCAACGGCCTGCGCATCGTCTGCGATTTGATGGAATCGGTGCCGGTGATGATCGCCAACCGGGCATCATGGGAAGACCCGTGGAAACGCGCCAAGATCGAGCAGATTGCAACCCTGCTTCAGTCGGCGCTACGGGCCGAGGGGATGGTGGGGATCAAGATGAACGCGCCGGGCGACAGTGTTCCCGCCATTACCAGCATCCTGCCCAGCCTCAACAACCCGACCGTTTCCCACCTCTACAACTCGGACTGGGTTTCCATCGAGAGCATTCTTCACGAGAAGGAAGTGCGCCGCATCGTCCCGGAACTGCTGAAGCTGGGCGCGGAGGGAATTGTGGAATATCCGCTGAATAAAATCATTTGACCGGGCGGTTCCAGGAATTTCTCCTTGAATATAACGGGGTTTTTCTATAGAATCCTGCCTCTTTTCCACCTTGCTCCACCCGTTACGCATGCGGGGGGGCTTTTAACCATAAGGAGATTGCATGCGACATTATGAAGTTGTTTTTATCGTTCACCCGGACCAGAGCGAACAGGTCCCGGCGATGATCGAGCGTTACAAGACGCTTGTGTCCTCGCGCAATGGCAACATCCACCGCATGGAAGACTGGGGCCGCCGCCAGTTGGCCTATCCGATCCAGAAGGTGCACAAGGCGCATTATGTGCTGATGAACATCGAGTGTGATGGCGAGACGCTGACAGAGCTCGAAAGCGCCTTCAAGTTCAACGATGCTGTGCTGCGTCACCTGACAGTTAAGATGCGTGCCGCCGTTACTACTCCCTCGCCGATGATGAAGGAAGACAAGTCAAGGTCGCTGTCGACGGCGCCAGCCGCGGTTGTCGCGGAAGAAATCCAGACGGAGGCCGCTGCTGCAAACTGAGCAGGCGAGCGCCAGCGCGACTGATTTGCTTTCCGCGCCAGATAATCTGGTGGTGCTGACAGGCAAATTGGCAGAAATAGCGGCGCTGCGTTACACGCCAGCGGGAGTTCCGGCAATGACTTTCCGGATTGCGCATGCCTCTGAACAGATCGAGGCCAGCGTCCGGCGTCAGGTGGAATGCGAAATGCCAGCAGTGGCGCTAGGACAGACAGCCCTGCTACTGGTTGGCGCAAAACCGGGCGACAAGCTGAAACTGACAGGATTTCTCGCCGCGAAAAGCCTCAAGAGCAGAACACCGGTTCTACATGTGAATACGATCGAATTTGTGGAAGGAATGAATCATGGCATTTAAACCAAAGACCAAGCTGGGACAGAAGCGCAAGGACGAAAAAGGCCGCAATATGTTCAAGCGCCGTAAGTTCTGCCGCTTTACTGCGGAAAAAATCGCAGAAGTCGATTACAAGGATGTCGAAATCCTCAAGGATTTCATCACCGAGAACGCGAAGATCATGCCGGCTCGTATTACTGGCACCAAGACCGGCTACCAGCGCCAGTTGTCGACCGCCATCAAGCGCGCGCGTTTTCTGGCGCTGATGCCCTACACCGACCTGCACGAGTAAGAGAGGATAGACCATGCAAGTAATTCTGATGGAAAAAGTCTTGAACCTCGGCGCCCTCGGCGATGTGGTCAAGGTCAAGGAAGGTTATGCCCGCAACTACCTGATTCCGCAAGGCAAGGCCAAGCGCGTGACGCCTGCGAATATGGCGGAGTTCGAGGTCAAGCGCGCCGAACTGGAAAAAGCACAGCTTGCCAAGCTGGACGCGGCCAAGGAAAAATCCGGCAAGCTGGAAGGGCTGATGCTTCAGATCACCCGCAAGGCTGGCGTGGATGGCCGCCTGTTTGGCTCGGTAACCAATGCCGATATCGCCGAAGCGCTCAAGGCGCAAAGCTTCGACATTGAAAAAGCGGCGATTCGCATGCCGCAAGGGCCGCTCAAGCAGGTTGGCGATACGCAACTCGATATCGTATTGCACACGGATGTTACTGTGTCCGTAACAGTATCGGTACTGGGTGAGCAATAACCGCTGGAACTGCCGCAAGAACCAAAAGGCCGCAAGTTGCTTGCGGCCTTTTTTTCGAGCTTCTGGCAATAAAAAACTGATTTTCAACAGCTTACCCACAGCTTTCTCACAGCATTTCCACAAGTTGTTGTCTCGCGCAGTGCCGTGGCTCGCTGTACACTGTTGAGCTTCTTGGAGGGGAAACCATGGCACAAGTCCACTCAGTTGCCGTATCTAATTCGTCCCACTCATCCTATACGACCGATCAGCAACTCACGGCGCTGAAGCTGCCGCCTCATTCGATCGAGGCTGAGCAGTCGCTGCTGGGGGGCTTGTTGCTGGACAACTCGGCCTGGGATCGTATTGCCGACGCCGTCAGCGCAGCCGATTTCTATCGGGACGACCATCGTCGCATTTTTCGCCATATTGCGAAGCTTGTCGAACAGGCCAGGCCGGCGGATGTGGTTACGGTATTCGAGTCGATCGAGAAAAATAACGAGGTCGAGCAAGCTGGCGGGCTGGCCTATCTGGGCGAGATAGCCAACAATACGCCGTCGGCGGCCAATATTCGCCGTTATGCCGAGATCGTGCGCGAGCGCGCCGTGCTGCGCCGCTTGGTAACCATTGGGGACGAGATCGCCGCCAGCGCGCTCAATCCTGCCGGCAAGGATGTCAAGCAACTGCTTGACCAGGCAGAGGCCAAGGTATTCGAAATTGCCGAGGACGGCGCGCGCAGCAGCCAGGGCTTTGTCTCGATCCAGCCGTTGTTGGGAGAGGTGGTCGACCGCATTCAGTCGCTCCACGACCAGGCGAACCCCTCGGAAGTTACCGGCTTGCCAAGCGGTTTTGTCGATCTCGACAGGATTACGGCGGGCTTCCAGCCGGGCGACATGATCGTCGTCGCGGGGCGGCCCTCGATGGGCAAAACTGCGTTCGCGCTCAACATCGCCGAGCATGTCGGCGTCGATCTACGCTTGCCGGTGGCGATTTTCAGCCTGGAAATGTCCGGTCCGCAACTGGCGATGCGCTTTCTCTCTTCGGTGGGGCGCCTCGATGCGCAACGAATCAAGACCGGACGTCTCAACGACGAAGACTGGGAAAAGATGACGGATGCGCTCGGCAGATTGCATGAATCGCCGATCCACATCGACGAGACCGGCGCCATCAACGCCACCGACCTGCGCGCACGGGCGCGACGCTTGGCGCGGCAGTATGGCGGCAAGCTGGGGCTGATCGTGGTCGATTATCTTCAGTTGATGACCTCGACCCGCGACGGCGAGAATCGCGCCACCGAAATCTCCGAAATCTCCCGCTCGATCAAGGCGCTGGCCAAGGAATTGAGGGTGCCGGTGGTGGCCCTGTCGCAGCTCTCGCGCAAGGTCGAGGAACGCAACGACAAGCGGCCGCTGATGTCGGATTTGCGCGAATCCGGCGCGATCGAGCAGGACGCCGACATCATCCTGATGATGTATCGCGAGGAATACTACAAGCCGGATACGCCGGAGAAAGGCGTTGCCGAAGTCATCATCGGCAAGCACCGTAATGGCCCGACGGGAACGGTCAAGCTGACTTTCCTCGGCGAGTACACCCGCTTCCAGAACATGGCCATGCCGGGGAATTATTGAGCGTGTTCCGTCATCATGGTTGGCGGATTTAGCGGATAACCTGAGTATGCCTAAATGACAGCTTGCCCGTGCGGCTCAGGCCGCGAACTCGATAGTTGCTGCGGCCCCATTGTCGCCGGAGCGGCTGCGCCTAGCGCCGAAGCGCTGATGCGCTCGCGCTATACCGCGTTCGCACAGCGCAATCTCGATCATATTGAACGCACACATGCTCCCGAAGTGCGCGACGTATTCAATCGCGCCGAAGCCGAGCGCATTGCCGCCGATGTCGAATGGCTCGGCCTGGACGTGTACGGCGCGACGGAGAATGGCGATAGCGGGACGGTCGATTTTCTGGTTCGTTTTCGGCGTGATGGTCAGGATGTCCAGCAATACGAACAAGCTAATTTTCGTCGGGAAGAAGGCCGCTGGCTGTATGTCGATGGCAAGGTGAGCGCCAATCACCCGCCGCGCAAAGTCACCAAGATTGGCCGCAACGATCCCTGTCCCTGCGGATCGGGCAAGAAGCACAAGAAGTGTTGCGGAGCCTGAACGGCCGCCGTCATTTTCGCAATGGAAAAACGCTTTCACTGCACCGTATGTGGCAAATGCTGCTTTGGGTTGTTGCCGCTGACGCTCGAGGATGCGTTGCGCCATGCCGCGCTGTTTCCATTGGCCCTGGCGTGGGCCTGTGTTCATAAAGGCGCCAAGGCGTTTGCGCTAACCGCGCGCCTAGGCACCAGCATCAAGCTGCGCAATCGTCAGCAGGTGGCAGTATTGATAACGCCGGCAGCCTACATTCCGCCCTCGTTCCCTTGCCCTACGCTGATGCCGGACGGGCGTTGCGGAATCCATCAGGACAAGCCGTCGCGCTGCCGCAGCATGCCCTTCTACCCGTATCGCGAGGAACAGGATCAGGCCGACTTGCTGGTGCCGCGCAAGGGCTGGGCTTGCGATACCTCGGCCGCGGCGCCGGTCGTGTATCGAGAGTGGAAAATCGTGGATCGCCTTGACTTCGACCAAGAGCGCCGCGACCTGCTGCAACAGGCGCCGACCATGCAGGCATACGCCGAGCATATAATGAAATACATGCCCTGGCTGCTCGATAAGCTGGCAATGCTGGCGGCAAAGCCAACCGGCGGCCACATCATCACCAGCCTGTCGTCGTTCCTGGCGGCGACCCGCCGCACCGACAGGTGTGCCTTGGCGGAGCGGCAACTACCGATATTCGAGGATTTTGCAGCGAGGACGGCCGATCATCCCGATCTGGCCGAATACCATCGGAATTATCTGGCCTGGGCCAAGGAAATGCGTTATCTGGCTGAGCGCAAGACCGACTCGACGACCTGACGAATCTCAGCGCCGCCGGCCGCCGAGGATGGAGCCGAGCACGCCGCGCGCGATTTCGCGACCGACGGCGGTTGCGATGGAACGGACGGCGCTTTTCGCGGCAGTTTCCGCCAGCCCCGTACGTTTTCCGCCACGCGGGCCGGTGCTGCCGAACAGGATGTCCTTGAGCCCGCCGATCAACGCGTTTTCTTGGGGCTGCTCCCGAAGCTCCCCTCGCCCCTCCGGGGACGTGTGCCCCAGAGGGTAGAGGGGTTGGGGGAGAGGGGAATCGTTCTTGGCGCTGCCGCCTTGCAATTTCTCGTAAGCCGACTCGCGATCCACGACCTTTTCATAGTGGCCGTAGATTACCGAACTTTCAATAGCTGCCTTGCGTTCGGATGCGGTCAGGGGGCCGAGGCGGGAGTTGGGGGCGACTATAAAGCAGCGCTCGACAATGGCCGGACTGCCCTTTTCGTCGAGAAAGGAGATCAGCGCTTCGCCCACGCCTAGCTCGGTGATGACCGTGCTGGCATCGAACTTCGGATTGGCGCGCATCGTCTCGGCGGCGGACTTGACCGCCTTCTGGTCGCGCGGAGTGAAGGCGCGCAGGGCGTGCTGAACGCGGTTGCCGAGTTGGCCGAGGACGGTCTCCGGCACATCGAGCGGATTCTGGGTAACGAAATAGACGCCCACGCCCTTGGAGCGGATCAGGCGCACCACCTGCTCGATCTTCTCCAGCAGCGCCTTGGGCGCTTCGTTGAACAGCAGGTGCGCCTCGTCGAAGAAGAACACCAGCTTGGGCTTGTCCACGTCGCCCACTTCCGGCAACTGCTCGAACAGCTCGGCCAGTATCCAGAGCAGGAAAGTGGAATAGAGCTTGGGCGAACCGTAGAGCTTGTCGGCAGCGAGGATATTGATCACGCCGCGGCCGTTGGCATCGGTCTGCATCAGGTCGGCGATGTCGAGCATCGGTTCGCCGAAGAACTTGTCGCCGCCTTGGGCTTCTATGCCCACCAGTCCGCGCTGGATCGCGCCGATGGAGGCCGCCGAGATGTTGCCATAGCGCGTGGTGAATTCCTTGGCGTTGTCACCCACGTATTGAATCATGGTGCGCAGGTCTTTGAGGTCGAGCAACAGCAGGCCGTTGTCATCAGCGATCTTGAACACCAGTTGCAGCACGCCAGCCTGGGTTTCGTTGAGATTGAGCAGGCGCGCCAACAGCAGCGGCCCCATGTCGGACGCGGTGGCGCGCACCGGATGGCCGGCTTCGCCGAACACGTCCCAGAACACGGCGCTATTCGCCTGCGGGGTAAATTCCTCGATACCGAGCGCCTTCAGCCGTTCCTTGAGCTTGGGCGATGCCACTCCGGCGGCGCCGATGCCGGACAAGTCGCCCTTCACATCTGCCATGAACACCGGCACGCCAATCTCGGCAAAGGATTCCGCCATCTTCTGCAACGTCACCGTTTTGCCGGTGCCGGTAGCGCCGGTGATCAGGCCGTGGCGATTGGCCAATTGCGGCAGCAGGGCGATCTCTTTGCCCTTGGTTTTGGCGATGAGTAGCGGCTCGGTCATGGGTGTTCTCCTGGGAAATACGAAAAGGTAACGCGATTATCCGGCATGTGATTCCAAAAGCAATGCGAGCTTAGAACTTGGTGTGCAAAGCTGAGGCCGAGACATGCCGGGACTCGCCCCGGCGGGCGAGGTACTTTCTTGCTGCGCGGCAAGAAAGTACCCAAAGAAACGCGCCCCGCTGCCACGGCTGGCTGACGCCAGCTTCCCTCGCTGCGGCAGGCACGGGCGGGCGGCTTCGCAAACTCGCCTGCGGCTCGAACAGCGAAGCCGCAAACCCCGCCCGTTCCTGCCTTCGCTCGGCGTGGCAGAGGGGAAAGTGTCAGCGCTACCCTATTATTTCGCTCGCCAAGCTTGAATCTTCTTTGAAGAATAGGTAAGTTCTCCTTTATTATCATAAAATTATGCCAATTAGTGGTCTGACCCCTATTGACCCCTATTGTTACTTAAAATTATGACAAATAGCGGTCTGCCCCCTATTGTTTTGATATTTTGAATTAGTACCCACTTTACGTTGGGCCTAAGAGAAAGTGTAGGAACTTACCATGCGGTTCAAGAACATAAAGAGATGGAAGCTCAACTCATCGTTGGATGGATTGCTGTTCCTCGCACAGCGGATGGATGAGTTACTATTTGATTACTCGTTAGACACTTACAAGCCACCTGCACTCAATGCTCCGTCGCTATGCATAGAGGCATTGAACCTAATTCGTGGCATCGAGAACGAGCTAATAGAGAAGGCCAGTTTGCCATACGTTCTGGATGAGTTGGAGTGGAGCATCCAGAATGACCCTGTAGCCAAAAAGCTATTGGACGCAAGCCTCGATTACTACGTGCTAAGGGGTGACGAAATAAAGCTTGGCGAGGTCAGACTTCGATTGGAAGTTCTGTCGCGCACGCTCGACTCCTTCCGTTATCTGCGAGCTACCTTTGCAGCTCTTCACTTTCACGTTCTCAAAGCAGAAAAAGGGGCAATCGACGCTTGTGCCAGAAACGTAGTGACTGCCCTCACCAATATCGGTGTTAGCAAACAGCATATATTCAACATCACGAACGACTACTTTTTTGGTGCTGACGGTCCAGTTATCGAATCCCCGGATATTGTGACTCAATTTCTTGACGAGCTTTATCCAAAGAGCCATGTATTCGATGTCTACTTCATTGTCTCGTCTCTGATTCAGCAGGTCTCTGGTTCCGTAAAAAAATTCCAAATCAAAATTTTGGATGATCTACCCGAAGAAGTGGCAAAAATCGCAGCCGGGAACGGCTTTGTGAAGGCACCGGACGAAGTCTATATCTCGATCACAAATCTCCGCAGTTATGACAAATACTCTGCTCGAGAAATGGCAATTCGCACGCTCGATACGCTAAGTGACCTATTCACCCTTTTCTACCACAAGACCCAGATATCGTGGCACCCGATGGTTTTGGTAAACCAATGCTGCAAACCTGGTACGGTAGTGGTTACTCCACCAAAGGGTTCAATGGAAAAGGCTTTTGATCTTAAACCTGAAAAGGCATCAAAGGAACTAAACAGGCTTCTGAGTGATTTTTCTGCACGTGGCGTGAGTTTCGAAAAATTTAATCGCGTTGCCGACCTGCACGGCATCTGCGTGTCGCATGACATTTCCGAAAATCAGCTCGTCAGCATTTGGACGTCACTGGAAACGCTTATCCCGTCGCATCTTGGAAGTTCGAAAATCTCAAACGTAATAAATGCAATGTTGCCATTTCTCATGACCCCATACGTCAAGAGGATCATTGAACGCTTGACATCAGATATGTTTCTTTGGGATCGCTGGCGCACTAAGAATATTTTGAACCGAGTGCCATGTTCCAAAGGCACCACTCTGATTGGACGTACGGCCAATTTGCTCGCAGTGAAGGAAAACGACGACCTACGAAAAGAGCTGTTTGGTCACTTGAAGGATTTTCACCTTCTACGGTACCGCGCCTTCCGGCTTTCAGAAATTTTGTCTGATCCAAGCAAGCTTAAAGAATTGCTCGACACCCACCAAAAAAAGGTGACATGGCAAATACGCCGCATTTATCGAACGCGGAATCTCATTGTTCACTCTGGGACAGTTCCATCCTACGTGTCCACACTAATTGAGAATGGTCACGACTATCTAGATCAGGTTCTTTTCGATGTAATGCGTTTGTCTTGCGGCGAATACCGCGTGAAATCGCTTGATCAGGCTTTTGAGCTCGCGAAGATTCGACATCACAAATTTCAAAGCGAGTTAAAAGAAGTTACGGAATTTGATGAATCGAACACTCAGTTCCTTGTCGCTGAGTAGCTGGCTATTACTGCGAATTAAAGGGACCGGGGTCGAATTTAATGAGGCCCATTAACGCGCTTACGCCGCAGCCTGGGCAATTTCATCAAGCGCAGCGCGTGGCGTGAGAATGTGTAGTTCATCCAGCGGGTGCAGGCACAGCAGGTCGTCATCGCCGCTCACCAAACGGCAGACTCCGGCGGCGAGGGTTGCGTGTATGAATGCGTCGTCGGTTGCGTCGCGCGAAAAGTGGCGCGATGCCAAGTCGACCGGCACTTCAACCCACGACGCGCTGGCGTTGAAATCGTGCAGTAGGCGGTTACGGCGTTCAATTGACAAGTAGCGGTCGAACTTCGGCTTCCAGATGCGCGCCTCCAATTCGGCGAAGGTGGCGTTCGAGAACACCAAGCGGCTCTCCCGCAGCAGCCTGTCAAGCAGCGTCGCTGGTGCCCCACGGGGCGAGAGCGCCGCGCTCAGCAGCACGTTGGTGTCGAGCACTACCCGCGCATAGCAGGCGGGAAGGCTAGACTCAGCTTTCATCGGCCAGCAGTGCGGCTAGACCTTCCTCGGTCAGGCCGCTGGCCGCCGCAGCCTCCGCGCTCTCGCGTAGTTCGTGGCGCAGCCTGTCCGCATAGAATGCCCGCATTGCCTCGTAATCCTGGGCGCTGACCATGACGCCCACCACCCGGTCACGTCGCATCACGCGCACCGGTTCGCGTTGCACCTGGTCGATGAACTCGCCGAAGTGTGTCTTGGCTTCATTGGCGGTAAAGGTTTGCATTGGGACTCCTTGTCGGACGATACGTTCATTTTAGTCGAATCGTTCGATTAGCGCAAAGTGGGCCAAGGTTTATAAAAGGGGCGTCATTTCGTTGAAGCCTCAGTCCATCCCGGTTTTCGTGTTTTGAACAATATTTAACGCTACCGCCTCGGCCACCTTGATGCCATCCACCGCTGCCGAGAGTATTCCTCCCGCGTAGCCTGCGCCCTCTCCGGCGGGGTAGAGTCCATGGATATTCAGGCTTTGGCAATCTTCTCCGCGCGTGATGCGGACAGGCGAGGAGGTGCGCGTCTCGACGCCGGTGAGGAGGGCGTCCTGCATGGCGAAGCCCTTGATCTGCTTGTCGAAGGCGGGTAAGGCTTCGCGGATGGCTGCGATGGCGTAATCGGGCAGGCAGGCGCTTAAATCGGTCAGATGGACGCCGGGGGTGTAGGAGGGTTGCACCGTGCCGAAGGCGGTGGAGGGCCGTCCGGCGAGAAAATCGCCGACCCGTTGCGCGGGCGCGGCGTAGGTGCCGCCGCCCGCTTCGAAGGCGCGGCCTTCCCAGTGGCGCTGAAATTCGATACCGGCGAGCGGGTGGCCAGGATAATCGGCGGGCGTGATGCCTACGACGATGCCGCTGTTGGCGTTGCGTTCGTTGCGCGAATACTGGCTCATGCCGTTGGTGACGACCCGTCCTGCTTCGGAGGTGGCGGCTACCACGGTGCCGCCGGGGCACATGCAGAAGCTGTACACCGAGCGGCCATTGCGGCAATGATGCACCAGCTTGTAGTCGGCGGCGCCGAGCAGCGGGTGGCCGGCATTCTTGCCGAAGCGGGCGCAGTCGATCAGCGATTGCGGGTGTTCGATGCGCAAGCCGATGGAGAAGGGCTTGGCCTCGATGGTGACGCCATGCTCATAAAGCATCTGGAAGGTGTCGCGGGCGCTGTGGCCGATGGCTAGCACGACGTGTTCGGCAGGGATGCGTTCGCCATCGGCGAGGATCACGCCGCGCAGCTTGCCGTTGTCGATGTCGAGATCGGCCAGGCGGCTCTGGAAACGGAATTCTCCGCCGAGCGCCTGGATGCTGGCGCGCATGTTTTCCACCACCGTCACCAGCCGGAACGTGCCGATGTGCGGCTTGCTGACGTAGAGGATTTCGGGCGGCGCGCCAGCTTTGACGAACTCGTCGAGCACTTTCTTGCCGTGGTGCTGCGGGTCCTTGATCTGGGTGTGGAGTTTGCCGTCGGAAAAGGTTCCTGCGCCGCCTTCGCCGAATTGCACATTGGATTCGGGGTCGAGTTGCCCCTTGCGCCAGAAGTTGAAGGTGTCCTTGGCGCGTTCGCGCACGGCTTTGCCGCGCTCCAGAATGATCGGGCGGAAGCCCATCTGCGCCAGGATCAGGCCGGCAAACAGTCCGCACGGGCCGCTGCCAATGATCACGGGGCGGCTGGCTAATGTTTCTGGCGCTTGCGCTACGAAACAGTAGCTTGTGTCCGGGGTGCGCGAGACATGCCGGTCGCCTTGCAGCCGTTCGAGCAGCGCGACCTCGTTTCTGATTTCGACATCCAGGGTATAGCTGAAGACGATGGCCGATGGTTTACGGGCATCATGGCTGCGTCTGGCAATGGTATAGCCGACGAAATCTTCTTCGCCGATGCCCAACCGCTTGAGGATAGCGGCCTTGATTTCACTTGCGGCGTGGTCGATGCCTAGCCGAACTTCGGTCAATCGCAACATGCGCAGTGTCTCGTATGCCCTCGTTCAGGCATTCTCTGCTGTCAAGGGGTATTGTTATTTGGCGGACACTAGCTGTGTTTTCTTTTTCTTGGTGGGCTTTCCCTGCCCTTGCGCCGTATCCGGCCCATTGGCGCGGGTCATTGCCGTATCGAGCGCTTCCTTGGCGGGTTTAGTGTTGGCCCATACTGTGGCGATTTCCTCGTTGAGAATGCTGCGTACCCGGTTGTGCCCATCGTTGTGAGGGACGCGGCATTCCTGCGATTTGCGTTCGGTCTGGGAGAGCCGGCGCACGACGGTGTCAATCACCACCGGGTCGATGCCCGACGCCTTGAGCGCTTCAATAGCAGAGGGGGTCATCGGCAGGAAACCGGTTGCCTTTACCCAGGATTGCTGCACATCGGGACGCAGCAGGAAATTGGCAAAGCGGGCCGCCACCTTGTATTCGTTTTTTTTGTGGCCTGCCAGTATCCACAGGGATGCGCCATCGGGCAACAGCCTGCCAGGATTCACCCCATGCACATCGTCGTGGTAGGGAAGTTTGGCTATGCCCACGCCAAAGCCGTTGTTCACAGCGCGGAGATAGAGGGAGGATTCCCCGGTGAGCATGGCGCATTCGCCGGAGAGGAATTTTTGCTCGGCCTCGTGTCCGGGGCCGAAGTAATGGAAATAAAAGCTCTTGTGCCAGCTTGCCAGCAGGGCGATGTGTTTCACATCGACCAGCCGGTTCAGGACAACCTTGGTTGCGCCGTTTCTTTCGCGCAAAGCGACCGGTTCGCCGTGTTGCGAAGACAGGTTTTCCAGATGCACCCATCCGAATTGAGAAGAGGTGAGCGGGCATTTGTAGCCGGCTTTAAACAGGTGTCCGGCGGTGTCTTGCATTTCCCACCAGGTTTTTGGCGCAACCTCGGGATCGAGCCCCGCCTTGCGGAAAGCATCCTTGTTCCACATCAGCACCGGCAGCGACAGTCCCAGAGGCAATGCCAGCGCGCGGCCTGCCGGATTGTTTACGGCATCGATGACCAGAGGATAGAAACGGGTGCTGGCGAATTTTTCGCCTGACTCGGACATGACCTGATAGAGCGGCTTGAAGTTCGGCCGGGTACGGAAGAAGTCGATGCTGTCATCTGTATCGAGAATGGCCATGTGCGGCAGGCGGTCCAGATCGGCGGCGTCCATGCCTTTCAAGCCTTGCAGTGTGACTTTGGCCTTGCCCTTTTGCTCATCGTTGAAATGCAATACCAGCGTCGCCAGCGTGTCGAGCGCTTTACCGTCCAGCGCATGGCGCAGCACGATTTCTTCGGGCACGGCCGGTTGCGCTGGTTTCGATGACCGGGGCGATTTGGCTGCCAGTGCCGTCATTGAAAAAAGACCGGCAAGACCGATCAAGACGAATCTCGTCGTTACCTTAAATCGTAATTGCATTCTCCCCTCCCCAACTTTGCTGTTTCTTCATCTCTATGCTGTTTATGAACCGCGCCCGGAAATTAGACGACGAATTGTTTTTCCTCTGCGGCGCATAAGCACTTGATATGGCTTCCAAGTTGGGCTAGTTTCTCCCTGGCCTGGGCCATTTTGCGGTCTATGGCGTCATCATCCTGATCCGGGTCATGGTGAAACAGATGCAGAGCCTTGACCTTGGCTTTCTCTGCCAATTGTACAACCTCGCTGACGCAGGAGTGTCCCCATCCGATCTTGGATGGGTAGTCGCTGTCAAGGTAGGTGCAATCGATAATCAGAATATCTGTTCCTTGAATGAACTGGATCAACTTTTCCTCGAACTCGCTGTCGAAATATCCTAAGTCCTTGGGAAACAACTCGTTGTCCGTGATATAGCAGACGGATTTTTGATTGTGATTGATGCGATACCCCAGGCAATTGCCGGGATGGTTAAGAAGATGCATGTCGATGGTCGTTTTCCCTATCGTCAGGCTGCCTCCGCGCAAGTCCCTAAAAAAAACCCGGGCGCCGAATTCCCTTATGGTGACAGGGAAATATATATTGTCCATTTGCGCGGAAATGATGTTCCGTATTGTCGTGTCGCCTTGGGACGCCCCGAGTATTTCGATCTCATTGCCCGGGATGTAAAGAGGCGCAAAAAATGGGAGGGCGTTGATGTGGTCCCAGTGCGGGTGAGAGATGAAAATCTTTGCCGTCAAGCGCTTGACGCCCAATGACATGAGGTGGTTCGACAGCTTTTTGATGCCTGTCCCGGCATCGAAAATGAATAACGGTTCTCCGTCTATCTGGATAGTGACGCAGGAAGTATTGCCACCATATCTCAATGAGTCCTTTCCCGGAACAGGCAATGTGCCTCTTGTTCCCCAGTATGCCAGCACGAATTCCTTTTTAATTACCTTGTTGATCTCCGGAATGAATGTTTCAGCCTTTATCGGCTTGACGATATAGCCATCCGCTCCTAGTTGCATGGCGCGCCGTTTATCGAATTCATAAGACTTGGCCGACAAAACGATGATTTTCGTATTGGCAAGTTCTGGCGTTTCACGGAGTTTTTTGCATATTTCAAAGCCATCCATTCCAGGCATCACGAGATCCAGCAGGACACAATCAGGCCGAAGCGATTGCGCGATTTTGAGGATGTCGACATTGGACGCGCAGGATTCAACCTCGTGCCCTTCTTCCTGAAGCAATGAACCGACGAATTGAGTGATTGTTTCGCTATCGTCAATAACCAGGAATCGCATGATGGCTCCATGTATTTGGCAGGACCGCTTCTCGAGCCAGATGACACAAGTTGAATAAGCGTTACAAGGTTACTTTGGCCTTGTTTCATTGGCAAGTGCGGTGTGGATGCGTCTGACTGTTTTCAAGCTGGGTCAGGTAATATAATGGGCTGCATGCATAGAGCGGCGGTATAGTCGTTCTGCTGGGTTTTACTTTGGAAAGGATATCCATGTTTTCTCTGAACACCATTAAAGGCAAGTTGATTTTGGTTATGGCTGCATCCCTTGCGGGCATGTTGCTGATATCGTTTTTTGCCCTCAATTCAGAAAAAACTTCCTTGCTCGAAGATCGCAAGATCAAGACCCGGCATCTGGTGGAAGTAGCTACCGGCATCGTTGCCCATTTTCACGAAAGACAGCAGAAAGGGGAAATGTCGGAGGCAGAGGCCAAGGCGTCCGCAGTCAGAACCTTGAGAGACCTGCGTTACGAGAAAACGGAATACTTCTGGGCTATCGACATGGTGCCAAAGGGAGTCCTGGCGCCACTCATGCCTCAAACGGAGGGGATGGACCTGTCTGGCTTCAAGGATACCGAAGGCAGGAATATGTTCATCGAGTTCGTGAATCTGGTGAAGAAAGACGGTTCAGGTTTTATTCCAAACCTGTGGCCGAAACCAGGCGTAGAGAAACCGGTTCCGATGCTGTTCTATGTGAAGGGTTTTGAGCCATGGGGGTGGGTAGTCGGTTCCGGAATCTATATCGATGATGTCGAGCAAATCTTCAGATCGCGAGCGATTCCATTGATTACTATTGTTCTGGTGGTGTCGGCTGTCATCTGTGGCTTGCTTATCTATCTTATACGCGACATCTCGAATCCGATCAGCGCGATCAAGGATGCAATGAAATCGATACAGGAGACCAACGATCTGTCCAGGCAGATAAAAGTGGAAGGAAGCAAGGAGATTTCTGAAATTGGCTATTCATTCAATGAAATGGTCAAAAGTTTCCAGAAACTGATTCTTCAGGTAGTCGAAAATACCCGTGAAGTTATGGAATTGGCTGGAAAATTATCCAGTTCCGCTGGCAACGTGGCAAAGGGTTCCAATCAACAGACTGAAGCCTCTTCTTCAATGGCCGTGGCCATTGGAAAAACCAAGGAAAGCATTGAGCAGGCTGCCAGCAATTCATCCGAAGCCTATAAGATTGCGGAAACTTCCGATGAATTGTCGCAACAGGGCGGGAAGATCGTGGAAGACGCTGCCGCCGAAATGGCCAAGATTGCCGAGTCGGTCAAGGATTCTGCACACCATATCCAGTTGCTAGGGCAGCAGTCGGAAAATATTTCTTCCATCCTCAATGTCATCAAGGATATCGCCGATCAGACCAATTTGCTGGCGCTTAACGCTGCCATTGAAGCTGCGCGCGCGGGAGAGCAGGGGCGGGGGTTTGCGGTTGTCGCGGATGAAGTGAGAAAACTTGCCGAACGCACGACGCAATCGACTCTGGAAATCACTTCAATGATCTCAAATGTCCAGAGCGGCACCGCGGATGCGGTAAAAAGCATGGAGGAAGGCAGCGCGCGGGTACAGGGAGGGGTTACCCTGGCTACGCAGGCAGGCGATTCCATGGCCAGTATCCGCGAAGGCGCCAAGCGTGTGATCGGCGCCGTAAGCAATATTACAAAATTGCTGCAAGAGCAGAATACTGCGACACAGTCGGTCGTGGAAAGCGTGGGTCAGATCGTTTCGATGGCGGAACGCAATAATTCGGAAACGGCCGCGATCGCTCATACGGCAGAACGCCTTGAAGGGCTGGCGCAAAAGCTCCAGGACACGATCGGGAAATTCAAAGTCTGACGTTCCTTGCGGCAGGCCGGGCTGGTAACGGCGCGGATAAGCCGCGGTTTGCTCGGGTTATCTTGGGGTGTCCGTGTTATTACTGCGTTCGCCGGCAGGCGTGCTGGGCATCGGATAGCCGGCTGCTTCTAGCTGTTTTTCCCAACTGCCCGGTTCATAGCCCTGTTGCGGCTTGTCGCCAACCAGCAACAGCGGTGTCATCATTTCTTTGATGCCGGTGGCTTTCTTGGCCGCCGCGATATCTTCGTTGGTTTTCACGACTATTTCGCTGAAGGGAATGCTGCGGTGGGTGAGAAACGCCCGCGCGTCCTTGCAGGCTTTTTCGCAGTTGGCGCTGGTATAGAGTGTTACCGGGAAATTCTGGCTGGTTTTCTTCATGCTGTAGGAAAGGCCGCTGGTCGAGATGACGCTGGCCTTGAGCTTCTGCTGTTGGACGGTCTTGGCCGCCGCGGGAGGTGGCGGCTGGTCGGTGTAATGCACCTTGCCTTCCTTGTCGACCCAGCGGTAGGCGTTTTGCGCCTGCGCAGCCTGATTGGCGAACATCGCCAGAACAAGAACTATCAGGCCGGAGAAAAAATGATCTGTAAAAGGCTTCATGGCAAGACTCCGCATGAGGAATTACGAAGCAATCATACCATTGTGCCGCAACAGAGCGTCTACGCGCGGCTCGCGGCCCCGGAAGGCGCTGAATGATTCGAGCGCCGGGCGCGAGCCGCCGACGGAGAGTATCTCGCGCCAGTATTTATCGCCAGTAACCGGGTCGAGCACGCTGCCGCTGGTCCTGGCGTTTTCCTCGAATACCTCGTAGACATCGGCGGAAAGCACTTCGGCCCATTTGTAGCTGTAATAACCGGCCGCATAGCCGCCGCCAAAGATGTGCGAAAAGCTGTGTGGGAAACGGTTCCATTCGGGTGGAACGATCACCGCCACTTCGCGGCGGATTTCGTCGAGCAGTTGCAGCACGCTTTTATTGGCGTTCGGATCAAATTCGTGATGCAGCGTCAGGTCGAACAAGGAAAATTCGATCTGGCGCAACATCTGCATGCCGCTCTGGAAATTCTTAGCCGCCAGCATTTTGTTGAACAATGCGCGAGGCAAGGGTTCGTCGCTATCGACATGACGGGTCATGCCTTGCAGGACTTCCCATTCCCAGCAGAAATTCTCCATGAACTGGCTCGGCAACTCGACCGCGTCCCATTCGACGCCATGGATGCCGGAAACTGCCAGTTCATCGACCTGGGTCAGCAGATGGTGCAGGCCGTGGCCGCACTCATGGAACAGGGTGATAACGTCGTCATGGGTGAACAGCGCAGGCCGGTTGCCCACCGGTCCCGAGAAATTGCAGTTGAGGTAAGCCACCGGCGTCTGGATACTTTCGCCGTGCTTGTCCGCCACTTTGCGCCGGGTAATGGCCTCGTCCATCCATGCGCCGCCGCGCTTGGTTTCTCGCGCATAAAGATCGAGATAAAACTGGCCAATCAATTTTCCCTCCCGCGTAATGCGGAAGAAGCGCACATCGGGATGCCAGGCTGGCGCGATATCGGTTTCGATGCGCACGCCGAACAAAGCTTCGATGACGCGGAACAGGCCGGCCAGCACCTGCGGTTCGGGAAAATATTGTTTTACTTCATCGTCGGAAAAAGCGTAACGCGCCAGTTTTAGCTTTTCCGAGGCATAAGCGATATCCCAGCTTTCCAGTCCGCTTGCGTCATCGCCCAGGCTGAGTTCTGAACTGGCAAACGCACGCAGTTCGGCCACGTCCTTTTCCGCAAATGGCCGCGCCTTGGCCGCCATTTCACGCAGAAAAGCTGCAACCTGGGCAGGCGATTCGGCCATTTTCGGTACCAGCGACACTTCGGCGAAAGTGGCATATCCGAGCATGCGAGCTTCTTCAGCTCGCAGTCGCAAAAGCCTGTCGATCAGCGGCGAGTTGTCCCATTTCGGCTTGCCAAATTCGGCAGCGCGGGTAGCGTAGGCGCGATACATGCGAGCGCGCAGGTCGCGGTTGGCGGCGTATTGCATCAGCGGCAGGTAGGACGGCGCATGCAGGGTAAACTTCCAGCCTGGCTTGCCGTCTTTCTCCGCTGCTTCGCGGGCGGCCTGACAGGCATCCTTGGGTATGCCTGTCAATAGCGATTCATCCTCGATCCATTCGCCGTAAGCATTGGTGGCGTCGAGCAGGTTTTCGGAGAATTTGGCGGAAAGCGCGGCGAGTTCTTCCTGGATTTCCTGGAAACGCGGTTTTTGCTCATCCGGCAGTTCTGCGCCGCTGAGACGAAAGTCGCGGATGTCGTTGTCAATGATGCGCCGCTGCGCTGACGTCAGCAAAGCGTACTCTGGACTCTCGCGCAATGTCTTGAATTTGGCGAAGAGGGCCAGATTCTGGCCGATCTCGGCATGGAAGCGCGATACTTCCGGCAGCATGGCGTTGTAGGCTTCGCGCCAGGCTGGTACGTCATTTACCGAATGCAGATGGCCGACAATGCCCCAAGCGTAAGCGAGCCGCTCGCCAGCATCGGTCATTGGCGCAAGGAAGTCCTTCCATGTCGCAGGTGTTTCGGCAGCGGTGAGCCGCTCGATCAGACTGCGGTTTTCGGCGATGAGTTGGCCGATTGCGGGCGCGACGTGTTCCGGCTGGATTGCGTCAAATCGCGGCAGGCCGGGGAAAATGAGCAGAGGATTCATGAGTGGCTAAATGTGGGAGGTGAAAAGGGAATGGGGAAGGGTAAAACTCCGTACCAGATTCCGCAAATACGCACCCTCTCCCCTTCGCGGAGAGGGTGGCCGATAGGCCAGGTGAGGAGTTCCTTCTTCCCTCTTACCTGTCTTATTCGTCTATTCCGGCAAGTCGTACAAGCGCCTCACGGTACTTGGCGCTGGTTTTTTCGATAATTTCCGCTGGCAGACGCGGTCCTGGCGCTTGCTTGTTCCAGTCTAGCGTTTCGAGATAATCGCGCACAAACTGTTTGTCGAAGCTGGGGGGGCTGATGCCGACCTTGTATTGGTCGACAGGCCAGAAGCGCGAGGAATCCGGTGTCAGCACTTCGTCGATGAGGTAGAGGCGGCCATTCTGGTCCTGACCAAACTCGAATTTGGTGTCGGCGATGATAATGCCGTGGACTCGCGCAAATGCCGATGCCTCGCGGTAGAGGCGTATTGTGATGTCGCGCACCTGGCGGGCGAGATCGGTGCCGAGCAGTTTTTCTACGCTGGCGAAATCGATGTTCTCGTCGTGCTCGCCCTGTTCCGCCTTGGTTGCCGGGGTAAAGATGGGTTCCGGCAACTGTTGCGCGAGTTTCAAGCCGGCAGGCAGCGCTATGCCGCAAACTGCGCCGCTTGCCTGGTAATCCTTCCAGCCCGAACCGATCAGGAAACCACGCGCCACCGCCTCGATCGGCAGTGGTTTAAGGCGACGCACTACCACTGCACGGTTCCGCACCTGAGCGCACTCGTCCTCGCCCTTTACCACGGTTTCCGGATCGATGCCGGTTAAATGATTGGGCACGACATGGGAAAGCTTGCCAAACCAGAAATTGGCAACCTTGGTCAGCACCTCGCCTTTGCAAGGGATCGGGTCGGGCAATATCACGTCGAAGGCAGAGAGCCGGTCAGTGGTAACGATCAGCAGATAATCGTCATTGACGGCATAGATATCCCGCACCTTGCCCCGGCCAAGCAAGGGCAGGCTGGTAATGTTCGATTCGAAAAGGGGAATTGAAGAAATATTGCTCATGGATATTATTGGAGGAACGCCGTGTGAGGGGTGGCCTCACCTGGCATTCCTCGCTCCTCACTTTTAGTTGACGATCTGATTTAATTCGCCGCGTTTGTAGCGCTCGGCGAACTTGTCCAAGGATAGCGGTTTTATCTTGCTCGCCATGCCGGCGCAGCCGAAAGCCTCGTAGCGTGCCTTGCAAATGTCCCTGGCGGCTTTTTGGGCGTCGGCGAGATATTTGCGCGGGTCGAACTCGGCTGGGTTTTCGAACAAGTGGCGGCGGATCGCGCCGGTCATCGCCAGACGGATGTCGGTGTCGATATTGACTTTGCGCACGCCATGCTTGATGCCGGTGACGATTTCCTCAACCGGCACGCCATAGGTCTCCTTCATGTTGCCGCCGTATTTGCGGATGATCTCCAGCCATTCCTGCGGCACGCTGGAAGAGCCATGCATGACCAGATGGGTATTGGGAATGCGGGCGTGAATCTGCTTGATGCGATCGATCGCCAGAATGTCGCCGGTCGGCTTGCGCGTGAATTTGTAGGCGCCGTGCGAAGTGCCGATGGCGATGGCGAGCGCATCGCACTGGGTCTTGTTGACGAAATCGGCGGCCTGGTCGGGGTTGGTCAGCAGTTGCTCGCGCGACATGTGGCCATCGGCGCCGTGACCGTCTTCCTTGTCGGCCTTCATGGTTTCCAGCGAACCGAGCACGCCCAGTTCGGCCTCCACGGTCACGCCGATGGCGTGGGCAAAATCAACCACCTTGCGCGAGGTTTCGACGTTGTACTCGTAAGAAGAGGGGGTCTTGCCGTCTTCCAGCAACGAGCCGTCCATCATCACGCTGGAAAAGCCGGAGCGGATCGCCCCCATGCACACCGCCGGCGACTGGCCATGATCCTGGTGCATGACCACCGGGATGTCCGGGTAGGCCTCGATGGCTGCCTGGATCAGATGGCGCAGGAAGTGCTCTCCGGCATATTTGCGGGCGCCTGCCGAGCCTTGCATGATTACCGGGCTATCGGTCTCAGCCGCGGCTTCCATGATGGCACGCACCTGTTCCAGGTTATTGACGTTGAAGGCAGGTAGGCCATAGGCGTTTTCAGCAGCATGGTCGAGCAGTTGGCGCATGGAAACGAGAGGCATGGCTTATATCTCCTTGGAGAGGTTGCTAAACAAATTATCGGTTCAGTTGCTGGCCCGCTGTTCGAGAATCTCGACCGCCGGCAATTTCTTGCCTTCGAGGTATTCGAGGAATGCGCCGCCGCCTGTTGAAATATAGCCGATCCGGTCGGTGATACCGTACTTGGCGATTGCCGCCAGCGTATCGCCGCCGCCTGCGACCGAAAACGCATTCGAAGCAGCGATGGCGCGCGCCAGTGTCTCGGTGCCATGGGCGAACTGCGGAAATTCGAATACGCCAAGCGGGCCATTCCAGACGATAGTGCCAGCGTGGCTGATACTGTCGGCAAGCATGGCGGTGGTCTTGGGGCCGATGTCGAGAATCATGTCGTCATCGGCTACATCCTTGACATCCTTGACCGTGGCGCTGGCGTCAGCCGAAAACTTCTTGGCGCAGACAACATCGACCGGAATTGGCACGCAAGCGCCGTGTGCCGCCATCATGTCGATGATGGCTTTGGCTTCGTTCACCAAATCGGGTTCGGCCAGGGATTTGCCAATCTTTAGTCCGGCAGCCAGCATGAAAACATTGGCAATGCCGCCGCCGACGATCAAGTAATCCACTTTCTCGGCGAAGGACCTGAGCACAGAGAGTTTGGACGACACCTTGGAGCCGCCGACGATTGCGACCAATGGCCGCGCAGGGGCCTCGAAGGCCTTGCCGAGCGCATCCAGTTCGGCCGCCAGCAACGGTCCGGCGCAGGCGATGGGCGCATATTTGCCCATGCCGTAAGTGGTCGCTTCGGCGCGATGCGAGGTGCCAAAAGCATCATGCACCCAAACATCGCAAAGTTTGGCAAGCTTTTGCGAGAGCGCGTCATCACTTTTCTTTTCACCTACATTGATGCGGCAGTTTTCCAGAATCACTGCTTCACCCGGCTTGAGGTTCTGCAATCCATCACCGTCAACCCAGTTCTGCACTAGCCGGATTTCGCCATTGAGCAGTTCCGACATGCGTTTCGCGATCGGCGCTAGCGAATCCTTTGGTTTGAACTGGCCCTCATCCGGTCTGCCCAGGTGAGAAGTTACCATCACCGCCGCGCTAGCCTTGAGCGCCTGTTCGATAGCAGGGATGGAAGCGCGAATGCGCGTGTCGTCGGTAATGTTGCCAGCGTCGTCCTGCGGCACGTTGAGATCGGCGCGGATGAAAACGCGCTTGCCCTTGAGATCGAGATCGGTGAGACGTTTGAATTTCATGGTAGAAAACGGTGGAGAGTGAATGTGAAAGGTAAAAGGGACAGGCTTTATGGCCTGTCCCTTGGTTTCACTTGGCGCTCATCAGCGCGACGGTGGTATCCAGCATGCGGTTGCTGAAGCCCCACTCGTTGTCGTACCAGGCCAGTACCTTCACCAGTGTGCCGCCGATGACGCGGGTCTGAGTTGAGTCGAAAATCGAGGAATGCGGGTTATGGTTGAAGTCGATGGACACCAGCGGATCGGTGTTGTAGGCCAGAATTCCCTTCAGTTCGCCTTCTGCGGCAGTCTTGAGAATGCTGTTAACCTCTTCGACCGTGGTAGCGCGGCCAGCAGTGAAAGTCAGGTCGACCACCGATACGTTGATCGTTGGCACGCGCATGGCGAAACCGTCGAGCTTGCCGTTCAGTTCCGGCAGCACCAAGCCGACGGCGGCGGCAGCGCCGGTCTTGGTCGGGATCATGCTCATGGTGGCGGAACGGGCGCGGCGCAGGTCTTCGTGATAAACGTCGGTCAATACCTGGTCGTTGGTATAGGCATGGATCGTCGTCATCAAGCCGTGCAGCACGCCCAGTCTTGCATGCAGCGGCTTGACCAGCGGCGCAAGGCAATTGGTGGTACAGGAAGCGTTGGAAACAACGGTATGGGAGGCACGCAACACCTCGGTATTCACGCCAAAGACGATGGTGGCATCGACATCCTTGCCACCGGGCGCGGAGATGAGAACCTTCTTTGCGCCGCCCTTGAGGTGCGCGGAAGCCTTTTCCTTGCTGTTGAAATAGCCGGTGCATTCCATCACTACATCGACGCCGAGTTCGCCCCAGGGCAATTCCGCCGGGTTGCGATTGGCGAGCACGCGAATCTTGTCGCTACGTTTGCCCAGGCTGACGACCATGCTGTCGCCATCGACCGTGACCGTGCCGGGAAACTTGCCGTGGGCAGTATCGTAGCGGGTCAAGTGAGCGTTGGTTTTGGCGTCGCCGAGATCGTTGATGGCAACGATCCGGATATCCTCGCGGCCGCTTTCGTAGAGGGCGCGTAGCACGTTGCGTCCGATGCGGCCATAGCCGTTGATGCCGACCTTGATGGTCATTTGCTTCTCCTGCTTTCCAGTATCAAACCAGTTGGTTCACCGTGGCAACGACATTATCAACCGTGAAACCGAATTCCTTGAATAACACGCCCGCCGGCGCCGATTCTCCGAAACGGTCGAGACCGATGACAGCGCCCTGGCCGCTGTCGATTGCACCGACATACTTGCGCCAGCCGTCGGTCACGCCGGCTTCGATCGCCACGCGGACGATGTCCTTGGGCAGGATGCTGTTCCTGTACGCGGCATCCTGACGGTCGAAGACATTGGTAGAAGGCATCGACACGACGCGCACCGGGATGTTTTCTTCGGCCAGTTTGACCTGCGCTTTTAGCGCCAGTTCAACCTCGGAACCAGTGGCGATGAGGACGGCTTTGGGCGCGCTGTTGCAATCCGAAATCACATAGCCGCCGCGGCGGATCGCTACGATGTGTTGTTCCACCGTGCCGGATCGCTTGACGAAGGGCAGGTTCTGACGCGACAGGCAGAGAGAAGATGGTCCATCTATGCGCTCGATGCTGGCGGCCCAGGCAACCAGCGTTTCGATGGTGTCGCAAGGTCGCCAGACATTCATGTTGGGGATCAGGCGCAACGTGGCTGTTTGCTCGACCGGCTGGTGCGTCGGCCCGTCTTCGCCGAGGCCGATCGAATCGTGGGTAAATACGCAAATCTGGCGCACTTTCATCAGCGCCGCCATGCGCAGGGCGTTGCGCGCATACTCCGAGAACATCAGGAAAGTAGCGGTATAGGGAATCAGGCCGCCGTGCAGGCTGATGCCGTTGGCGATGGCCACCATGCCGAACTCGCGCACGCCGTAATGCAGGTAATTGCTGCCGGGAGCGCAATCCCTGGTTATGCGCTTCGAACCCGACCAGATGGTCAGATTGGAGCCGGCCAGGTCGGCTGAGCCGCCCACCAGTTCCGGCAATTTTGGCGCCAGCGCTTCGATGCTGTTCTGGCTGGCCTTGCGCGTGGCAATGGTCTCGGCTTTATCGTTGAATTTGGCAACGACGCTGGCGACATGGGACTGCCAGTCGCCCGGCAGTTCGCCGCGGCCATTGTTGGTCATGACGCGCCGTCGGAATTCGGCTGCCAGGTCGGGGTAGGTTTGGGTATAACGCGTCAGCTTGTCCTGCCATTCGGCTTCCAGCGCGGCGCCTTTTTTGCGGCCATCCCAGGCGGCATAGACATCCTGCGGAATCTCGAAGGTTGGATGATCCCATCCGATGTTGGGGCGAGTTGCGGCTATCTCGGCATCCCCCAGCGGCGCGCCGTGCACGTCATGTGTGCCGGCCTTGTTGGGCGAACCCATGCCGATCACCGTCTTGCAGCAGATCAAGGTCGGCTTGTCCTGTTCTTTTGCGAGGTTGATGGCGGCGTTGATCGCTTCAGGGTCATGTCCCTGCACATTGGGGATAACATGCCAACCGTAAGCTTCGAAACGCTTCGGCGTATCGTCGGTGAACCAGCCTTCGACATGGCCGTCGATGGAAATGCCATTATCGTCGTAAAAAGCGATCAGCTTGCCCAATCCCAGCGTGCCGGCAAGCGAGCAGGCTTCGTGCGAAACGCCTTCCATCATGCAGCCGTCGCCGAGGAAAGCGTAAGTGGTGTGATCGACGATATCGAAACCGGGGCGATTGAATTCGCTGGCCAGCAACTTTTCGGCGATAGCGAAGCCGACCGCATTGGCTATGCCCTGACCGAGCGGCCCCGTAGTCGTTTCTACCCCTGGGGTGTAACCGTATTCCGGGTGCCCCGGCGTCTTGCTGTGCAACTGGCGGAACTGCTTGAGGTCTTCAATAGTCAGGTCGTAGCCGGTCAGATGCAGCAAGGCATACAACAGCATCGAGCTGTGGCCGTTGGAGAGCACGAAACGGTCGCGGTTGGGCCACTTCGGATTAGCCGGGTTATGATGCAGATGGCGGTTCCACAGCACCTCAGCGATTTCGGCCATGCCCATGGGCGCTCCGGGATGGCCGGAATTGGCTTTCTGCACGGCATCCATCGCAAGGGCGCGAATGGCGCTGGTAAGGGGATTGAATACGGGAGTAGCAGATGTTGCGGAATCGTTATTGGTTGGAATGGCCATCTGGATTCTTTGAACGAACAGGTTGTGCACTGCGGAATCTATCAATTATGGCTGAAAATAGGCAGATTTGGCATGTGTTTGAATTTGTTCGGTCTAACCAAGGGATTCCGCCACGAAATTTCATTGGGGTTGTATCGTTCGCATAATTTCGAAGCGATCATCCGCCTCCTGATGACTTCAGGTACATGCAAAAAAATGGGCAGGCGCAAAGCCCTGCCCATTCATTTGTCGGATGGACGCTTATTTTTTCTTGCTGCTTGCTGCTTTCTTGGCAGGCGTAGCCATGTTGCTAAAGGCGGCGGTGGAGGATTTCGTAATTTGTTCGAATGCGCCAGTGATGGAAGCCATCGACTCCTTCATTTTTTCGAATTCTTTGGTGCCTTGACCCGGCATGGCCTTTAGGTAGGTCTGGAAGGCTTCAGCAATGTCGGTTTTCCCAATCTTGAGTTGTTCCGTCAGCATGGCCGAAAATTCAAGACGCGAGGCATTGCCGATTTCCGCCATGGCCTTGGCCGCTTCCATCATTTTTTGCGCTGTCGCCTGGGCATATTCAGTGCGCAGTTTCATCACTTCTTGTGGGTCCTTGGCAGCACTTTGCGCCTTGGCGTTGGCGACGCTATCTTCGAACATCTTTTTCGCAAGGTTGCTTTGCAGTTCCATGATGCGCTGCGAGTTGTCGATGGACAACTGCGCGAGCTTCATGGCCGCTTCCATATTCTTACGTTGCAGTTCGTTGAATTCTTTTAGTTGCTCGATTTTTGTGACCATGACATCCCCTTTGAAAAAGTTGATCAGATACTACGTTGTTAATAATGTATGTAGCAAGTTAAGCCGGTCCAAAACAACCAGGTTCTCATACAGAGAATATATATTGTAAGCCTATAGGCTAGCGATCAGTATTCTGAATGAAAAAATTATAGGATGAACTGCCCTTTTAGCCTTCCAGCAGCGCAGCCGGATCGACGTTAACCCGCAGGTTGCCCCAGTGCTTGCCACTTACATAGATCGGCATTGCCACTTCGCAGAATATCTTGCCTGTGACCGCTTGCACATAGGTCTGCGCAATGAAGGTTTCGGTGTTGCGTGCCGAGCGTATTCCTATGGGATCCTCGAATTTGCGCTTGTGGCGGCTGAATGTAAGATCCTGTTCCGGGTTGCCGGTATGCACCGAGAACTTGCGGCAGTGGGTCGGCGCATAGCCGTTGGTATCGACTGCGATCAGCGACACGGCCCCTCTGATATTGGCGAGCATTTCGTCGTAGATATCCCATAATTCATTCTCGATCGCGCCATCGTAGGCCGTCTTGTATTTCTGCGGACTGGTGTTCTGGATGGGCTGATAGTTACGGTCGAACACATCGCGCCCCTGTTTGAGGTGGTTTTCCAGCACATTCTGTATCCGTATGCAATAGGCGCCCTCTTTGTCGAGCATTTCCTCGAAGCGACCTTCGCCTATCTTGAAGCGACTGGAGTCTCCCAGTACCTTTTCAGTGGAGTCCGTGAGCTTCGAAGAGAAATCCTGAGCTTCAGTCATCTGACTCATAACCGCAGTGCTCAGGTTGTCGATCTCGGAAACCTTGTCATTGACATCGTGATTGGAGTCG